>Ga0302251_1001745_pt1 | contig 12217 bp, 8 predicted proteins | sample AAG_RA_Gln_MG_FD_193534 | JGI IMG/M metagenome (GOLD analysis project Ga0302251, IMG submission 193534) | Enriched activated sludge microbial communities from anaerobic digester in WTTP, New Holstein, Wisconsin, United States - AAG_RA_Gln | ecosystem: Engineered > Bioreactor > Anaerobic >...
CAGCGCAAGATGTGCGCGGGCTCGGCCTGTTTCCAGAGGGCAAAGTCCGCCGGGTGGCGCTTGTCGGGGTTCTGCTCGATGCGGACGGCCGCCGTGGTCTCCTCGATCCTCCGGCCCGAGAGCTTGCCGTATTCGGGGAAAGAGGGCACCGAGAAATAGACCGACCCGTTCACCTCGTAGGCGTGCCCCTTGTCGAGCAGCTTCCGCACCAGCTCGATCTGCTCGGTGATGTGGCCGCTGGCGCGGGGCATAATGTCGGGCCGCTGTACCCGCAGGGCATCCATGTCCTCCAGGTAGCTGCGGGTATAGAGCTCGACGAGTTCCATCGGCTCGATGCGCTCGCGGGCGGCGCGGCGCAGGATCTTGTCCTCGCCCTCGTCGGCATCGTCGGTCAGGTGGCCGACGTCGGTAATGTTCTGCACGTAGCGCACGCGGTACCCGCGGAAGCGCAGGTAGCGGACTACGACGTCGAAAGAGACATAACTCTTGGCGTGGCCGATGTGCGGGTGGTCGTAGACGGTGGGTCCGCAGACGTACATCCCGACCCAGCCCTCGTGCAGCGGTGCAAAGTCCTCGCGTTGGCGCGTTAGGTCGTTATAGATTCGCAATGCCACGGGATACCTCCAGACGGTACTGCTCAGTCCTGGGCAACGGGGGTCGGGAGAGGGCCAGGTTGCGTTGCCAGCCAGGGAACCGCAGGGCGAGGGGGCGGGGCGATCGGTCCGGACCCGCGAGGGGTCAGGCTCGATGCCCCCGCGAACACAGGCAGGTGCAGATGCGGGGAGCCGGACGATCGATCAGAGTCCCGGGGGAGGGAAATTCGGTTGCCTGCCTGTGTAGCACGATATCCGTCACGGTTACGCCTCGCCTGAACTGGAGGGAGCGGGGGCCGCGGGCGCTTCCTGCCCCTTGGTCGAATCCGCGGCGCCCTTGTCCGGAGCGACCGCCGCCGCCTTCTCCGTGGGGGCCGGGCTGGTCTTGTCGCCGTTGCCTCCCGAGGGGGACTTGTGGTCCGTCGCATACCAGCCGGACCCCTTAAAGATGATGGCCGGCGGAAAAAGCAGCCGATAGAGCGGCCCGCTGCAGCGCGGGCAGATCGTCAGCGGGGGCTCGCTGAACCGCTGCACGACTTCGAGATCTTGATGGCACTTCCGACAGCGGTACACATACGTCGGCATCGACGTTTCTCCTGCTCAAGGAACAGACAAACCAAACCGGCCCCGCCGGTCGGTGCAAAATACTATTATACGCCGTCTGGCGTTTTTTGCAACATTGCGCCTGGTTTCACAATAGCGCCCAACTCATACCCTTCGTGTCCCGATAGACCGCGGGGATCACGCTTTGCAGACGCCGAGAAATCGGGCCTTGCGAAGCGCCATGGGGATCACAACGCGCGAGCACACCCGCCGCAGCCCGTCCCCCTCTTCCTCTGCCCGGCCCCGAAACTGCCGGCCTCTATGTGCGTACATTACTTGACACCTGTGTCGCCGAATGATATAATTTACGACGCAAAATATCAAGGCTTAAAAGAAAGCCGCCCGTTGTAAGGAGGGTTTGATGTTCCAAGCGCTCGGGGTCCGCCCGCTCTATATCGTCATCGCGCTGGCCGTGGCGTTGATTGCGCTGATCGTCCTGCGCACCGTCACCAGAAAGCGCGTCTTTGGTACCCTCGCCGTCCTGCTGGTCGTCGCGGCGGTGGCTGCTGTCCTGATCGTGCCGCTGTTTGTACAGCCGCCGGAAGATCCCCTGGCCAACGGGGAGGTCTATACCGTCGGGCGGGGCGATATCGCCGAGGTGGTCGAGGCCACCGGCAATCTGGCCCCGGTGTCCCAGGTCAACGTCACCTTTGCCATCGCCGGCACGCTGGACGAGATCCGCGTCAAGACGGGGGACAAGGTCACGGACGGCCAGGTCCTGGCCGTCCTGGATACGACCGACCTGGAGCTGCAGCTGGCCCAGTCCGAGGCGGCGCTCAAAGTCGCCGAGGCCAACCTGGAAAAGCTGCTGGCCGGCGCCCGGGCGGAAGATATCACCGTGACGCAGAACAGCGTATACCAGGCCTATACCAACGTGCAGCAGCAGGAAGTGGCCCTGGCGGCGGCGACGGAGCGCGCCCGGCTGGCGTGGGTCCAGTCGGCCAACAGCCTGCGTGACGCCCAGCAGGCCTATGAGAACATTTACTGGGACAACCGCAAGCTGGAGGACAAGATCGGCAAAGAGAACATGCCGGACGCCAACTATGACAGCGAGGAGCGGGCCCGCCGGGCGGTCGAGAACGCCGAGGCGGCGATGGAGCAGGCCCGCCTGTCTTACGAGGCCGCCAAGCAGCAGCAGGAAAGCACCCTGCGCACGGCGCGCTCCCAGGTGGCGACGGCCCAGGTGAACCTGGAAAAGCTGACGGCCGGCCCGCTGCCGACCGACGTCGGCGCGGCCGAGGCCTCGATCGAGCAATCCCGGGCCAGCCTGGCCATCACCCAGAACCAGCTGGACAAGGCTACCCTCCGCGCTCCCTTCGGCGGCATCGTGGCCAAGGTTCTGGTCGATGCGCCCAACTCGGTCACCCAGGCGACCCCGATCCTGGTCCTGATGGACTCGACCGGCTACCAGATCGACGTCGAGATCGACGAGGTGGACATCTCCAAGGTCGTGGTGGGGCAGCGCGTCCGCGTCACGCTGGACGCGGTGCAGGGGCTGACCCTCACCGCGCAGGTGCACGAGATCGCCCTGACGCCGAGCGCCGCGACCGGCGTCGTGACCTATCGCGTCCGGGTGCGGCTGGACCCCGTGCAGGACGCCGACGTGCGCTCCGGGATGACGGCCAACGCCCAGGTGGTGACGCGCGAGGCGGCGGACGTTCTGATCGTTCCCCGGCGGGCGGTGCGGCTGGTGGAGGGAAAGGCGTATGTAGAGCGGGTCGTGGGCGGGGCCACGTTGGAGACGGTCGAGGTCACGATGGGGCTGGCCGAGCCGCAGTACGTCGAGATCACCTCCGGCCTGCAAGCAGGCGACCAGGTCTTTGTGCGCGGTGTGGTGCAGGAGAACCAGCTCCAGGGCATGTTTGGCAGCTTTGGCCCGGGGTCGCGGTAGCGGTGGGAGGGGCGATGTCAGAGGACCCGGTCATCCGCGTCGAAAAGGTCACCAAGGTGTACAGAATGGGGGAGATCGAGGTTCACGCCCTGCGCGGCGTGGACCTTACGGTCCGCCGCGGCGAGATGTTGGCCATCATGGGGCCATCCGGCTCAGGCAAGTCCACGCTGATGAACGTGATGGGCTGCCTGGACGTGCCGACGAGCGGGACCTATGTCCTGGACGACCGGCGGGTGGACGACCTGCGCGACAACGAGCTCGCCGAGGTGCGCAACCGCAAGATCGGCTTTGTCTTCCAGACCTTTAACCTGTTGGCGCGGACTCCAGCGCTGCAGAACGTGGAGCTGCCGCTGATCTATAGCGGCGTGCCGATGGGGGAGCGGCGGCAGCGGGCGATCGCCGCGCTGCAATCGGTGGGGTTGGGGGATCGCCTGCATCACAAGACGCAGGAGCTTTCGGGAGGGCAGCAGCAGCGCGTCGCCGTGGCCCGCTCCCTGATCAACGATCCGGCCATCATCCTGGCCGACGAGCCGACGGGCAACCTGGACAGCGTGTCCGGCGAAGAGATCATGGCCATCTTTCAAACGCTGAACCGGGACCGCGGTATCACCGTGATCTTTGTCACGCACGACCGCAACATTGCCGAGCACACGCAGCGCATCGTGCACATCCACGACGGGCGCATCGTGCAGGAGGAGACGATCCCCACGCCCCACCAGGCGCGGCCGGCCGTGCCGCGGGAGGAGCCATGAACATCCTGGAGAGTGTGCGCATCGCCCTGCGGGCCCTGGCCGCCAACAAACTGCGCGCGACCCTGACGATGCTGGGCATCATCATCGGCGTCGGCGCCGTCATCGCGCTGATGTCGCTGGGCCAGGGGGTGCAGGCGTCGGTCGAGGAGCAGATCCAGGGTGTGGGCGCCAACCTGCTGATCGTCACCTCGGGCACCTTTGGCGGCGAGGACGTCAAGATACAGCCGCTGACCTATCGCGAGGCCCAGGCCCTGGCCGATCCCCTGCTGGCCCCCGACGTGCTCGCCGTGGCGCCGGTAATCCAACGCAGCGCCAGCGTCGTCTACGGCCAAAAAGAGGGCAACGCCACGATCATTGGGTCGACGGCCAACTATGGTTCTGTGCGCAACGTCAGCGTCGCCAGCGGCCGCTTCCTCGAGGATACCGACCTGACCACGCAGAGCCGCGTCTGTGTGATCGGGCCGCAAGTGGCCTCGACCTTGCTCCCCGACCTGGACCCGCTGGGGCTGACCATCAAGATCCGCGGCGTGCCGTTCCGCATCATCGGGGTGATGGAGTCCGCTGGCGGGCCTTCTTTCGGCTCCGCGGACAACTATGTCTACATCCCGCTGACGACGGCGGCGGCGCGCCTCTTTGGTACCCGCACCGCCAGCGGCGACTTTCCCCTTTCCGTGGCCTACATCCAGGCGGTGGATCAGGAGAGCATCAGCCGGGCGATCGAGCAGGTCACCCTCGTCCTGCGCGACAGGCACCGCCTGACCTACCAGGACAACGATTTCACCATCATTACCCAGAACGACATCCTAAGCGTCGCCAGCTCGATCATCAGCATGCTGACTATCTTCCTGGGGGCCATCGCCGGCATCTCGCTGCTGGTCGGCGGGATCGGGATCATGAACATTATGCTCGTCTCGGTGACCGAGCGGACGCGCGAGATTGGCATCCGCAAGGCCGTGGGCGCCAAGCGGCGCGACATCCTGGGGCAGTTCCTGGTCGAGGCGGTCGTCCTGAGCGTGATCGGCGGGCTCCTCGGCATCGGCCTGGGCCTGCTGGGCGCGACGGTCGTCACGCGGTTGGAGCCGCAGATTCAGCTCGTCATGACGCCAAACATCATCCTCCTGGCGACGGGCTTTTCCGCCGCCGTGGGGCTCTTTTTTGGCATCTACCCGGCGATGCGCGCGGCCTCGCTGAACCCGATCGAGGCGCTGCGGTATGAGTAGGGGAAGGCAAGAGATCGGGATAGGTGGGCAGGTTGGAGCGGCGCAGTGCCCGATGCGGCGGCGTGAAGCGTGAAACGTGAAAATCGAGGATAGGCCGAGGCCGGTATTGAAAGAGGTTTCCCGATGGCCCGTTTCCTCTTCACGATCCAGATCTCGGACGACCTCGGCCTCCTCACCCGCTCGCTGCCCATCGCCCGGGAGCTGGCCGGCCGCGGGCACGAGGTGGCCTTCTGCAACCCGGCGCGGGCCCCCAGCCGGGTAATCGCCGAGGCCAGCTTTCCCAACCTGCCGGTGTGCCACCCCCTGTACCTGCTCATGGATCTGGGCAGCCGGGGTGAACTGAACCCGCCCGGACTACTGCGCGCGGCACGGGCCGGCCGCTTCCGGGAGGATTTCGGTGGGTTGAGGCGCTTCCTGGGCCAACTGCTCAGCCTCATCCCCACCCGCCTGCCCAACCCCACCGCTGATGTCTACAGCCTGGACCACTTCCTCGCCACCCTCGGGATCGTGAGCGCCCGTTACGTCCGGGCAGAAACGGCCGGCCTGCGCCGGTTGATGGAGGAGTGGCGCCCCGACGTCGTGGTGGATTTCTGGAACCCCGCCGCCTGCCTGGCGGCCCGATCACTCCGTCTGCCCCTGGCCACCGTCATCCAGGCCGACCTGCACCCGGCCAACCCCGGCTTTATCTGGTGGAAAGAACCACCGCCGCGCTTGCCCACGGTGACCCCGGCCTTTAATCGGGTGCTCGCCGAGTACGGTCTTGCGCCGCTCCGCCGGACGGAAGACCTCTTTGTGGGCGACCTTACGCTGGTGGTCGGGAGGCCCGAGACGGACCCCTTGCCCCCGGGAACTGGAGCCGCGCACGTGGGCGCGATCCTGTGGCAGAAGGAGGGGGTCCTGCTGCCCGGCTGGGTCGATGCGCTGGGTAGGGATAGGCCGCTCGTCTGGCTCTACCTGGGCAATCCCCGCTACTTTGCCTTCACCACGCCGCTGGACACGCACATCCTCCTGCGCACCTGCGTCGAGGTGCTCGCGGACGAGGATGTCCAGGTGGTGCTGACGCTGGGCCACCACGACCGGCCCCGGTCGCTCGGGACGCTCCCGGCCAACGTGCGCATCGCGCCCTACCTCCCCGGCCTGGAGATGGCAGCGCGTAGCGATCTGCTCATTCACCACGGTGGGTACGGCTCGTGCCAGACGGGGTTGTACGTGGGGACGCCGGCCGTGATCCTGCCGACCTTTTCCGAGCGCGAGAGCAACGCCCGGCGGGTGGCCGGCGTGGGGGCCGGCGACTTTCTCGTGCCGGGGATGCACTGGGTCTGGCGGCGGGACGTGCCGGCGGAGGCGCTCCGGGGCAAGATCCGGCAGGTGCTGGCCGACCCGACCTACCGGCAGCGCGCCCGGCAGGCCGGCGAGCGGCTGCGGGCCTACGGGGGCGCGGCGGAGGCGGCGCGCAAGATCGCAGGGCTCCTCCTGGGGTAGTGGGCCGCGGCAAGGGTCCTGCTGGAGGCAACGCGGCCCCCGGGGTTCTGCCCGGGGGCCGCTCTCGACCTATTCAATTGTCGGGCCTCCCCGGCCCGCCGCGCCTACGACACGGTCAGCTTGTCCGCCAGCGCGCCGGTCCGCACGTTGCTGCCGAACGATGCCCGCACCTGCAGCTCGTACTCGCCCGGTGTCAGCGCCGGCACGAGAAAGATGTGCTTGCGTTCGCCGTTCCAGGCAACCGATTGCACCCGCGTGGCCGTGCCGTCCGCGGCGACAAAAAAGATGCCCTGCGCCGCGTCGGCCGCGTCGAACTTGAGCAGCTTGCCGGTCACCAGGCCCTGTCCGCCCGGCGTGAGGGTGCTGTGCACCGCGCCGGTGCCCACGTCCAGGTAGTCGACGACGATCGGCAGCGGTTGGGGCTCGATCTGCCGCGTCACCGCCGGCGGCTGGCGGATAGCCCGCCGCAGCCGCGCGCCGGCCGTGATCCGCGCCATCAGCCGGTGCCGGGCCGGGTCAAAGTCGTCGAGCCGCCCTCCGAACACGCCCTGGATCGTCAACCGGTAGTTGGCGCTGGGGGTGAGGATCGTCCACCCCTCCAGGAGCATGTTCTCCAGCGTCATGAAATAGTCCTCCAGGACGCCCAGGACGTCCGAGCGGCAGACGCTCGACCCGTGCTGCATGATGCGATCGACAAGCTGTTCCATGTTCGCCGTCCGGGCAATGACCCGCCCGGTGCACTGGTCGGGGTCCAGGAGGGGGCCTCCTTGGACCAGTTTGAACTCGATACTCATGGTACACCTCCTTGTTGGTAGTTGCTCGTTCTTGCCGTTGGGTGGGGCGGACCCGGAGACTCTGATCCTCACCGCCGGTTGGGCTTTGCCGTCTGGCCTGGGCTGGCTGGAGTTGTGCGTCGCACGATCACCTCCCTGGTCTGCGTCGTGGCCTGCCCGGGCCTGCCGTCCCCGGTACCGTCCGCTCCTGCCGCGTCCCACCGCTTGATTCCAGTATAGCAGGTTGATCTCGCAGAGATGTCGCAGAGATGTCGCAGAGATGTCGCAGAGATGTCGCAAAATTCCCGCCGAGCCGCACAGATGTGCCCATACGCGGGGAGAGGTTGTGATCTGCCCGCAGGGCCCGACGCGATGTGTAAGCAGAGATCCCCGTGGCGTCCAGCGGACTTACCGGAGGCGTCCACGGGCTTTTCCGGTGGAGTCCACGGGCTTTTCCGGTGGAGTCCACGGGCTTTTCCGGTGGAGTCCACCGGCTTGCCCGGAGGCGCCTTCCCGGAGTCTGTCGCCCGACGGCAAGCTGCTGACCATGGGGTTCAAAAAGGAGGATGCGCTGCCAGCACACTCACCCAATCCCAATCCCCAATCCCCGATCCCCGATCCCTCTACTTGTGAAACTGGCGGATAAACTCTTCCACCTCGGGAATTCCGCCCTGGTAGATGAGGTAGCCATTGTACGGCTCGCGCTCGGTGATGTCGCCGCAGATGGGGGTGAGCATCATCTTGTTGACCTGCTCCGGGTCCGTTGTCTGGCCCAGCACCCAGGCCAGCTTGACATAGGCCACCTCGGGCAGGAGGTTCTCGGCCGGCACGATCCCCAGCGTCATCAGGTCGCGGCCGGTGTCGTAGACAAACATGTGCACATAGCCCCACAGCGTCTGCACCGTCATATAGATGTGGATGCCCTTTTCGTGGGCCCGCTTGATCGCCGGGTAGAGCGGCTTGTTCACGTGGCCCAGGCCGGTGCCGGCAATGACGATCCCCTTATAGTCCAGGTCGATCATCGCCTCGAGGATGTCGGGATGCATGTTGGGGTAGTAGTAGAGCAGCGAGACGCGTTCTTCAAAGGTTGGGGTGACGGTCACGTTGCGGTCGCTGCGTCGATGGTTATAGTCCGGGCGCAGCGGGGTGATCTTGGTGCGGCTGACCATGGCGATGGGGATGTCGCCGATAGTGCGAAAAGTGGAGCGGTACGACGAGTGCATCTTGCGCACGCGCGTCCCGCGGTGCAGCAGGCCGTACTCGTCCGACGTGGGGCCAAACATGCAGACCATCACCTCGGCGATGTCGGCCTCGGCCGCCGTCTTGGTCGCGTGCATCAGGTTGAGCGCCGCGTCGGAGGAAGGCCGGTCCGAGGAACGCTGCGATCCGACCATGACGATGGGGACGGGCGGGTTCTGGACCATATAGGAGAGGATCGCGGCGGTATGGTGCATCGTGTCGGTGCCGTGGCCGATGACGATGCCGTCGATGCCCTTGCGGATCTCTTCGCCGATGGCGATTGCCAATGCCTTGTACTGGACCGGCCCCATGTTCTCCGAAAAGACGGCAAAGAGCTTTTCCGTCGTCAGGTTGCAGATATCGGCCAGTTCGGGCACGGCGCCATACAGCTCGCCGGGGGAAAAGGCCGGGATGACGGCGCCGGTGCGATAGTCCAGGCGCGAGGCGATCGTTCCCCCCGTCCCCAGCAGCTTGACGCTGCGTTTGTCCGGGGAGGTTGGAAACTCGCGCTCGGGGATCTTGTAGTGGGCCTCCTTGTAGCCACACTCCTCCATGTGCTGGATCGTGTCCACGGCGACGCCGACGTTGTAGCCGGTCGCCAGCTTGAGGACGATGTGCCGGTCGTCGTCGTTGACCGAACGCGGCAGCACGATCCCGCGAAAGTCGCCGCGGGTGGTCTGGACGTTGGCCTCGCTCCAGACGCGCACGTTAAAGCTCTTCAACATCTCCAGCGCCCGGCCGCGGTACCCCTTGAAAATGTCGCTCATCGAGCCCCTCCTTCCCGGATGACGGCGGCCAGCTCGGGCAGCGCCATGTTGCCCAGGGCCATCGGGCGCAGTTTTTTCATCATCCAGCGGATCCCAGCGCCGGCATCCGGGGACGTGTTGATCTGGGCGAATTTCTCGCGCAGCAGTGGCACCAGGGAGAGGATGCTGGCGCGGTCGTGCGGGACGAACTGGATGCTGGCCAGCACGGAATCGAGGTCCATATTGGGATGCTCGTAGGCGACCGGCAGCATCTCGTAGAGGATCTCGCGCTGCAGGCCGCGTTCGTGCACAAAGGCGAACAGGCCATAGATCCGCTCCCAGTCAAAGGGCGAGCCCGGCTGCAGGCGGCCCTGCCAGTATTTCAGCCGGTGCGCCAGCAGCGTGGCGGCAAAGCGCGGCTCGACCTGGAAGTCGGCGGCGATGCGCTCCACGAGGGGGACCAGGTTGTGTTTCAGGAGAAATGGGAAGGTGTCGGCCGGCACCGCCCAGCCCTGCAGTTGGACCAGCCGCCGATCCACCCCCACGGGCAGGCCGGCGCGGATACGATCGATCAGCTCCTGCGCGATGGAGAGGGGGGCCGAGTCGGTATCGGGGTACATGCGGTCCGGCCCGGGCAGCACGCGCTCAAAGATCGTCGTGCCGTCGGCAAAGGATTTGCGCGTCTCGTTGGGCACCCCCTGGAAAGCCAGGCGGCAGCGTTCCTCGATCGTCTCCCACGCCGTGCGGAGGTCGTCGTCGGGGCCCCAGAAGAGGATCTGGGCATCGTCTTCCGCGGCACCCAGCAGGGTACGGATGACGCCCCAATCGTCGCCCTGTTCTTCCGTCCGCAGCGCCTCGGCGTTGGTCATGTTCGGTTTCTCGATACAGGCAATCACCTTGAGCCGGTCGCTGATTTCGTCGGCCAAGGAGCGGCCCGGTTGGGTAAAGAAGGAGAGCAGGCCGCGAAAGTGGGGCAGGTTGACGGCCACCAGCCGGTATTTTCTCTTGCACGCCCCGCGAACCACGGGCGAGATCGTCGTCAGCAGCTCCGGATCCACCTCGACGTGGCGGATCTTCCACCCCTGCCATTCGGGTAGTCTCGCCAGCAGCTCATCGCGGATGAGGAGGAGGCTGTGCTGGCGAAAGGCCTCGTTGTGTACCAGCTCGGGGATGTAGCGGATGTGGGAGACGCCCTTGATCTCGACGCGCGTGCCGCCGCGGACGCTGACGTTGACGTCCTCGCGCGCGGCGCCGATGCCGGTGCGCACCTTGCCGGTGCTGCGGCAGAGGAAGCGGATATAGTGCGCTGCCTCGGCCACCTCGTCCGGCGTCTTCATGTCGGGGTAGGTGACTGTCTCCACCAGCGGCATGCCCAACCGGTCGGTGGTATAGACGCGTACGTGGCCCACGTCCGAGACCTCGCGGCAGGCATCCTCTTCCACGCTGAGCTGGATGACGCGCACCGTTTTGCTCTGCAAGGGTAGCCGGCCCTCGATGCCGACGATGGCGGTGCGCTGGAAACCGGTGGGGATGCTGCCGTCGAGGTACTGCTTGCGGGTGATGTGCAGCTCGCCGACGATGTTGGTCTGCAGGAGGAGGGCGATCTCGAGGGCGATCTCGAGCGCCTGGCGGTTGACCTTGAACGGCGGCGTATCGTCCACGTCATAGGTGCAGGCGGTCTCGTTGGCGATGCGGTAGACGACCGTCTTGCGCGTCTTGAACTCCATGAGCGCGGTGCCATCGTACTCGCCGAGCTCGCTGAGGGTGGGGCGCATGTGGCGGATGAGCTCGGCGTCGTACTCGCCGTCCTGCTGGTAGCGGCCGGCCGGGCAGTGGCAAAAGAGCTTTTTCTCCGTCAGGATCTGCTGGTGGATCTCCAGCCCCGACATGAAACCCAGCTCGTGATAGACTTCGGGGGGCGTCTGCTTTCTGGGGGTGTAGCCGGCACGCTTACGGGTGGCGCGATAGTTCTTCCTGGCGTCCAGGTCGTGGGGGGAAGGTGTTTTTTTCATAGGCCCCTGTGACTCTGCAGATAGGTCCGGCCGGTAAGCCTCTCCTCTCCCCCGACTCTGGGGGTGGGGAGAGGGCGGGTATGCCGGTCAGTATAGCACAGCCGCTGGGGAGCGTCAAACGCGGCCCTACCCCTGTGACGCGCGTCATTGGCCGTTCGCGCTCGCTGCGGTACGATAGGGTTGTCACAACGAACCATCGTCCGAAAGCGCTATTCTATCCCTACCGAGGAGGACCGCCATGAGTTCCGGCAACCCGACCACCGCCAACCGCATCTGTCCCCCCGCCGATTTTCCCGTGGCCTGGCCGCGGCCCACGGACGAAGAACTGCACTGGACGCGCGACCGCGAGCACATGCCCGATCCGATCACCCCAATGTTCTACAGCGCCGCCGCCGCGATGGCGATCGCCTGCCGCCAGCGCGTGGCCGCCGCCTATGACGAGGCCATCGTCCAGCGCTACGACGTGCCGGTCAACCACTACAACTATACCGCTATCGTCCCGTTCCAGGGGCCGCCCGCGGAACTGGAGGACCGCGCCCGGCGCAACCGGGAAAAAGTCTCCGCCGTGGCGCTGCGGCTGCGCGAGGTCTGGGAGGAGGAGTGGAGGCCGGCCCTGGAGGCGCAGTGGGCCTTTTGGGCAGCCTTTGACCTGGAGGGGGCCGATGGGCCGGCCCTGCGGGCCCACCTGGAGGAGAGCATCGTGCGCGGCGCGCGCCTCTATGAGCTGCACTACCGCATGGGCCCGCCGATGTGGCTGGCCATCGACGAGTTCGAGACGCTCTACTGCGATCTCTTCCCGGGCCAGACGCGCCTGGACGCGCACCGCCTCCTGCAGGGCTTTGACAACAAGACGCTGGAGGCCGGCCGCGCCCTGTGGCGGCTGCGCGACCGGGCCCGGTCCTGGCC
>Ga0302251_1001746_pt1 | contig 12211 bp, 26 predicted proteins | sample AAG_RA_Gln_MG_FD_193534 | JGI IMG/M metagenome (GOLD analysis project Ga0302251, IMG submission 193534) | Enriched activated sludge microbial communities from anaerobic digester in WTTP, New Holstein, Wisconsin, United States - AAG_RA_Gln | ecosystem: Engineered > Bioreactor > Anaerobic >...
AGCGGATGCAGGGACGGCAAGCCAACAGTATTATATCGCGATGTACCGATCAGACTGGTTTGTTGTCGAGGGTGACGTATTATTATACCCTATATCCAGCCCGGCTGATAACCCTATTATTCAAGTGGACTTTACCCCCACGGCATCGGTTCCAAAGATCTCATTCGGTGTCAGCTCGTGGCAGGCATTAGCGGAGGCTGAGACTAACGCTGAAAGTTTGGTTGAGAATGTGGTGAGCTGGGTTAAGAGCCTTTTTGGTTCGATCTGGACCCTGCTGCTGCTGCTCTGGGGGATCTTCTCGTTCTTCTTCATCGAGAACCTTCTGCTCATGATCCTGATCATTGAGGGGACGATCCTGGCTTATCGGTTCAATACATCAAAAAATGTATTTCTGGCTTTATCCCGTACAGCGAGCGATAACCAAAGACTTCTAACGGGAATCATAGGGTTTATTCAGATGGTGGTTGGGTTCCTTTGGGACCTGGCAAGCCTGATCAATCCAATGCGATGGATATTCGGGAAGTGAATCAATGAAAGAAAAAGCGAGCACATTTGCTGTTTCATGGTATGATCGGGGAGAGAGGCTTTTCTGCATTAATGGGGCCTCTCCCCTTGACGTTTTGAGGAGGCTCATGGTTATGATCCTCCGAAAGTATCAAATTGCGAACTAAATTCATGAAAGGTTTAGGTTGGTGTGGATATGGGACTATTCGGAAAATTCAAGGCGCCTAAGCGCCGGGTAGCGGTCTGGGATCCTGCTTTACAGCAGTTTGACATAAAATGGATGTCTGCTGAAAATTTCAATGTTGTCGAGGACAAATTTCTGAAAAAGGCCTATGAGATCGGGCCGGAGATCCGGGCCGTCTCGTTCAAGGTCAAAAACAAGGTAATTGCTCGGGTCCCTATTGTGGATGAGCCGACGGGGACCGGGGTAAACATCGAGTATGATCAGGGACTTCTAAAGGTCAAAACAAACCCGGAGCTCCTGGGGCATATGATCGATGCTACGATGATCAAAAATGCCTATGCTCTCACTCCGAGCATGAAAACCGTGATCATCTTCTCACTCGTGGCGTTTATCATGGGGATGTTGATCGGTAACGGTATGGGGTGAGCTATGGCAGCCCGTCAGAATGTTGAGCGGGATAATGGTGGATCTCCGGGGCCGGTGATCGTCCGGCCTGGGGAAAAAGCCCCAGATCGGTCACTGGAAAAGGCAGCCTCGTTTAATCCTGATATTATGCGGCAGTCCGGAATTGTCCGGATGATGGACGGAACGGGGACCCTGGCACGGATCAGCCGGGAAGAGATTATCCTGGAAGGACTTGTCGAAGCCTCGGTAGCGCTCGGCATGAACCTCCCGGCAACCCAAAAACTGATTACTACGGTCCGGAGCCTGTCACCAGGCCTTGACGGTCTTGGCCGGGGGGAGGGTGTGAAAATGCTCATGGTGAGCGCTGGGCCTACCTATTACCCTGGAGCACCATTCAATCAGGAGAGCTCACCAGGCATACTATCAAGGCTGCTAGCGTTCTTTGCTGGCAAGAAAGTGGGGGAATCAAAGTAATGGAGCCAATGGCATTTATCTATGATTTAAACGAATCTATGAGCCTCTCTCCTGTTGTTTCTGCGCAGGATAGCATATACTCCTTTGTGGGATTTGAGTTCGGAATGGTCATGATGGTGATCGGGATCGCTTGCGGGATCCTGATGGGCTGGGGGATCCACAAACAGTTTGTGTTAAGAGGCTGGGGATAATGGCTCGCGGTGGATCCGGCGGTTCCCGGCTGATCGGGATCCCTTCCCTCATTGCATTCGCAAGGGTGACGAGGATCCAAAAGGCTGAGATGTCGAGCGAGGCGAGGATGAACATGGCAGTTTCGACTTATTCCTTACTCCGTGGGAAATACAAAGACGATCCTAAGGTCTCCGCTATTCTTCAGGAGCTGGGTGAGGACATTGTTTCGATCCGGGAAAAAGTTCCGGTCTTCATGGCTGATAATATCGTTTCACCGGATGAAGATGCCTGGATGAGTAAGATCCTCGATGGTGTCGAGTACCGACTGGATGAAGTGATCGTACTGACCAAAGCGATTGATTCTGCCTCACTTGAAGAAATGATGGTGCCAGAATGACCTACGATCAAGAAGACAACATCCATGAGACTGAGATCACCGACAACCCTGGGGCGGAGGACCCGGTATTTTCCAGCTTTAAGACAAAGTTCCTTCAAAAGCCCGGCGAGCACCTTTTAGGTATTGGCACGACGGGAAGCGGTAAAACGCACAAGGCCTATTGGCTGCTTAAACAGCTGATGCCCTATGAAAAATGTATCTGGTTCGACTGTGGGAAGTCTGCTCAGATGGGAGCGGAGCCGGAGATCGGGCCGTTATTCGGGATGGGGTACCCGGTTAATATTATCATTCCCTGGGGTTGTGATGTGACGGTGGAAAACTCCCCCGCTCAGGTGACAATTCAAAAAGCACCGAGCGCTCCTTATTTCTGGGAGTATATCAAGCCTGGGCATATCAACATCGGGATCATCAATCGGTTTATCATCGAGCCGGAAGTTTATGCAAGGTATATCAGCCTCGCATATAAGCGGCTTATCGAGCTGGCTCAGCCGGGAAGGTTCCCAAGGGAGCTTTTACCATTGGCAATCATTCAGGATGAATTTCAGGATGTGGCACCAGGCCAGACGATCCGGCTAAATAAATCTATGCTTGACTCAGCGATCCGAATCTCATGGAACATTAATAAACTCAGGAGCTGTGGTATCCGGTTGTGTGGATTCACGCAGAAATACACCTTCATTTATCCGAACGCCCGTATTGCTTTTACCTGGATCATGGCCTGCAGGGGAGCTTATTTTGAGAGGGACGACCCCGATTTAGCCGACTTTAACAGGATGTATAAGCGGTTGGATATCCAGCAGGCGGTTATGTGGTTCCCCAAGAAAATATTCCGGCACCGGTGGAGGTTCCCCCGGTATGAATGCCCTCCTGATCTAAAAGTGTCATTTGATGGATTGGTAGAGGATGATCGACCGGCCAAGAAGGAAAAGAAATATGAAAGAGGCGTTCAAACCTGCTGATTACATCATGGGGGCTGCAGTTATGAATATAGCGCTGGCGATTACTACGGTAATCCAGCCCTATATCTCAGCTCTTAAGGCCTATTCCCTGGCTGGGCCGGTCGGGTCCTTGTTATCTGGGGTCGGTTTGATGGTGATGGGGTATTATCTCAAGAGAGAGAGGAGCCCTAGAAAAGAGGCCTGTTTATGAGGCTGATCCTTATTGCTGGGCCTATATAGTTCCAAACCTCTTTGTACCCATTGGCCGCTCTTGGTATTGGCCTCACTTAGGTTCTAGAGCTCACAAGTGATATAAAACTATGTTGTGTCATATGTTGTTTACAAACGTATGACAAGGTTTAAGTATTACGAGATATTATTTTGTGTGGTGATGTATGACGCACCGAAATAGAATCACGTTCCGATGTTCTGATGAGCAGTATCTAGCCACCAAGCTGCTCGCAGCGAAGAGAAAGACGGATGTAAGCGAGGTTATCAGGGCTGCGATAAGCACCCTGGCACACACAGAGGGGATCGCGGTATGAAGTGTTGTTCATGTGGTGCGGATCTTGGGTTCGATGATGATCCGTACGCGGATCCGGATTGCTTGGAATGCCTCAGGCGTTCAATCGAGGATGAAGGCAGTTACTATGATGAGTATGATCGGTGCAAAGTTCCACTTTGGCCCGCCGACTGGCACGACGAGGAGCCCGGCCTATGAAGGTTACACTCATAAATGATTCTGCCCGAGACGAATGGCAGGAGGAGCTAGGACAGTATTGTTTTTTGATCAATGCGGATTGCGATTTTTGCCAACATGCGGATCGGTGCCAAGAGCTCACCGAGAGGATGAGGCACGACGCGATTGTTTCTGAGTTTTGATCTGGGGTGGAGAGGCTGGCAAACGGCGGGGAGAGCGGAACAACGGGCACAAGAGCCTTCCGTGATCTAGTACTGGCAGCGACTGATGATCAGATCCTGGCATGGACCGCTAGAGCACGGGAGACCTACAACCTACACCCGAATGAGGGAGCCACAACAGAAGAGCTCCGGATCTGGCTGATCCATTGTTACACTGTTGCTATCCCCAGGATTGAGGGAGAGCAGGAGATCGATCCGTTCACCGGGGCGAGCCTGGAAGAGCTGAGGAGGAGGGAGGAGGAGGAGGAGCGGAGGGATAAGAAGAGAGAGCAGGAGGCGCGGGATGTTGCTATCTGCGCTGAGCATAATTTAACTGACTTCGGGAACGCGGAACGCTTTATAAGGCGTTTCGGTGAGCAGGTCAGGTATTGCGCAAAATGGGATTTATGGTTTACCCTGGATGAAAACCAAGGAGTATGGAAAAAGGACGAGAAAAACGCTATTAAAGAGTATGCACGATCTACCCTCACAAATTTATATGGTGAGATTGCTGTAAAGTCGGATCCCTCAGTGCGTGAAAATATCGCAAAATGGGCGATCAAATGCGAGCGGTCACACCATGTACAGGAGATAATCTCTTTATCAATGTCACGGCCTGAGGTCGTGATTCTCCCGGATGATCTTGATTCCGATGATTGGAAAATCTGTCTTGAGAACGGGGTATATGATCTCCGGGAGCACCGGCTTTTACCTCAAGACCCTAAGGCCTTGCATACCAGGATCATCCCGGTGAAGTATCAAGAGGGCCGGATGGCTCCGATGTGGATCCGATTCCTGGATCGGATCTTCCGGGGGCGGGAGGATAAACAAGAACTTATCGACTTCTTACAACGAGCGGCCGGGTATACGTTATCAGGGTGCACGGATGAACAATGCCTTTTCCTGCTCTATGGGGCCGGGGCCAACGGCAAAAGTGTTTTCCTTGAGGTCCTCCGGGCGGTTATGGGCGGGTCCTCCGGTTATGCAAAAGTCTGCGATGCTGGCACGTTCACCACTTCACGAAATGAGTGCGTAAGAAATGACATTGCGGGCCTTGCCGGGGTCCGGTTGGTAACGACCAATGAAAACCCCCGTGGATCATGGATCGACGAGGCCTTGATTAAGGAGATTACCGGAGAGCGGGAGATAACAGCCCGGTTCCTGTTTAAAGATTTCTTCACATTCCGGCCCCGGTTTAAAATCTGGTGGGCCTTCAACCATCAACCCCGGATCGGAGATAATACGTGGTCTATCTGGCGACGGATCCGGATGATCCCATTCCAAGAGCAGATTCCCCCAGAAGAGCAGAACCCTCACCTGGCAGATGATCTTATCACTGCTGAGCTTCCCGGCATCCTGAACTGGTGCATTGAAGGGCTCAGGAAATACCAGGAGAGCGGGCTTCCCTTACCGTCAGCAATCAAAGCGGCGACTGATGAGTACCGTGAGGACCAGGATATTTTGCACGAGTTTGTTTCTCTGTTTTGCGTTACTAATCAGCCTGGGGCCGGTGGACTCGCATCCTCTGATCTCTCTGAGACTGCGAAAAACCTTTATCAAGCATATGTCGGTTGGTGTGCTCAGAACAACGAAAAGAAGATGAGCAAGACCAGGTTTGGGCGGGAGCTTGCCGAGCGGGGTTTCAAAAAATCACATACCATGCAGGGAAACATTTGGAGAGGCCTCAAACTGCAGACTGGTTGGTATGAAAAGCTCTACACGTCGGAGATGAACAGTTCATGAATAGTTTGAATAGTTGGGCTCATTTTTCCTATTCTCTACGCGAGGCTAATTTCTATAGAGAACTTTGGGAAAATTTTGAAAACTATTCAGGCTTCCGACGTAAACCATTTTCAAACTATTCATTCAATGGAGGTAATTAGTATGAATCATAACGAACTATCATCACTGTGTCCCTTCTGCGTAATGGGACCAAACACCATTTGCAATCATGGATTGCCGTACCGCGAGCACTCAGATGGCTACTGCGAGACTCCCAAACACCAGTGTCAGGCCTGGGTCGGGACCTGTGCGATCATCAGGGGATCACCTATCCCTATCAAGGGGGAGCCGATATGAGCGGGATGCGGGTAAATCCGATCCTCGAAGAGTTTGTTCTTGAATACGTCAGGATCACACAAACACACGGCAACAGGTCCCTACTCACCAGGAATAACATCATGCGGGAATTCCTTGATATGCTGGGCCCTCAGGGGATGACACTACCTCACATAAAAAAACAGATCACATTCGTCATGAACCGGCGATTCCCAAAGAGGAATCCCAGTCATTCACGGGGATCGACCGGGGCCACCTGGATTATCGGGGGGACGATGAGCTAATGGCCTACAGTACCCCCCTCACCAAACATCAAATAATCCAGCAGTACCGCAAGCAGATCACTCACTACGAGCTTGAGATCAAATCACTTAAAGATTACATTGCCAAGCTCGAAGGCCAACAGATGATCTCAAAATATGTGGAGATGGGCCAATGAGAAAGAAGGTCACCTTGACCTATGCAGGGAAAAATGGCAGCATCCCCTTATCCGATATCTGCTTAAGAACTACAACGTCTATAAATCACCGAATAGCCCAACTGATCGGGTCCCTGTTGCTCCGCATCCCCCTAGACCGGATCCGAATCGGCCACAATTACACTGTTTCAGGGTGACGGCATGAAATATTATGTTATGCTGCGAATGGAAGGCGAATTTCCCGGTAAGGTTGAAACCCTGAAATGGGAGATCGACGAACAACAGTATGATGACCTTCTTGAAGACTTTGATAGTACGTGGTATAGGGTGTTCTGAATGACTTCAGATAACATCTATTCTGCGCAAGATCCTCTTGAATGGTGTTTTGAATGTGATAGATGGGGAAAGACTTGCAAAGGCACAGATCATCCCGTATTCTGTCCGAAGATAGACCACGATGAACCGGAATTTATGGAGAACGAGGTGAGGGAATGAAATGCCCCGACGGTCACGAAATGGTTAGAGACTATTGCAGTGAAAAGATAGATTATGTCTGTCTGGTGTGTGGGTTCATCCATAGGAAGGAGATTGCGGCAAACGGCGATTCTGCGAAGGAGGGAGAAAATGATTTCAATGGCTGCAAGATTTGAGATTGACACAACCAATCCAAAAATAGCATACACTCTCCTTAATTCTATACTAAAACAAAAGACTGAAGATCCACGTATAAAATATAAAGGAATAATCCCACAACTCACAACGATTGCGCAGAATGAAACTTCACCGCAAAAGGAGGCAGACATATGAACCCCGCTCCAAAAGGTTCAAGATCATATGAGTGCCTATCTCAGAATAAGAGGCCTATCCAATCCATGAGAAATAGAGTAAAGCACCATATTTATAAACGGTCACGAGGGAGATGCGAGCGGTGCAAAAGATATATTGGAAGAATGGGAGAAATGCACCATGAAAAACCAATTTCTGAAGGAGGAAATAGCCTCCCTGGGAATCTGTTATACTTATGCGAAGACTGCCATAAGCGGGTACATTGGTATTTGAGACAAATTGATGACGGATCAGAGGCGTGGCAATCTCAATTACCAGGGTTCGAGACACAGAGAGCTTAAATCCCCAATGGTTCCCCCTGAAACAACTACGCAAGAGGAGAAAAAATGACCGAAGAAAGATTAAGGGAGTGCTTTTGCCCGTATTTAGATGGCCCAAATATATGCGGGCATTCATTCATTTACCGAAAGGTAAATGGACTGCAGTTCTGTAACATCCCACACACAGATAAGGGTCGCTTTGATTGCCCCATCATAATAGAACGAGGGGATAGGTGAAAAGATGATAATAAACTTCTATGCTGGGCTCGTGTTCGGTGGTGTGGTTGGTTTTGTTATTGGATCGCTTGCATGTGGCTTTACTTATATTGAAGCAAGAGAGAGGGAGGACTATAAGAAGATCAATTCAGAACTTGAGTGGATCACATAGGAGGTGAGAGAATAATGCAGTATATTTGTAAAAAATGTGGGATGATACTATTAGATAGCGATGTTTTGAAGGGTAGAGGATACCGGATTGGTGGACCAGAGGAAGGGGAATAATGCCAATCACGATCACCATACCAGATCAGATATTCCCAGACTGGCTTTTCTGGGTCATGGTTGGAATTGTTATCCTCAACCTTATTGTCATAATTGTGAATATTTTTTTCCCTGTACCAGAATGGAGGTTTCCAAGAATATAATATCCCTATGGTTCCCCCTCTCCCCCTCCTTAACCCCTTTTCTCAATTTTCCCGCTCAGACGTGAAATATAGACTTTTGCGCAGAATAAATATTTCACGCAAAAAACAACCCAAAAACAAGGCCTGATATATAAATAGGTAATACCTATAGGTATAGTGTATAGGTGATGTTTACGAAAAATGAAGTTTGTACACGCTGCAGCCATAGGTGGATCCCTCGGATCGATAACCCCAGGATCTGTCCTAAGTGTAAAAGCCCTTATTGGAATGTCGTCCCTAGAAAGAAGCTGAGTGGAAAATGATGGGTCCTCCCTTATTCACCATGCTATCGTTTAGCACAGGGATCGCTTTCGTGGCCGGGCTCTTCATTGGCATTATTTTAGGGATGGGCCGTGCTCTGGCTCATCGTAAGAGCCCTACAGATTGATTCTATTGGCAGATCCCATGTGCCCGCGATAGGTAGCACCCTCAAAATGATTCTAGAGCATTGTGCCAAGAACCCCAACATTGTTTACTACTGCATAACACTCAAGCAGGATAGGGAAGATCAGGACCAGGAGCCCGATCTGGATCCTGGCGGCCTGGATCAATGCTCGAGCTGAGCCAACATAGAACACAAGCGATCCGATCATGCAGGCAATCCAAACAGCTGGGTTGATACTCATAAGATAAGATGCACCCGGGTTTAGTTCAACACCACCCAGGCTTAAGACCAATATGGTTGTTATGATATCCAGCAGGATCCAAAGTGCTAGGTCCCTCTCTATTATGCTATAGACTCTTTCAAGCAGACCAGAGCGGGCGGGTCCCTGGAATATACTATATCTCTCAAACAATCCTGCGCTTTGATTGCTAAATGGCGGCATGGATGGCATTCACACAAAGAAGTTGCTCTTCCCTCTAAGTAACATTATCGCTTGTATACTGATTGGCAGAACTTCTCAACTGTCGGATCGCGGCCCTCACCAGCTCAGTGGGTGATACTCTGCGATCCCTAAGATATAGAAAATCCTGAGTAGGTACCCAAACCTGGATCCTTTTACCTGCTCTCATATACCTATAGAGTCTGCGGGCGGTCCTATATATATTGTTCGAAGTATATATATACTCATTAAGAGGGACGGTTTCAATATGTCAGAAATGGCAGAACCTAAACCAATGCCTGCCCTCGGCGGGCTCAAGATGAAGATCCTCGCAGGCCTTGGAACTATCGGGATGACCGTGCTCCCGGCAAGCGCTGCGATCAACTGGACTGAGATCACCGACATCCTTGATGGTGTGGGGACAAGCCTCTTCCCGAGCCTGATCACACTGGTCACGGCTGCAGTACCGATCATCATCATCGTCACCGTTGTGGCATTCGTCACCGGGTTCCTGGACAAGATCCTCGCAATGCTGAAGATCTAAGGTGAGCGGATGAACAAACCCTTTTTTGACAAACCTGTTATTGCTGCGAGCCTGGCGTTCATGCTTATTATCTCTTGTGTGCCCGTGGTATCTGCATTCGATCTAATCTTTGAAGATGGCAGCATGGCCGGACCCCAGAAGATCACGCTATCTGTGATCGGGGTCGGAACGATCAACGAGACATACAACACCACATCAACGATAACCGGCCTAGATGCAAATAGCTCTTATGTTGTCCGGATCTCTCCAATGGCTGGGGCGGATTATGTCAGGAACCCGCGGGCGTTCCTCGATGATCTGGTCCCGTATGTATCAGATAACCTGGTCGTATTAGTTGTATGTTGCTTTGTGATCGGGGTTCTGGCATTCGGAGGAGGGAGGAGAAGATGAGATATTATAGCGTTGCCGTTGGACTTATATTAGCCTCTATTATATTACTTTCCTGTGCATCGGCAACAACAACCTATATTGTATCATATTATTCTCCCTGGCTTAGCGATTTATCATCGGATGATCTATTCCATGCAGTACATGACTATACAAGAGGATCCATTGGTACGACAACCACTTCATACGTGGGGATCTATACCTCCTCAACAACAAATAAATACTCAAATATACAACGGTCTGGACTACAGTTTGACACATCATCAATCCCAGACGGAGACACAGTTACTAATGTAACCCTCTGTTTATGGATATCAGAGATTGAAGAGACTCTCGGAGACACCCCAGACCTTATAGTGACAGACTTCGAGCCAATAGATTATGTGACTTGGAGCAGTGACGATTACTATTATATCCATTGGGGGGGTTCGTCTTACGGAACAGCCGAGTTTTCGGCACTCTCACTCAACCAGTATAATAACATAACCTTGTTTGGATTCTCGGTCAATAAAGTGGGAAATACAACGCTTGGATTAATGGAGAATCATGACTTTTATAACAGCGAACCGGCATGGTCTAAATCTAATAACAATCATATACGATACCAAAGTGCAATCGGAGCTCACGAGCCCGTATTAATAGTGGAACATTCAACCATTACACCAACACCCTCTAATGCAACGATCTCTATTAATCTATTGGAAAAATATTCAAATGCTGCCTTAGTTGGTCAGTCAGTGACCTTAACCCCGACCACAGGAGGATCCGGGGAGACAAAGACTAGCACATACGGAGAGACACTACACTTTGACGTTATAAATGGATTGACTTATTGGATCAACGCATCACGGTCAGGGTATGAGGATTATAATGAGACGTATACGATCACATCCTCCTCCGGGATCTATAACGTCTATATGGAGCGGATCCTTACCCCGATAGCAAACCATTCTTATGCTCACTTCTCAGTAGTCGATCAGACAAACGGCGGGCTTATCCCAAACGCAGAGATCCGGCTTTCCGACGGGCAAACCAAGCTGACGAACTCAGCCGGGTATGCGTGGTTTTCGGTGAATAACTCAGAGCAGATCAACTATTACGTCTCAAAGCCCTCCGGGTATTGGCCGGCATATGGTGCCATGAATCTGACGGCAGACGAGTCGATCCTCGTAGCTCTCCAAAGATACACCGGACCGACTGCGACGGCCACGATGCCCGGATGGACCCCGGTAACAGTCCCCACAACAGGAACCGGGGTGGATCCCGTTGTTACCCTCTCCGCTCAGCTCCGGCAGCAGAATGTGCAAGAAGGAATGGACGTATGGTATACTAATCTACCATTTATCTCTCAATTCCTGTTCCTGCTGTTCATTATCGGGGGGCTGGGGCTCATGGCTGGCGGTACACGGAGGAATTAAAGGATGATGCTTAAGATCATCCTTTTTCTCTCTCTCTTAGCGATGATCATATTTCCTGCTGCTGCTGACGCACAGAGTGATATTAACGATATTATGGGGAATGTGCAGATCATCACTCCCAGCCTGCTTAATATGGTCACTGCGAGCCTTCCGGGGTTCATTGTAATCGGGGTTTTAACAGTGATCACTATGTTTTTTGGGAATCTGAAAGGCGCGATCTTTCGATTCATGCGGAGGCCTAAATGGTGAGGAAATATCTTTTCCTGCTGGCTGCTCTCTCTCTGCTAATCGTTCCAGCCATAGCTGTTTCCGGGGTTGATAACTCTGGAAACACAATTGACAATCTGACCTTGATTTCTACCCTCTACAGTGAAACAGAAGAATTGAACTATTACGATATTAGCGGGCCGATTGTCTTTAACCAGGCGGCAGAAGGTTATGTCGTTTCACACTTTGAAATAGATGTTGAGGCGAACCAGGGCGGGACGTTCTATATCCACTTAAACGACGGCGGGACCGTGATAACCGGAACATTCAATTATGGGGCCTCATATGCGGGATTTATTGAGAATTTCTATATTTCCCTAGATGCAGCCAATAAGACATATGGCGGGCTCTCCCCTGTTTTCCGGACTCAGAATCTTTGGATAACCTACATGGTAGCGGATGCAGGGACGGCAAGCCAACAGTATTATATCGCGATGTACCGATCAGACTGGTTTGTTGTCGAGGGTGACGTATTATTATACCCTATATCCAGCCCGGCTGATAACCCTATTATTCAAGTAGATTTTACCCCA
>Ga0302251_1001748_pt1 | contig 12196 bp, 12 predicted proteins | sample AAG_RA_Gln_MG_FD_193534 | JGI IMG/M metagenome (GOLD analysis project Ga0302251, IMG submission 193534) | Enriched activated sludge microbial communities from anaerobic digester in WTTP, New Holstein, Wisconsin, United States - AAG_RA_Gln | ecosystem: Engineered > Bioreactor > Anaerobic >...
AGCCCTACACATCTCACAACACCGAGAGACTGGATAAAGAAGGGATGAAAGATCTCCTTCTCAAGCTTGATTATGTACAGGAAGAACTGAGATCCTGGAAGGCGGTAAAGTAATGAGAAAGATACTCATAACCGGTAGCGAAGGTTTTGTAGGGAAGAATCTCCAGGTACAGCTGAGAAGAAGGGGAGAAATCGAAATCATCCCCTTCGACAAAGAACACACTCTCGATTACCTGAAAGAGGCAGTCAATAAAGCAGATTTCATCTTCCATCTTGCCGGTGAAAACCGCCCGAAAGATCCTGCAGACTTCATGAAAGTCAACAAAGGCCTCACGGAAACACTCACAGAGCTGGCAACCAAAACAGGAAGGAAGATCCCGATAGCATACACATCTTCAATTCAAGCAGAACTTGACAACGAATACGGAAAGAGCAAAAAGGCAGCAGAAGATTCGCTGATTGAATACAGCGAGTCAACCGGTTCGCCAATATTCATCTTCAGATTCCCGAACCTATTCGGCAAATGGTCGAGACCCAATTACAACTCCGTAGTTTCTACCTTCTGCTATAACATCTCGCATGACTTAGATATAACTATCTCGGATGAAAAAAGAGAGCTTGAGCTGACATACATAGACGATGTAGTGAATGCTTTTAATCAACTACTCGGCATCGAACTAGATCCACAAAAACACTTCTACCCGGTGGAGAAATCCTTCAAGATCACACTCGGAGAACTGGCGAAGAAGATATACAGCTTCAAAGAGATGAGAGAGACATCTATACTACCCGATCTCTCGGATGAATTCACGAGAGATCTGTATTCTACATATCTCTCTTATCTCGAGAAAGACAACTTCTCGTACGAAGTCGAGATGAAAACCGACAACAGGGGAATGCTCTTCGAGCTCCTGAAATCCCCTCATTTCGGCCAGATCTTTGTGTCCACAACCAAACCGGGAATAACCAGGGGGAATCACTATCACGACACAAAAGTTGAAAAATTCTGCGTGATCTCCGGAAAGGCAGATATCAAATTCAGGCATATATTGAACAACGAAATAATCTCCTACAAAGTCTCAGGAGAAAAAATCGAAATAATAGACATCCCCCCGGGATACACACACTCCATAGAAAACATAGGGGACACAGAAATGATCACCCTCTTCTGGGCGAACGAAATGTTTGATCCAGGCATGCCTGATACGTATTACGAAAACGTTGAGAAGCAGTAGTGAAGCAATAGGGAAGCGATTGCGAAGCTATAGTGAAGCGATAGGGAAGCTATTGGAAAGCATTGGAGAGGCAGTTGGAAAATCATAAGAGCGGATTTGGGTTTCAGAGTTTGGAAATTTATCGACTGGCGAAGGAACTGGTTATTGATTGTTATAATATAACTAGAGGTATGCCATCTGAGGAGAAATACGCTCTCTGTCAACAGATGAATCGAGCTGCCGTTTCAATCCCATCTAATATCGCAGAAGGTTATAGTAGATTCAGTACGAAAGAAAAGATACACTTCATGAATATGGCTTATGGATCACTGATGGAACTGACGTGTCAATACGAAATAGCAAAAGATCTAAATTACATTACTCAAGATCAATTGGACCAGTACATAAACAAAGCAAAGAACCTGGCAGTGAAGATAAGCAATTTCAGGAAAGCGATAGCAGAACGATAGGGAAACAATAGCAGAGCAGTAGTAAAGCAATGGGGAAGCAATGGGAGAACATGGAGGAGCAATGAGAAACGTGGTGAAGCAATGGCGGAACAATAGAAAAGCAATTGGAAAGCGCTGGAGAAGCAATAGGGAAGGCGTAGAAAGAACTTGCAATTGCTTAACAATCGCTTCCCAACTGCTTTCCAGTTTTCTGCGACCGCTTCACAATCGCTTCTCAACTGCTTTACTATCGCTTAACTCCACACAACCGGAGGTCTTATGAACCGTACTAAAGTAATGACCATAATCGGCACCCGCCCAGAAATTATCCGCCTTTCGGCCACAATAAAGGCCTGTGATAAGTATTTCGATCATATTCTAGTCCACACTGGCCAGAACTGGGATTATACGCTTAACGAAATCTTCTTCCAGGAGCTCGAGATAAGGAAGCCTGATTACTTTCTAAATGTCCCGGGAAAGCATCTTGGCGAGACGATGGGCAATATAATCAGCGCTGCATATGAAGTTCTCTTGAAAGAGAAGCCAGAGGCACTTTTGATACTTGGAGACACAAACAGCGCTTTGAGCGCTATTCCGGCTAAGAGATTGAAGATTCCTATATTTCATATGGAAGCGGGAAACAGATGCTTCGATCAGAATGTACCCGAAGAGATAAACAGAAAGATAGTCGATCATATAAGCGATATAAACCTTCCATACACAGAGCACAGTAGAAGATATCTCCTTTCTGAAGGCTTCAGAAAGGAGCATATCTTCGTCACCGGCTCTCCCATGCCTGAAGTCTTATATCACTATATGGATAAGATAGACAACAGTGATGCTCTTGAGAGACTGAACCTTGAAGAGGGGAAGTATATCCTCGTAAGTGCACACAGAGAAGAGAATCTGGATATTGAGAAGAACTTCAACGAAGTAGTGAACACACTCAACACAGTAGCAGAAGAGTTCAAGCTACCGGTGATCTACTCCACCCATCCCAGAAGCTGGAAGAAGATAGAAGAGAAGGGAGTTAAGTTCAACCCACTAATAACCAACCTCAAGCCCTTCGGTTTCTTCGACTACAACAAGCTCCAGAAGAAAGCTTATTGTGTTCTATCTGACAGTGGTACTCTCAGTGAAGAATCATCTGTTCTCGGATTTCCTGCTGTCCTTTTCAGGACAAGCACCGAGAGACCTGAAGTACTCGACAAAGGCACGATAGTCATTGGTGGAATAAAGGCCAGAGGAGTGGTCAACGCGATAAGGACCGCAAGAGAAAGCTTTGACAACGAAGAAAGAGCTCCTTTGTCACCGGACTATCTGGACAGAAATGTCTCAATGAAGGTTGTGAAGGTTATTGAGAGCTATGTGAAGATAATAAATAAAGTGACGTGGTTTAAAGACAGCTATAGCAAAGAGGTTGAAAGGAATTGAGAGTTCTTTTCCTTTTTATAACATTTCCTGAGCCTGAGGTTGATGACAATCTATACACTGATCTTGCAGAAGAATTCCATAAGCAGGGACAAGAGGTGTATGTTACTACCTTTAAGGAATCGGGAGATCTCTCTAAATCATCAATCAGTGAGGAAAGAGGCTTTCCGGTACTTCGTGTTGGCTGCGGAAAGATGTTCAACGTCAACTATATTCGTAAGGCGTTGACGATGATGAGCATTCCTAGAAAGTATATCTCTGCAATAAAAAAGCACTTTGGAGACAAGAAGTTCGATCTAGTTGTTTATCCAACTCCTCCGATAACTCTTGCTCCGGTTGTCAAATATATTAAAAAGAGGGACAATGCACGGACTTATTTGATACTGAGAGATATCTTTCCTCAAAATGCGAAAGACCTTGGTATGATAAAGAGCGAGCTTGTATTCAAGTATTTCAGAAAGAAGGAACAACAGCTCTACGATATTTCCGATAGAATCGGCTGTATGTCTCAGGGAAACGTAGATTATGTTTTGAAGCACAACAAAATTCCAAAGGAAAAGCTGGAGATACTCTATAACTGGAAAAAGCCGTCTAATTTACCTCCGATAGATAAAGAAGAAGTCAAAAAGAGCTATGGTCTAGAAGGAAAATTCGTTGCTTTCTTTGGTGGTAATATCGGTTATGCCCAGGAGCTAGAATTCTTGATAGAACTGGCAGAGTGCTATAAGACAAGAGATGACATAGTCTTTTTGATAGTGGGAAAAGGAGTCATGAAACCAAAGATAGAAAACCTTGTGAAAGAGAAGCAGTTGCAGAACGTCAGATTTATAGATTATCTACCAAGAGACGAATATGAAAAGCTACTTCGAGCAGCAGATGTTGGTCTGATAAACTTGAGCAGGAAGTTCACAATACCGAATATACCATCAAAAGCGGTAAGTTATATGGAAGCCGGCATTCCAATACTGGCAGCTACAGACAAATATACGGACTTTGGCAAAATGATAGAGGATATCGGTGCCGGTTTGTGGTGTGAGACGGGGGATTTGGTCTCTTATAGAAATAATCTCGAGAAACTTCTGACCGACACAGGGCTGAGAGAAAAGATACGTGAGAGGGCAATGGCGTTCATGAAAGACAATATGACCACATCTCATGTGTTTCAGAGAATACTAGCCATAGACATTGCTTGAAGTACTGAGGGATAAATTGAAGAAATCGATTATTGCAGGTATTAGATGACATACTCAGAACGAGCACCGAAAGACCTGAAGTACTCGATAAAGGCTCGATTGTTATCGGCGGTATAAAGGCAAGAGGAGTAGTCAATGCAATAAGGATCGCAAGAGAAAGCTTCGACAACGAAGAAAGAGCTCCATTGTCTCCAGATTATCTGGATAGGAATGTGTCGCTTAAGGTTGTAAGGGTTATTGAGAGTTATGTGAAGATAATGAGCAAAGTCATGCGGTTTAGAGAACCTTAAGACTCTAAGAGTGGTTGAGCAAATTTCGAGAGCAACGAAGGTACTGGCATAGTGCTGGTAGTTTACGCAATAAGGAGTGAGTGAAATATGAAAAAAATGGAATACCAGATTTGTGCTAACTGTGTGATGGATACTTCTGATTCTTTAATCCAGTTTGATGAAAGAGGTTTCTGTGACCATTGCAACAATTACTACAACAACATAATTCCAAATTGGCATACGGATGAACGAGGTGCTCAAGAACTCAGTGGAATTGTTGAGAAAATCAAAGCTGATGGAAATGGCGAAAAATATGATTGTATTATTGGAATCAGTGGAGGAGTAGATAGCTCGTACCTCTTATATTATGCAAAGGAGAAGTTGGGATTAAGGCCTTTAGTATTTGCAGTTGATACTGGCTGGAATCTGAATGTAGCTGTTGAGAACATAGAGAAAATGGTCAAGGGTCTAAATGTTGATCTATACACTGAAATAGTTGACTGGAACGAAATGAAAGACCTTCAGTTAGCTTACTTCAAATCACAAGTCCCGTATCAAGACACGCCTCAAGATCACGCGATTTTCGCCGCTTTATATATGAACGCAGTAAAGAACAAAATCAAATATGTGTTAACTGGTGGCAATTACTCTACAGAATGCGTAAGAGAACCAATCGAATGGGTCTATTTGAATGATGTGAAGCAGATTAAAGATATTCATAAGAGATTTGGAGCCAAGCCACTAAAGACATTCCCCCTATGTGGAGTGTTCAAGTATCGAGTTTATTATCGCTACATAAGGGGTATGAAGATTGTCAAACCACTAGATTTCATTCCTTACAAGAAAGAGGAAGCTAAGGCTTTACTGATGGCAAAATTTGATTGGCAACCTTATACGAATAAGCATTTCGAGAGCATATTTACAAGGTTTTATGAAGGCTATTGGCTTGTGAAGAAGTTCGGTTATGACAAGAGGAGAGCACACTTTTCAAGCCTTATTCTGACAGGTCAGATGACAAGGGAAGAAGCTCTCAAGAAGCTCAAAGAATCCCCATATGATGAACAACTGGCAATGCAAGATTTGGAATACGTTTCCAAAAAGCTTGGTTTGACCAAAAAGGAGTTCCTCGATATGATGAATGGAGAGAACAAGACTTATAGAGATTACAAATCCAGTGCCTGGTTAATCAAAAGCGCGATAAGATTTGCCACCATGATTGGCTTGGAAAAGAGACAGTTCAGATAGTAATCGAGAATAAGAAGAGGCCTTTATGATAGTTGTCATCGAATATGGTGTTGGAAATGTTAGTTCGATAGTTAATATGCTTTACCGAATAGGCATACCATCAGTGTTGACAGGAAACACGGAGGAACTGGAAAACGCTGACAAACTGATTCTGCCAGGGGTAGGTTCTTTTGACATCGGAATGCGGAGACTCAGAGAAAACGGTCTTGACAAGATTATTGACCGGCACGTTCGAGTTTACGGCAAACCTTTGCTAGGGATCTGTTTGGGAATGCAAATGCTTGGAAGAAAGAGTGAAGAAGGAATCGAAGATGGATTAGCATTGATACCTTTTGAGAACAAACGATTCTCTTTTAGTGAAGAGCTACCTTTGAAGATACCGCATATGGGGTGGGATATTACGCAAACAACTAAAACAGATGATCCATTGGTTATAGGTCTAGCTCCAATTCAAAGGTATTACTTTGTACACTCATATCATGCGGTTTGTGACAGCGAAGAATACGTTCTGATGAAATGCGAATATGGCTATCCATTTGCAGCTGCTGTGAGAAATGGTAATGTTTATGGTGTACAGTTCCATCCTGAGAAGAGTCACAAATTTGGCATGGCACTACTAGAGAATTTTGCCAGGAGGATATGAAGTGTATTCAAGACCAAGATTGATTCCCTGCCTCCTAATAAAAGACCAAGGCCTTGTAAAGACAACCAAGTTTGCCAAACCAAGATATCTTGGAGATCCGATTAACGCCGTGAAGATCTTTAATGGCAAGGGAGTTGATGAACTCTGTGTATTGGATATTATGGCGAGTTTAGAGAATAGAGGACCGGACTTCGAGTATTTGAAGGATATAGCCAGTGAAGCCTTCATGCCACTTAGCTATGGTGGGGGGATAACCAGACTCGATCAAGCTGAAAGGTTGTTCTTTATTGGATACGAAAAAGTGATTGTAAATACAGCATTTGCAAAAAGACCTGAACTAGTAAGAGAAATGGCAGACGTTGCTGGAAGTCAAAGTGTTGTAGTGTCGATAGATGTAAAAGATGAGTTGTTCGGCAAAAGAGCGTGCTACATAAATGATGGAAAAACGAGAATGAATGTTGATCCTGTTGAACTGGCAAAGAAAGCCGAGCAAATGGGTGCCGGAGAGATATTACTGAACTCAATAACCAGAGATGGAACTATGCAGGGTTACGATCTACGACTCGTGAAAGATGTTGTTGAAGCTGTATCAGTTCCCGTGATCGCCTGTGGTGGAGCAAAAGATATATATGATTTCAAAAGAGTATTGCACGAAGCTGGAGCTCACGCAGCGGCAGCTGGCAGTTTATTTGTTTACTATGGACCTCAGAAAGCAGTTCTGATTACTGCTCCAGGAGAGGAAGAGCTGGTTGAGGTAGGGATATATCAGAAATATGACGAATCATTAGAAGGAGTAAGTCCTGAGGAAGCCGTGTAATTGCCTTTTAAGTTATAAGACCAAACTTGTGATATTGGTTAAGCAAACACAGACACTTCTTGATCAAGCAGAAGCTTGTTCTTTTGGGTCATGTTGGTGGTGAATCAATGAGAGTACTATTGATCGATGTGAACTGCAAATATAGTAGCACAGGAAAGATCGTTTACGATCTCTATAATCGATTGAATCAAAGTGGGCATTTAGCAGCAATCTGCTATGGAAGAGGTCGAGAAATAGAAGAACCGAATATTTACAAATTTAGCAGTAATATCGAAGTTTATTGTCACGCTCTGTTGACAAGATTCACGGGTCTCACGGGTTGCTATTCACCTCTGGCAACTCGCAGGTTGCTGAAATTCATAGAGTCATTCCAACCGGATGTTGTTCATATACATGAACTGCATGCTTATTTTGTGAACTATGGCCCTGTTATTGAGTATTTGAAGAAAAAAAGGATAAAGGTCATATGGACATTTCACTGTGAGTTCATGTACACTGGCAAATGTGGTTATGCATACGACTGTGAAAAATGGAAGACAGAATGTGGTAATTGTCCGCAAATAAGAGAGTACCCTAGTAGTTGGTTCTTTGACTTTACTAGAAAGATGCACCACGACAAGAAAGCTATGCTCAATGACTTAAATAACCTCACCATTGTCACTCCATCGCAATGGCTTGCTGGAAAGGTTAGGCAATCCTTTCTTGGTGAAAAGGACATTAGAGTTATTAACAACGGAGTTAATCATGAAATCTTTAAACCCAGAACCTATGACCACCTAAGGAAGCATCACGAAATTGGTAACGAAAAGACAGTCCTTGCTGTTGCGCCAGGACTGATGGATGAAAGAAAAGGTGGACGAAAAGTATTAGAGCTAGCTGAAAGATTCAGAGGAGAACAGGTTAAGTTCATCTTGATCGGAGTCGATAACCCTCCCGAGGAAGTAGCAGAAAATGTTATTGCTCTAGGCAGAACAACGAATCAAGAGGAATTAGCTGAGTATTACTCAATGGCAGATCTCTTCTTAATATGTAGCAAAATGGAAAACTTCCCAACTACCTGTATTGAAGCACTATCTTGTGGAACGCCTGTTGTTGGATTCGATGCTGGAGGGACCAAAGAAACCGCGCCTGAAGGATATGGCATCTTTGTGCCATATGGAGATATGAATAAGCTAGAAAAAGCCGTTAGAGACTTCTTGGATAATCCACCAAAGAAAGAAGATATAAATACTTCGGCTTCCGAAAAATACAATAAGAATAGAATGATGATGGAATACTTATCTCTATATAAGGAAGTCGTTTCAGAAAAAACGCCACGAAGATAGTTTTTGGTACTCTCCAAGACTAAGAGTTTACGGAGAATCTCGATCGTTTTCTAGTGAATCGAGTTACTAACAGATCATCTTAAACTCTATTTGCGCAAGTGAAAGGAATAACATGATGAGAATCTACTACTTTGCCAGTACAAGCAATGAACCTGATGGAGTGGTTAAGAAGATCTTATCTCAGTTTCTAGGACTCAAAGAACTTTGTCCTGATTCAAAGCTGTTTTTGCTTATGAGAAAGCCCCCGAGTCCTCAGATGAGAAAGTTATTAGATAGTTTAAATGATGTGTTCATCGAAGTAATTGAGAACACGGGCGTCTCAAGAATCAAAGCACGAAAAGAAAAAATGCAGAAAGTGATCTGGCTTCTGGAAAGTGCAGAAGAAGATTCCATTGTTTATTTTCGTTATCCAACTGCCGACAAGAATTTCTTGCGAGTTGTCAAATTTATTACTTTGAGAAGGAATTGTCTGTTAGTAACTGAACACCAGTCCTTGGAGACAAAAGAACTCCTGCAACAGCGAAAGCTTCTCACACTTCTTTCGGAGAAAACCTATGGAAGAAGGGTACTGAGAGAAACAACAGCCTTTGTTGGCGTTACCAGAGAGATCACTGATTATGAACTTGCTCGATCAGGAGATCGAAGTAAACCTTATTTGGTAAACGGAAACGGAATTGATGTTAGTTCAGTACCCTTGAGAACACCTCCCGTATTTGACGGGAAGAACCTAGATCTTCTTTGTGTAGCCCAAGTCGCAAAGTGGCATGGGCTTGATAGACTTATAAGAGGAATTGCTGAGTACAAGGGTGATGTTAATGTACGGCTCAATATCGTTGGTGATGGTTCAGAAGTTCCTAATCTCAAAAGGCTTGTCGCTGATCTTAAGCTCGAAAACTCGGTGATTTTCCATGGGTTCAAAACGGGTAAAGAGCTTGATGAATTCTTCGATATGTGCCATATTGCTGTTGGAAGTCTGGGTGTTCATAGAAACGGAAATAATAGAAAGGAATCTTCAACATTGAAAGCAAGAGAGTACTGCGCGCGTGGAATACCATTTATCTACGAGATTGAAGATCCTGAAATCACTAACAAGATTCCAGAGTTCGTACTCAAGATTCCAAATGATGAAAGTCCGGTTGAGATCCACAGAATTGTGGAATACGCCTTCTACGTCCTGCCCAACGTAGGCTATACCTATGAAATGAGGAAATTCGCAGAAGACAATCTCGATTGGCGGACCAAAATGTCAACATTGAAGAGCTTCCTTGAGGGACTCTCTGGAAAAGGAGGGGGTGAATAGATGAGAGCGGTTTCGATAATAGGAGCTAGGCCCCAATTCATAAAAGAAGCAATTGTAGGAGCAGAGCTAAGAAAAGCCGGAATCGATGAAGTTCTTGTCAATACCGGCCAGCATTACGATGCCAACATGTCAGATGTTTTTATTGAAGGTTTGAACATTAAGACTCCTGATTACAACCTTGGTGTCGGTTCAGGCTCTCATGCCTATCAAACTGCGACAACGATACTCAGGCTTGAGGAAGTGGTGTTGAAGGAAGAGCCTGATGTCATTATTGTCTATGGTGATACTAATGCCACAGTAGCTGGAGCATTGGTTGGAACAAAGCTAAAGATTCCTGTAGCACACGTGGAGGCCGGATTAAGACACAGACCAAAGAGTCAGCCCGAAGAGATAAACAGAAGAGCAACTGATGCTATTTCTGATCTGCTTTTTTGTCCAACAATTAATGCTCTCGAAAACCTATCTCGGGAGAATCTTTCAAATAGAGCTCATTTTGTGGGCGATGTGATGTATGATCTTTTCCTCAAGACTTCAAGGTCACTTGCACTAGAGTTTTTTCACACTAATCCTAGTATTGGAAAAGAAGAATTTATTCTTGTTACCATTCACCGTGATTTTAACACAGACGATGCTTATCGACTGGAAGAAATACTGAAAGCTTTGACGATCCTATCAAGATCATATAGAATAATATTCCCTATCCATCCTAGAACAAAAAGAGCTATTGAAAGACTAGACTTACAACGCCACCTGCACAACATTGTAATACTGGAGCCGCAATCATATGGAAAGATGATGCACCTATTACTAAACTGCAAATCAGTAATTTCTGATAGCGGTGGACTCCAAAGGGAGGCCTATTTCGCCAGAAAGGGTTGTGTGATCCCCATGCCTGAGAATAGCTGGCCTGAAATTATTACTGCGGGATATGGAGTCTTGGTAGATGCTAATGCAAGAGAAATAGTTGATGCAGTTCTCAACAAGCAAAAAGTATCTCTTCACGCAGAGGAGCTTTTCGGAGATGGTAATGCTGCTGAGAAGATATGTAGGATTCTACTTGATAGCCTCCATAAGGGGTGAGCAATTTGTGTTTTTTTCTTAGCGAGGTAATTAATTATCTTCAGAAAGAAAATATTGAAGTGAGGCCACTTGTTCATGGAGATTTGAAACTCATCGGTTTTTCTTCAATTTTCAACAGTAAGGATAAGACTATATCGTGGTTCAAAGGAACTGAAATTGACATTAGCGGTCTTAAGTGCTCAGTGTTGGTCTGCGGAAACAGCACCAAGATAGATGGAACTGGTCCCCTTATTCTTGAAGTTAGTGACCCGCGTCTTGCATTCACAATGCTACTAGATAAGTTCGCAAAGACTTATAAAAAGACAGGAATCGAACACACTGCATGTATTTCAGAAACAGCCAAACTAGGAGAGAATATCTATATCGGTCATAATGTATATATCGGGGCCAACTGTGTTGTCGGTGATTACTGCGTAATACATGCAAATGTAGTTCTCTATGAGAATGTGAGGATTTCTGATCACTGTGTGATACATGCTGGTGCCATTATCGGTAAAGAAGGTTTTGGATTTGAAAGAACATCTGATAGTACTTATTTGCGATTGGTACACATCGGTGGAGTTTTGCTTGAAGGAGGAGTTGAGGTTGGCGCAAACACATGTATTGACAGAGGAACACTTGATGATACTATAATTGGCGCTGGTGTTAAGATAAATAACAATTGCCACATTGCTCATAATGTGGTCATTGGTAGGAACACCATAATAACTGCAGGTTGCCTGATTACTGGTAGCACTGTTATTGGTGAAAACTGCTGGCTTGCACCAGGATCAATCATTAGAAATGGCATTAGAATGGGTGATAATGTAACCGTTGGAATGGGTGCAGTTGTCACGAAAGACATACCAAATAACACCACTGTTGTCGGCATACCTGCAAGACCTCTGGAAAAGGAAGAATAGAACATTATGAGACTATTCGATGATTGTGGAAGAATTCTGGTTCTTGGAGCACATACTGATGATGAAACTCTAGGTTGCGGTGGAACTGTTTCAAAGTTTATAAGAAAAGGCTATGAAGTTCATGTGGTTATCTTTTCTGATTGCAAGGACTCATTACCGGACGATATGGATAAGTCAACACTAAGGGACGAGTTTTTTACAGCCGCAAAATCCCTATGTCGACATCAACAGTAAAATAAGAAAAACACCGGCAGAAAATGTGAAGAAGCATCAAGAGGAATTGTGAATTAACATCTGAATATTCTCAGGCAAAAAGGGGGTATTCAGAT
>Ga0302251_1001749_pt1 | contig 12184 bp, 13 predicted proteins | sample AAG_RA_Gln_MG_FD_193534 | JGI IMG/M metagenome (GOLD analysis project Ga0302251, IMG submission 193534) | Enriched activated sludge microbial communities from anaerobic digester in WTTP, New Holstein, Wisconsin, United States - AAG_RA_Gln | ecosystem: Engineered > Bioreactor > Anaerobic >...
CCATATGCTCCAGTATTATCTTATGCCCCTTCTCGACAGATGAATGGCTGGCTATCATATAATCTCTTACCTTTGGCTCTATATGAAAAGCGATTAAGGCCGCAGCTCCAGATATAAAACCGTCCAGCATTACCGGCACCCTGTATGAAGCCGCTGCCAGAATTACCCCCGCAAGGCCGCCTATCTCAAACCCACCTACTTTAGAAAGCACGTCAATTGCATCTCGCTTGTCGGGATTATTTACTTTTATTGCCCTTTTGATCACCTGAACCTTCTTTTCAAGCCCACCGGCATCTATGCCGGTACCGCGCCCGGTTATATCAATAACATCTCGCCCGGTGAATACAGCCGTTATGGCGCTCGAGGGAGTCGTGTTGGCAATACCCATATCACCGGTCCCTATAATATCAATGCCTCTTTTGTATTCGTCCTCGAAAATCTCTATGCCCGCCTCGATGGACCTTTCGGCATCTTTGCGGGTCATCGCCGCACCCTGCAATATGCTCTTAGTACCAAAACCCACCTTCTTTTGAATAAGGGCTTTGTGCGGAGCCAGTTCCGCGGCAACTCCAAGGTCTGCCACTACAATCCTCGCGCCGGCATGGCGCGCTAACACATTTATACCTGCTCCGCCATTCAGGAAATTGAGGACCATTTGAGCCGTAACCTCTTTCGGAAACGCGCTCACGCCTTCATCGGCTACACCGTGGTCTGCGGCGAATGTAAAGATAACCTTATCTTTGAGTACTGGCTTTTCTATGCCGCTGATTCCGACGATATTTTTAGCAAGCTCCTCCATCCGGCCCAGACTGCCCTGGGGTTTTGTAAGGTTATCGAGTCTCGCCTGTGCCAGCTTCATCAGTTCTATATTTAAAGGAGCTATCTTTTTTGCTATATCACCTATCCTTGCCACTATTTTATCCTCCATGGTATTCCGGAGACCATAAATATCACCTCATCTGATCCGGCCGCGATTACCTGATTAACCCTGCCTGCAATATCCCTGAAATCCCTGCCTAGTTTAGTGTCAGGCACTATGCCCAACCCCACCTCATTCGATACTACTATGGATAAGGACTTTTTCTTGCGAAGCTCTTTTATAATCTTATCGGCTTCCCCCTCTATGACTCTTCCCGATTTTCCCGCCATCATAAGGTTTGAAACTAACAGTGTGGCGCAGTCAAGCAGTATAACATCGAGTCCTTTTTTAAGTCCTTTGATTATACTATACACCTGGCGCGGTTCCTCGAACGTCTTCCAGTCTGGCAGCCTCTCTCTTTTATGAAGCGCTATTCTCTTACGCATTTCGTCGTCCAGCGCTTCACATGTCGCTATAAAAGCGACCTTCTTGCCTTTTTGAGAGGCCAGCTTTACTGCATAGCGGCTCTTGCCGCTACGCGCGCCGCCAACGACAAATATTATTTTACCCATCTATAGCCCACTCCCCATTTTCCGTATCGCGAAAGATCGTTACAATACCTGAGGGCGGCGGTATGGATCCCCAAAAATCGGACTTTTTTTTCAGCTCATTTATGATGATGCTTATCGGCCCTCCATGGGTGACTATAGCCGCGCTCTCGTATCCTAGGGCCGATACCATTTTAAAACCTTCGAGCACTCTGGACCTGAAATCGGACATCTTTTCACCATCCGGTATCGCTACGCTATATGGGTCTTTAACCCAATTTCTATATAGGTCGGCATAACGTTCCATCAATTTTTCATATCTAAAACCTTCAAAGATACCGAAATCTATCTCTTTAAATTGTTCCAGTTTTTCTATGCACACATCCTTACCGAATATGATAGAAGCAAACTGAAACGCCCGGCTGCTTGGGCTTGAATATATTTTTTTAAATCTTTTGCCGTTAAGCCTGCGCCTTAATTCTTCGGCTTGAGATATCCCCCGAGCGTTGAGCTTTATATCGGCATGCCCCATATAGCGCTTCTGGAGGTTCCAATCTGTTTCGCCGTGGCGTATAAGGGTTATTTGTTTCTGCATGTGGAATCTCCGGGCACAGCCATGACGTAAGGTTTAGATGATATAGGGTTATTTCTGACGACGACTACGGTATTATACACACTTTCAATGTTCTGATAGGTAAGGACATCTTCGGGCTTGCCTTCCTTGAACACTTTGCCTTCGTTGAGCAGTATTATATTACGGCAGTACTCGCTCGCGAGATTAAGATCGTGCAGCACCATGACGATGGTAAGGCCCGAACGGCCGTTAAGCTTTTTAAGAAGGTCCATTACCTGTATCTGGTGGCCTATATCAAGATGAGAAGTCGGCTCATCCAGGAACAGGAGTGCCGGCTGCTGGGCGAGAGCTTTCGCTATGATCACCCTCTGTTGTTCTCCGGCGCTTAATTCATCCATACGCTTATCTTTGAATTCAAGCGCGCCGGTAAGATGAAGGGCGCCCTCCGCAATCGCGATATCTTTTTTGGTTTCAGTATTAAGACGCCTTAAATGCGGTATTCGGCCCATTAGGGCCGCTTCCAATGCGGTGAAGGGCAGGTAACCCGATATATCCTGTGAAACAAACGCAACCTTGCGGCAAAACCCCTTAATGCTGATACTATCGATCCTGCACCCGTCGAAGACTATGCTGCCGCTCCATGGATCCAGTACGCGGCTCATGATTCTAAGAAGGGTCGATTTCCCGGAGCCGTTAGGCCCTATTATGCCTACAAAATCACCGCTATTTATCTCTAAAGAAATTCCTTTGATAACCGGGGTTTTAAGATATCCACCGTTCACATCAACCATTTTAAATATTGGCAAGCCGTTCATGAAACCCTCTCGCGGCGCTTAAGAAGCGCTATGAAGACCGGCGCACCCGTGACAGCGGTCATAACACCTATGGGTATCTCCATAGGAGAAAATAAAGTCCTGGAAAGCACGTCGCAAAATATCATAAACACCGCCCCCGCAAGCCATGAAGCGGGCAATAACGATCTGTGGTTTGGCCCTACCACTATTCTTGCCATATGAGGTATTACGAGTCCGACAAAGCCTATTATGCCGCATATACAAACAAGGCTTCCGGTCACAAGCGATGTTATAAGAAAAAGAAGTACTTTTAAGAATTCCGTATTTATCCCTAAATGTATAGCCTCCTCCTCTCCCAGGCTTATGGCATTAAGATCCTGCGAGAATATAAATATTACGCCTACTCCGGCAAAGACTATTACACTTACTATAAGGAGAAGCCTGAAATCATACACCTGCAAGCTTCCCCATAGCCACCACAATACACCGTTGAAGGCTTCATCGCCGCATATGGATATTAGAAATATCATCAATCCGGAAAAAGCAATTGAAACTATCACCCCGGCAAGTATAAGAGAATGGGCGGATAATTTATTTCCATGTTTACTTATAAAGTATACAAGCACTATACTTACAAGTGTTCCTATAAAAGCCGCTACTGGTAATAATACCGAAGATAGCCCCAAGATTACCGCTATGACAGCCCCGAGCCCCGCGCCGTTAGATGTGCCCAGTAAATACGGCTCAGCGAGAGGGTTTCTTAAAAGCGCCTGGAGCGTAGCGCCAAGCACGGCAAGGCCGCCCCCTGCAAGTATGGCGAGAAATGTACGAGCAAGCCTTAAATTCAGTATTTGCCTGTTCTCGGCGCGCACAAGCTCGCCCGCCGTCATACTGACTGAACCGGAAAGCACTCCCCAGATGATTGCAAGGACAAATAGTGTTATTAAAAGAATTGTCTTCCGAGCTATGCCGCCTCTCATCTTTCGTATAACCTCGCGTGCACCTCTTTAAGGGCCTCTATTATACGCGGGCCCGGACGCAGTAATATATCCGGATCGATATCGTTATAGATACGATTATTGCGGACTGCCGAAACGTCCTTCCACCCCATGCGGTTCTCAAAAAGAGGCGTGGCGCGCGTCTTGTACATATACCCCATAAAAATATAATCGGGATTACGCCTTATAAGCTCTTCGGGGCTAAAGTTCCCATACTGGCTTCCCAGGTCATGGGCTATATTTATACCGCCCGCGATGGTTATAAGATCGTCTATTATTGAGCCGGGGCCGACGGTCATCAGCGGATTATGCCATATCTCAAAAAAAACTTTCGGCCTTTTCGTATACGGGACAAGCCTTACGTCAGCCTGCACCGATTCTATTTCATCCAGCATCCTTTCAGTAAGGGCAGCGGCCTCTTTCCCCCGGCCTGTAATATCCCCCATCTGTCGTATAGAGCCAAGCAATTCAGCGATAGACGCCGGGTCACTCACAAATACATTCATATTCAGCCGTTTCATCTTTGCCACTACAGGGGCCTGCTCAAGACCGGTACAAAATACTATGTCAGGCTTTAGGGCCGATATAAGTTCTATATTGGGCTCGCTCATGGTTCCGACTCTGCTCTTTAAGAGCGCCTTTGACGGATAATCGCAAAACTGGCTCACCCCCACTATCTCTTCGTCCAACCCCAGGGCAAATAGTATCTCTGTAGTGGACGGCGCAAGCGAAACTATACGCATCGCTTTCGCATCCAGTTTTGGCGTAAACACCGCTGCGGCGAATACTATAAGCGCCGATAAACACAGGATTCTTTTCATCAATATTCTCTTTTGAATTCCACTGTAAGGTTAAATTGCATCTCCGGCTGTGACAGAGCCTTCGGGAAAGCCTTAAACGGTGAAGCTTCTTCTACGCTCGAGACAGCTATCTTCTGCAGAAAAAGATCGTCTACGGATGCGGCCTTAACCACCTCCGCTTTCTTTAATGCCCCGTCCGAGCTAAGCGTAAAGGCAAGAGTGACCATCCCTTCCTTACTTTTATCGGTATAATTGGTCTTCAGCTTCCTCCGTATCTTTTCGCGTATAAGTTGATAATAATTTATATAATCTTTGGTCGACCTGATCTCCGCTTGTTTTTTTGCCGGATCCTCATGGGCTTCCTTATTCCTCTCCTCTTCCTTCACAGGCGTCGCGGCCGGTTTATCGACTGCCGTCATGGATATATTTTTTGCAAGTTCAAGCCGGGGTGTTTCAGGCGGCGGAGTACGGGGTTTGTCCTTCGATACCACATACTCCACCACCATCTCATTCATCTTTTTAACGGGTTCTTCGACAATAGCCGCTCTGTACAGAGGCGCAAAAATAGCCGCATGTATAATGACTGAAACGGCTACTGCTTTCGCGAAAGGCATGTCCATACAAAGATTATGTCCCAAAAGAACCTCGTAAGTCAAGAAGCTAAAATTTAGCTTTTACACCGCCGTATGCCGCGAACGGAGATGCTGTATATCCCCGGACATCCTCATAGTGCTTATTGAATAAGTTATTCATCTTCACGTAGAAAGAGAAATTTTTGGTGAGATCGTAATTTATCACCATATCTACTACTGTATACCCCTTCACTTTATACGTATTCGCAAATGCGCTGCTCAGATTATCGCTGTCCGGCCCTTTGTATCTGACCCGCGTATCGAAGCTAAGCTTATCGGTGGCCTGGTAAAAGCATTCTACAAAGAACTTATATTTAGGCCTTCTTATCATCTCCTGGTCATTGGTAAAATCCTTGGAATTCTGATAGGTCAAGCCACCTTCGAGCATCACCTTCTCTGCAGGCTTAAGCTTAAGAGACGCCTCTATACCGTACACCTGCGCTTTGCCTATATTTATATATTGATCCGTGACAAAAGTGTTTGGGTTTGTTATGGCGTCTATCAGGTTACGGTATAAGGTATAGAAATACGTAACCTTGGCTACCGCCCTATCGCCGGCGAGATATTGCTCCAATCCGTATTCGTATGAGAAACTCTTCTCGGGCTGCAGGTTCGGATTACCTCCGCCGAACCATGCGCTTGAAGGAGCAAATAACTCATATAACGACGGCGCCTTAAAACCTGTCGCCACAAGCCCTCGCACCTTCGTTCCTGTAGCAAACATATAAGAGGCATCTACCCGGTATGTGAGATGGTTCCCTGCCCTTGAATGGCCGCTCATCCTAACGCCTTGAGTCGAGGTAAGCCTATCCGCATAATTGAACCTATTCTCCGCATATATAGCATTCTCTTTGGCGGAGACTTCGCCCATGGTATCGACGGCCATGAAGCCCGAATAATCGTTCTGCGACGTAAAACTTGCCGATTCCTCGTTATAATCATAACCTACTATGAATTTATCGAAATCCGCTATGTCGAAGGTGCTCTGATAATCGAGTTTGAAATACCTGCCGAAGTATTTACTGCGATCGAAATCAAACCCCGGGGAATCATCGTCGTAGTATTGCCTCTTGGTATTCATCCAGCCCAGCCGTATATTATGCGTCCACCAATCAAACATCTTGTAGTCGCCGTAAATGGATGTGAAGGTATCGTAAAACGTGCAAAACGCATTATCATCGTCCCTGTCGGCGCCCTGGTCAAAAGCGAAATGCGCCTTTGTATATCGTATGGTAGAACCTATCGATGCCTTATCGCCAATGTCATAATCGACGCGGCCTGCAAGGCTCGTACGGTCATACGGGTCCCTCTCGCCGTTATTATGTTTTGCTTCGGCCTGCGACAGCCCTTTAGTATCGAGCCTTGAGCCGGCGAAACTGTAATGGAAATTATTGTGCACAGAACCCATCTCGAAGCGTTCTTCGTAAGTATAGAAGGATCCACCCTCCCACGAGAGATTTACATAAGGTTTCTCAGCCTTCTTGGAGGCAATACTCACAACTCCGGCCAGCGCCTCGGAACCGTACAATGCGGACTGCGGCCCCTTCAATATCTCGATCTGCTGAACGTTATCCAACGTCAGGTGGGCCAGATTATAACTTCCGCCCGGAGATATCGGGTCATATGCCTTGATACCGTCGATAAGTATAAGCGTCTGATTTGAACTGCCCCCCCTTATCAGGAGATCTGTCTGCCCCTGAAACGCGCCCGACTGTACCACATCTATGCCGGTCTCTTCTTTGAGCGCCTCTTTTACCGTATCTATCTTCTTCCGTTCAAAGTCCTCCGTGCCGATAACCGAGATGGATGAGGAACTCGCCGCTATGCTCTCTTCGGCCCTGGAAGGAGTCACTACTATCCTATCCAATTCCGTCGCGCCACCCAGTATCGAATCAAGCGGCGAAAGGGCCGTATCAAAAATTTTTTCGAATACCCCTTCTTTTTTTTCGTCTTCCGCGTATGCCGTGGCCACGGCAAAGACGCAGATTAAAAATACTAAAATTTTTTTCTTCATCTTTCCCTTTTCCTCAAATAAAAAACCCCGTACCTAGCGCATAGGTACGGGGCAAGTTCCCTGTTCTACTATAACCCGTATATAGCGGCATTCTCACGACGCCGCGCGCAAAATGAAGCTATAAGTTTAACTTTACACTTTTAGCTTTTCACTTTACGCTTGATACATGGGCAGGTCTTCTGACTGGGGAGTCGCCCTACTCTTCGCGCCTTCTCATCCTCATATTCAAGGATAATGGCCTGCTTCGAATTTCGTCATCCCATACAGCGGCGGGACCGTTTCCGTTTCCCTCTTCATTACCTGAAAGAAAGTTCGGAATTCCCTTTTAAGCCCTCTCGGGCGCCCACATAATTAAAAATGTCAAAGATTCTTTGATTATAGACCTTAGGGGTTTAAAGTCAATATTTATTTCAATTTAATGCTAATACTCTATTCCTCGGCGCGCAAATACGCCCGAATCAAAAGGATGTTTTACCTTCTGAAGTTCTGTCACATAATCTGCGCAACCTATAAGCCTTTTAGTGGCTCCTCTTCCCGTCATAACCAATTCCGTCGAGCGAGGTTTTCCGGATGCCAGAAGGAGAAGAGGCTCTTCGCTTATAAATTTTTCGCTGACGCAATTTATCACCTCATCCAATATTATAACATCGTAACGCCCGCTCTTTATTGTCCGTTCGACTTTTTTCAGGTCGCGAAGTATCTTTTTTTCCAGCAGTTCACGATATTTTTCGTTTCTATCTTTAGCTCCGACAAATATTGGATGGGCCTGATCAAAACAGGTAACTTTAAAATTGGGCATATCGATGCAATTCTCAGAAGCGCTCCCGGTCTTTTTAAGGAACTGGAACATGCACACCTTAAAACCGGCACTCGCCGCCCGGAAAGCAAGCCCGATGCTGGCAGTAGTCTTGCCCTTGCCGGTTCCGGTATAAATATGTACATACCCGTTCTGAAGCTTTCGTTTCTTCATATTATATTCTCCCAAAAGATGCTCCTAGAAGCCATCTGACGGCCAGCCTTCCTTACCTACAAGCGGCACAAACGTGCACGGGCATATATCTTCGGTCTTCATTATATTTGCGGTTTTACGTCCGCGAATAAGGATCTGCCCGAGGCCGCCGCCTACCGGCATGACAAGGCGCCCTCCATCTTTTAACTGATCCGTAAGGTGCTTAGGGATGTGGGGCGCGCCTGCCGTGACAACGATAGCATCGTACGGCGACTCTTCTTCCCAGCCTAAAGTCCCGTCCCCGATCTTAATTTTAAAATTTTTATACCCCAGAGAAAGGAGTATGCTCTTTGAAGTTTCGGCGAGATCGGCGAATCTCTCGACCGAATATACCGAGCCAGCCATCTCTGCAAGTATAGCCAGCTGATAACCGCTCCCTGTACCTATCTCAAGAACTTTTTCGCCGCCCTTAAGCTCTAGAAGCTCCGTCATTAAGGCAACCATATAAGGCTGCGATATAGTTTGGTTAAATCCTATCGGTACAGGATAGTCGGAGTAAGCATGGCTTCTCATCTCTTCCCTTATAAAAAGATGCCTTGGCACCTTCCTGAAAGCTGTAAGTGTTTTAGGGTCGGATATGCCGCGCCTTATTAGCTGATCGTGCACCATCTCTTCGCGCATCCTGGCATACTCCGCTTCCGATATCACTTATCCCTCATGTTTTTTAATATAAAAGTGAAGAACCTTATCGTATCCACTATAGGGTTTATCTTGCTTTCTTCATTATGGTATATCGTTTTTATGGGAGCAGACTCTATTTTGAAATTCTTTCGTGCGGCGCGTATTATCATCTCGGACTCTATCTCGTAATTGGATGATTCCAGCCTGATCGATTCGAGGACCTTCCTCCTTATAAGCCTGAAGCCCGATTGACTATCCGATACGGTGCATCGGGCGACTCTGGATATCATCCAGGACATGAACTGATTGGTCTTTTTGCGCACATATGGCATGGCCGATGTATCCCGCATCCTGTCACCTATAACCACATCGGCCCCGGTCTCTTCCATCCTATAGACAAGTTTTGATATATCCTCTATATGATGCTGTCCATCGCCATCCATCACAAGTATAGCGTCGAAATCTTCTTTTACAAGTCTCGCGAAACCTTCGCGCAGAGCGGCACCCTTACCCATATTCTTCTCGTGCCTGAAGACTACGGCTCCTTCCTTCTCGGCAATGCCGGCGGTTTCGTCCTTTGAGCCGTCGTCAACCACATAAGTCTTATATCCAAGAGCTCTCAGATCTTTTACTATATCTCCTATAGTAGCGGCTTCGTTGTATGATGGGATGAGGATTCCTATCTTCATATATTATTGCTCCATACCTCCCTGAACGCATACCATTGAGTAGGAAAATTCCGTATATATCTTTCCAATATAGACAGGTATTGTCCCGTCATATCTTTTATAGCTTTATCTTTATCCTGCCTGCAGTCCGGGAATATAGGCTTTTCGAAGACAAGCCTGAAAGTATCATCTTTTTCCCTTATCATAAAAGCCGGCACCATGGGTGACCCTATGCGATGGGCAAAGAATGCAGGACCTTTTGGTATGGATGCCTCTTGCCCGAAAAATTTAACTTTTACGCCGTTATTCATAAAATCTCTGTCACCTAAAAGAGCAAGAAACATGTTTTCTTTTAGCACGGTGTAGCATGACCTTAGGGATGGGCCTATTTCGATTGGCGTTAAATTTCCTCCCACCCTTTGCCGCGTGAAGAAGTCGTTTATCCTTTTATTCTTATGTGTCAGCACGACTGCGCTTAATTTATATCCCAAACTTGGTACAACTATTCCGCCAAGCTCCCAATTTCCCATATGGGCCGATAATATAATCACGCCCTTTCTCTCTTTACGGGCGGCTTCAATATTTTCAAGCCCTTCCACTTTTACGAACCTTTTTATATAATCATCGTCTATCTTCGAAAAACGGAAAAAATCGACAAGATATTTAGCGAAATTTCTAAACACATCCCTTGCCATCCTATCTATCTCGCGCGCAGGCAACGCATCGCTGCGCATAACCACTTGCAGATTCTTTATAACAGCCTTCCTCTCTTCGGTACCTATGGTATATTGCATATCGGCTATCCTGCAGGCAAGATAGTAGGAGGCCTTTATTGGAAGCGTGCATGCCAAGATGCATCCGAGCCGGTAAAGTATATACATTATCATCGTTTGACCGCATCAAGAATAAGATTTGCGATCCTGACCGAACTATCCGGCCTGGAGATATTCATAGCCTTTTCGCTCATACTCCTTATCTTGTCCTTATTATAAAGCAGTTCTCGCAAAAGCACCGCCACGTCTTCCGGCCCCTCCGCTTTTACCGCCACACCTTTATCAAGAAGATATCTTGTATTCATAGCCTCCTGGCCGGGTAGAGGGCTCACTATAAGCATGGGCAACCCCTTTGAAAGCGCTTCCGCAGTAGTTATCCCGCCCGGTTTTGTTATTATTATCTTTGCGGCCGTCATAAGCTCGTCTATATTATCGACATACGGAAACGCTATGATGTGCTTCTTGAAGAATCTCGACCATCGCGTAAGCCATTTAAATAATTTTTTATTTGTGCCCGTGACAAAGATAGGCTGAACATTTAAATATGCCTTATCCAGAATCCTCACCAGATCTTTCATGGGCCCCAGGCCTTGAGTCCCGCCCATCACGAGTACCGGGTGAACGTCATCCGGAATACCAAGTTTTTTTAAAACGTTATTTCTGTCAACGGTATTGCCGAATTTTCTATCTATAGGTATTCCAAAGGGATGCACGCGCTCGGTGTTTATACCGTTGTCTATGAGCTTCCTGCCCGTCTCTTCCGAAGGAACTATGTAATAGTCTACGTTATTATATATCCAGTATGAATGGGGTGCGTAATCGGTAAGCACAGCTATTAAAGGCGTGTCAAGATTGAAACTCTTTTTATAATCGGCGATCATCCCGCATGGGAATGCCTGCGTACACGCGATTGCGTCCGGCTTGAAATCGTTAAGAAGGGCGGTGAGTTTTCCGGTATTGAATTGATGTATCATCTCCCTTAAGCGCTGAGTTTTCTTAACCACTTCGGGATTATCATACAGATAATCCCATAACTCCGGAGTGCGCTTTACAACGCTCATATAGGTCCTGTTTATGACCTTTTCAAGGATCGGATTAGTGTAATTGAAAGAATTAATATTGAAGGTTTCGATCTCGGGATCGAGCGCGTGAAGGGCTCTCTCTATAGCCGTACTGGCACAGTGATGCCCTGAATGTTCCGATATGTATAGTAATAATACCCGTTTTTTAGCCATGGCTCATTCTATTATAGCTATGATCTGCCCAACGTCAACAATATCCCCCTCCGATACCTTCACTTCCTTCAATGTGCCGGAAGCAGGCGACGGCATGTTAAAGACCGCTTTATCGGTTGCTAATTCAACCAGGTCCTCGCCTTCTTTTACTGCATCTCCGGCATTTTTATGCCAGTACGAAACAGTCGCTTTTGTCACACCTTCCGCTAATGGCGGCAATTTAACGTCTGTCATATCACTCTCTCCTTATTATTTGTAAAAAGCTCTTCTGCGAGATACGAGCTCCTGGCAAAAGGGGCTGCGTGAACATATTTAAACCCCAGGGCTCTTCCTGCTTCGATGTACCTCATAAATTCTTCCGGTTCTACCAGCCTATTAATTGCAAGGTTTTCCGGCCCCGGGCTCAAATACTGTCCAATTACGAAGATGTCCACCCCGGCATCGCGCGCATCTTTCATTGACGCGAGAACCTCATTTTCACTCTCTCCAAGCCCTAACATAACTCCGGTCTTTGTAAGCTGCTCGGGCCTGAATTTCTTCGCAAGACGCAAAACTTCAAGCGACCGGTCGTAATCGGCCCCCGGCCGCACTTCACCGTACAACCGGCGGCATGTTTCTATATTATGGCCGAAGATGTCGGGCCTGGACTCGGTGACTCT
>Ga0302251_1001750_pt1 | contig 12183 bp, 13 predicted proteins | sample AAG_RA_Gln_MG_FD_193534 | JGI IMG/M metagenome (GOLD analysis project Ga0302251, IMG submission 193534) | Enriched activated sludge microbial communities from anaerobic digester in WTTP, New Holstein, Wisconsin, United States - AAG_RA_Gln | ecosystem: Engineered > Bioreactor > Anaerobic >...
TGGCGGAAGAGGTGGGATTCGAACCCACGGACCCCTTTCGAGGTCAACACATTAGCAGTGTGCTGCTTTCGACCACTCAGCCACTCTTCCAAAATTTCATTATAAGGCTTATTTTACTAGTTTATCTTATCAGCAATGGACGCAATTGTAAACATTGTCCGATATGCTACAATGCAGTCATGTATATTGGAGATTCCAATCAAAAAAATATCGATGAAGACAAACTTTTGAGAATCGAAAAGCTGATGAGAAAGCCGGAAGATATTGAGGATGAAGACCGGATGCTTTCCGAGCCGGAAGATATTATGATTCCGGAACATTCTATGGATGTTTTGGCTCATTGGCGCGCGCCGGAATACGAAATATATGCTCGTGACAAAAAATGGTATTTGTATATAACGCTGGCCCTTGCGGCGATAGTCGGCTATGCGATATGTAGCAACGGAGTTATAATGGCGATTACCTTCATCCTCATCGGCGTCGTCGGATATATCCACCTCAACAAGGATCCAAGAATTTTAGACTTTATTATAACTCCCGAAGGGGTTCTGGCCGGACGCGAACTTTATGAATTTGAAAACCTTCTTTCTTTTTGGATTTTCTATGAGCCGGACGGAAAAAAAGCGATAAGCCTCCGCACTAAAAGCCGCCTGGTTCCCTATGTCCACATTCCGATTCACGAAGAAAATCCCGCGGAACTTCGAGAAATCCTAGTGCAATATATCCCGGAAGAAAAACAGGAGGAAGGAATCGTCGAAATCGCGGAAAGGGTTTTGAAGATATAATCATAAAACATGGAACATATAACATAAAACACGCTGGTTCGGCGTGTTTGTTTTTTTCTTGCAATAAGTATGTTTCTAATCTAGTATTTTTATATGCGCTTATAGCTCAGTGGATAGAGCGTCTGGTTGCGGTCCAGAAGGTCGCAGGTTCAATTCCTGCTAAGCGCACAAAGCGCTCATAGCTCAGTTGGATAGAGCGTCAGTTTCCGGAACTGAAGGTCAGAGGTTCAAGTCCTCTTGAGCGCACGGAATAATTTATAAATAAAAATAATATGAAAGAATTTCAAAGTAAATATGCAGGAGTAGTCAAAAAAATAGATAAGAAATTCAGTATTAAAAGAGATGCTTATCTAAGCTTTGCTCAACTAATGGAAGAAATCGGCGAATTAGCTAATGAAATTAATAAGCCGAGGTTAAGAAATAAGCCAATAGACAAAGAAAATCTTGATGGAGAATTTGCGGATGTAATTCTGCAAATTTCAGTCTTGGCAGACCTTCTGAAAGTTGACATCGAAGAAGCGGCTGAAAAAAAGATAAAAATATTAAAAGAAAGGGGTTATTTGGAAGATTAATACTTTTTTACAAAGATACTTTCTGCGGTTTTATATTTCTTCCAGAAAACCGACTGCCTAAAATTTGGATACTTTTCTCAAAAATATCCCCAAAATCACTCCAAAATACGCCAAGGTTTTGGAAAAAATGAGTCTTGTTACTGTCCAAGATTTTTTGTTGTATTTCCCTTTCCGCTATGATGATTTTTCAAAAACCGTGGATTTAAGCCAGAATCATATCGGAGAAACAATTACAGTTGAAGGAAAAATTATAAAAGCCAGGAACATCAGAATTTTCAGGCGAAAAATGACAATCACGGAAATTGTCATTCAAGATAGAAATAGCACCCCGTTAAAAACGGTTTGGTTTAATCAGCCCTATATTTTAGAAAATTTAAAAGAGGGCGAGTCAATAAGATTGTCCGGAAAATTGGCAATCGATAAAAAGATTTTTTCCATGGCTAACCCCGCCTGGGAAAAAGCTTCGCGCGATGCGACCAACACCGGAAGGCTTGTCCCGGTTTACAGTGAAACTGCCGGGATTTCCTCCAAGTGGATCCGCTGGCAAATAAAGCCGCTTCTGCAGTTTGCCAAAGATATTCCGGATATTTTACCGGAAGAAATACTGGAAAAATTCAAACTCCCTGTAATTTCAAAAACTATTGAGGAACTTCACTTCCCCGCAACGAAAACCAAGCTGATCCTAGCCCAAAAGCGGATGGCTTTCCAGGAAATGTTTTTGGTTCAATTGAAATCCTTGCAGGTAAAGAAACAATGGGAGAAAAATAATTCTATTGATATCAAATTCGATGAGAAACTAATTAAGGAATTTGTAGAAAAACTTTCATTCAAGCTGACTGACGCGCAAAGAAAAGCTTCTTTTGAAATTCTAAAAGACCTCGAAAAATCAAAACCAATGAACCGGCTTTTAGAAGGCGATGTCGGATCAGGAAAGACAGTCGTGGCGGCTATTTCCGCTCTGCAGACAATTTCAGCCGGTTATCAAGTGGCTATCATGGCGCCGACAGAAGTGTTAGCGCGGCAGCACTTTTCTACGTTCTCAAAAATATTTAAGGATTATGGGATAAATATAGCATTGCTGACTAATTCATATCGCGAGATTAATAATTTTCAATTTTCAATTTTCAATTTTCAATCAATTTTCAATGATAAAATTTTAAAAAATAAAAATGACAGTAGAAAATATCTTTCACGAAATATGGCCGAAGGAAAAATTAATATCGTTATCGGTACGCATGCCTTGATTCAGCAAGATATAAAATTTAAGAACTTGGCTTTGGTCATCATCGACGAACAGCATCGCTTTGGAGTGGCGCAACGTGCAACTTTGCAACAAGAAACGATGAGTATAAAAGACCCCGTAAAGTCGCCTAACGGCGACCACGGGGCAAGCGGCGAGATTAAAACTATCCCCCATCTTTTGACTATGACCGCCACACCCATTCCAAGAACTTTGGCCATTGCTTTTTTTGGCAGTTTAGACCTTTCAATTCTTGATGAAATGCCTAAAAACCGAAAATCAATCATCACTAAAATAGTCCCGCCTGGAGCCAGAAATCAAAATTATAATTTCATCCGGCAGGAAATCGAATCCGGGAGGCAGGTTTTTGTCATTTTTCCGCTAGTCGAAGAATCAAAGGCTTTGGCTGAAGTGAAAGCCGCCACGGAAGAGCATAAGAAACTTCAAAAAATATTTCATGAATATGAAATCGGGCTTTTGCACGGGAGGTTAAAAGCCAAGGAAAAAGAAGAAATTATGCGAGATTTTAAGAATCAGAAAATCAAAATCTTAGTTTCCACATCAGTTGTGGAAGTCGGAATTGATATTCCCAATGCTTCGGTTATGATTATTGAAAACGCCGAACGGTTCGGACTTTCCCAGCTTCATCAATTCCGAGGAAGAGTCGGCCGCGGCGAGCATCAGTCGTATTGTTTTCTATTTACTGAAAGTAATACGCAAAAATCAATTGAAAGATTGAAAGCGCTTGAAAAAACCAATAACGGATTCGAGATCTCCAAAATCGATCTGGAACTACGCGGTCCCGGACAATTTTTCGGCACAATTCAATCCGGCCTTCCAGACATCACCATGGAGAATCTGAGCAATGTAAAACTCATTAAATTCGCCCGCGAGGAAGCCGCCGAAATCTTAAGAGTTGATCCAAAATTAAAAAAGCACCCGCTTTTGGCGGATGCTCTTTTGAGATTTTCAGAGAAGATTCACTTGGAATGATTCTCTATTGCTTTTTCATATACCACCAGCATTTTTTTCGCGCAAACTGACGCCGTGAAATTTTCTCTGGCAATTCGCGCAGATTCTTCACCGGTTTTTTCCCTGAGTTTTTTATCCAAAATAAGTTTTGTGATCATATAGGCAAATTCTTTTTCGCCGGTAACGCAAGTCAAAAATCCATTCTTGTTATTTTGGACAAGGCTAATCACTCCAGTCGCACACACCGCCACGATCGGCAGCCCCATATACATCGCTTCGGTGAGGATCATCCCCTGAGTTTCTGACTTGGAGCCATAAACAAAAATGTCAGCAGCGGCGTAATAGTTTTTTATCTCATCTCTTGACACAATGCCGGAAAAAATAACCTGCTCGGAAATTCCGTTCTGCTCGCAATATTTTTCAAGAGAGGGCCTAAGATAGCCGTCCCCGGAAACTAAAAATTTTACATTTTTCCTTTCTTTTAGAATTTCCATAACCGATCTAAAAACAAACTCGACATTTTTTTCGGCGGTAAGCCGAGTGATAAGAAGGAGCAGAATATCATTGTCGCTGATGCTATATTTTTTCCTGATTAAATTTCTGTCAGCATTTTGAAATTCTTCTTCGCTCACTCCGGTTGGCACGACATAAATTTCTTTTTTTACCCTGTTAAATACGCCTTCGGCGTCCCCGCTCTGCGGGGATTTAACAGGGTGAACGCCCCAGTTTTTTAAAATCGGAGCTATGGAATCTGTTGGAATCACGACCGCATCGGAATCTTCGGTGAATTTAACCGATTTTTTGATCATATAGCCGGCGGAAAATTTCGCAGGCAGAAACGGCACGAAATCGGTATACTGGTCGTAAAGAGTATGCCAGGTGAAAATTAGGGGCACCTTTTTCTTTTTGGCCCATTTTCTGGCCGCCGTCCCTAAAAGATTCGGATGCTGCGCATGGATTATATCAATATCAAGCCCGCTTAAGATCTTGCTTATTTTTCTTGAATATGGAATAGCCAGCGGAAATTTTATTTTTATCTCAAAATCAATTGCCGGATAACGAAAAACATTAGGATTTTCATCGGAAAATCCCGGAAATTTGGGAGCAAAAATATAAACTTTGTGTCCGAGCTTTTCAAATTCCCGCCGAAAAGTTTCAATTGAAGTTGAAACGCCATAGGGATTAGGAAGATAATTGTTCGTAAAAATTGCAATATTCACCCGGTAGTGAAATTTTGACTGGCCTTCAGCCAATAAAGCATAGATGGCTCAGAAAAATTTTATTAAAAATTATTCTAAATAAAAATTTTGTAACCCGGGTTCTTTAATGCCAAAATTCTACTACCGGGTTCATAGTCAATTTTCGTTTATAAAATTTAGTATTTCCTCGAATACGCTCTCGTTTTTGATATCAGAAATAAAAGTATGATATGCCCTTTTAATATATTTTTTTTCTTTAATTTTCGATCCTATTTGATCATAGATCTTTTCCAAGCTTTTTTTAGTGACAATATGGTCGCTTTTGGATTGAATCACGAAACAGGGCTGCACAACTTTAGGAACATATTTTCTGGCAATTTCAACCAGTTTGAAAGTTTCAATAGCGCTTGAAATCGGATAGGCTTGATAAGCAATCAGCCTGGTTATCGTCGTGGAAATTCCAAAAGTCGGCGGATAATATTTTTTGTTATATTCCTTAAAGAAGCTCATGAATTTGGCAAAACGCAGAGCGATTTTTTCGTACTTCAACTTGTACGGCATAGCCATAAGGATAAGTCCGGCTATGTCCGTTTTTTTGCCAGCTAAAATTACAGCCAGGCACGCCCCGATTGAAGTTCCAGCCACATACACCTTATCATGATCTTTCTTAAGCTCATCATAACTTTTCTTTATATCCTCAAGCCAATCGGTCCAATGCACATTTTTAAGATCGCTCTGAACAGTTCCGTGCCCTCGAAGCATCGGTCCAGAAGCCGTATAGCCGTTTTCATTAAGATATCTTCCGAGCCGCCTTAATTCATAGGGAACCGCTGTCCATCCATGAACCAGCAAAACTGCCTTTCCATTTTTTCCTTCAAAATAAAAAGGCTGGTTGACCAAATGCCTTTCTTCTTCAAGAAGGAGATTTGGATCAGCAAACAAAACACCTCTTACTGTTTTCAGTATCTTTTTTACCCCGTTAAGCTGTGCTGATTTTACTCTGCCGCCGACAGCTCCAACGGAGAATCTTTTCTTTTTCATAAATAAATTCTAAGGCTAATCCCCTTTTTAGGCAAATTAAAAAGGTTTGCGTACTTTGCTCCTTTTCTATGCGCAAACCCCAGCCGACATTGAACCTTACCGTCTCAAAAAGAGAAGCAAGCTTGTTACAGCAAGCGCTATAACAAAGCTCAACATCATCGATTTGACTTCCTCGTTTATTTTCATCCGATGTCTCCTTGTTTGGCTATTTTGTAACCTCTATTTAATAATGCAAACAACTAACTGTATTCTTGATTATTTTCCCTTAATAGCTTCTTGGCCCGCCTATTTTTGTAAACTGTAATTGTCAAAAAAGTAACAACTGCCAAAAAAGTTATCGCCCATCCGACCCATTTTATATAATCCCTGATCTCCCGCCAAAGATATCCGTAAAAATACCCCATAAAAACCAGAAATCCGCTCCAGATTATACCACCGTAAATAGAATATTTAATGAATTTTTTGAAATCCATTTTCACGATTCCCGCCGCAGTAAACGCAGCCCAGCAAAGACCCGTTGTTGATTTCACCGCAAAAATGGTTTTTCCGCCATGGCGCATAAAATATTTTTCCATCTTCAGCACTAGTTTTTCCGTAATGCCTATGTATTTTCCAACTCGTTGCACAAAGCCCATGCCATAATGATATCCAAGACCGTAAAGAATTACATCGCCAACCATATCCCCAATTATGGATAAAATCAAGACTACCCAGACGTTAAAAGCTCCAAGAGACGCCAGAATAGCGGCAGCCAAAGTAGCTACCGGACCTTCTAAAATCATAAGTGGCAGCATAATGGCATATCCATAGCTTTGTAAAAATTGAAATGCGCTTTGCCCAAGTTGTTCCATCATAATTTACATTTTACTATTATTTGGGAAATTATAAAAGCGGCGTAAGATGCCGCTTCCTTGCTCCGTAGCTCTGCTTACAGGATGCCACCCGAAGGGTGGTCAGCCTCTGGCTGAAAAACCGGAAAGTTTTAAAATCGTAGACTACTTGCTCAATAGTTGGAACCAGATTATCACGGAACTGAGGCAGTGGCAAGAATTAAAGCAAGGTTTTAGCCTTGCTATATAAATTGGTTTAGCAAAAGAAATTAATAATCATTTATCAATTGGAAAGATGGCGTCAATACTCGCAGTATCTGCTTAAAGTAAGCAGAAAAATGTTGCAGGGGTAAATTTCTTAATTATCTTTTAGGTATAAAAAAGCCCATCTTAATAGAATTACATATTAAGACGGGATTCGAGTTGGATGTTATCGCTATGCCCTTTCTGAGGTCATAAAATCTTTGAATTTCAGCAGGGCAATTTTTCTCATTGATATATCATTTTTTTCATCCGCGGTCATTTCGGCATAAGTTTTGTCGCTACCGTCGGGGATAAAAATTGGATCATATCCAAATCCATTTTCTCCTCTTAGGGATTCGGACACTTTTCCATTGACTGTTCCGGTGAAAGCAAAAACTCCGGTTTGGTCAGCATAGGCGATGCAAGTGCAAACAGAAGCTTCGCGGTTTTTTTCATTGGCCAAAATCTTGAGAATACCTTCTGGTTTGAGGTTGTCCAGAAACCAGGCCACCAATGCTCCCGGTAATCCATTGAGGGAATCGATGCTCATTCCTGTGTCATCGACAATAACAGGCGAATTAGTTATCTTGAAAGCCGACAAGGCTTTTGCTTTGGCGACTTCTTCGACGTCCAGCGATTGAATCTCTGGAATATCCAGATTTCTTGCCGATACATCAAGCCCTGTTATAGCCTTGACTTCTTCAGCCTTTTTGGTGTTTCCAGTGATGAATAATATTTGTTCTTTCATAAGACTTTCCTTTCTTTTATTATTCTTGAATTGTATCCGCGACAAAACCTTTTGTCAAAGCGACGAATAAAAATTAGCGTGAACTCCTTAGCTTATTCCAATGCTCCTTTGCTAGTCTATTCGCCTGGCCGTGAACTGCTTTGAGCGGATATGGAAAATCACTGTTGTTTGTAATCATCTTTATGATGTCGAGTGATTCCGGCAAGGTTATTTGATGTCCGGGTGACATAAAAAATGGTTCGCGGGTATTTTCAAAAGATACGCAATACCCGATCGTTCTGTTAGTTTTTGGATGCCTCAAGTCCGTATGGTAAGTGCCTCTTGGCGGTGTGGAGTAATTACCAAAAAGAGATTTCCTGGTAATACCTATGGACGGCTTGTTAAACAAGACACCAACGTGTGATGCGAGTCCAAAACCGACGGGATGAGCTATGCCTTGCCCGTCAAACAGAAGTAGATCAATTTCGATGACAATATCGTCGATGGCTAGGCAAATCGCAGGTCCTACTCTAAATGCCAACAGTCCTGGAACATAGGGAAAATCAACTTCCGCTTTAGCAGAAGTAATTGGACTTATAATTTTTCCACCCTTATCAAAGATTGCGCAAGTCGCGAAGGCTGTTTTGGTGTTTTCTTCATAGGCAGTTCCGATCGCTAGCCCAGCCTTAAAGTTTATCTGATTAAAATCGGAATTTTTTATTTTTACCAAATCAACGAGAATGTTCTGCTCTCTCTTAGCTTCTTTTTCGTCTTTCGCCCAATAGAAGTTAGCCATTTTATTTTCCTCTCATGATTTCAGTTAGCTGTTTTTGTGCGGAATCGAACATTTCATTGTTAATGATATTATATTCAATTTTGCACGTTTTGCTGGATATTTTGGCTGCCATTTTCAACGCTGATAAGTAACGGTGGGAGTAGATATCATTACTACGAAGATCATTGTAGCAATCCGATGGGACAAGTTCTCGATTTCTAGATTTGTCCAATCGGCGCCTAGTTAAGAGTAAATAGGGATTAGCTGATATCAAAATGACATTGATTGACAGTGTGCTGATCGCGTCTGACTTGAATATAGCCTGTCCAACTTGTCGCAAGTATTCTTCTCTTAATCCAATCCTGTAGCTCGTCCCAAATATCTTGGCGGCAAAATGGGTATCAATTATCAGATTTCGATCAAGAAGAATTGATTCGGAAGCAATAGCTGCCATATCCAATGCAACGTCATTTTCAAATATCGACCAATCTCCTTTTTTTATTTCATCTCTGTTCCTCAGTGTCATTGCACGCTTGAATAGGTCTCCAGTGTTAATTTGCTTAATATTGGCAAATAATTTCAATAAAGAAGTTTTGCCAACGCCAGAAGCTCCTCCAATAATCAATAAGAACATACCATCTCCTCTCTTTCTTGTGTGATATGGGTTATTTGCTTATTTTAAGCGTCAGAAGCGGATATTTTGTTTTCAAAGAGCACTATTCAGACTAGATAAAAATAATGAAAAAGTCAAGTGAACGTACGCTTAGTGATACGCAAATTGTTGACAAAAATAATAATTGTGGTAAGCTTCTTTGAAGACTTGTTTCGAATGTACATTTACATTTAATGGCAATATTGCCGCAAACATAGAATATAAAGGAGAAGAAGTTGAAACACGATAAATTTATCGAAAAAACTTTGGTGCTACTTAAGCCAGATGCTGTAAAACGAGCAATTATTGGCCCGGTTATCCAGCGTTTTGAAAGAGTTGGTCTTAAAGTAATAGGCCTGAAGATAATTCACGCCACCAAGGAGCAACTCAATCGTCACTTCCCAACGCATGATCAGGCATGGATTGAAGGTATGGGCCGGAAAAGCATTGAGACCTATAGGATTAACGAGATGGATCCGGCCGAAGAATTCGGAACATCTGATCCAATGAGGATCGGGATGGTCATTCTTGAATGGAATTTTGAATACCTCCTCTCCGGCCCTCTTGTGGCTTTGGTTCTGGAAGGTGTTCGAGCAGTCAGTGTAGTCAGAAAGATTGTGGGAGATACAATTCCCGCAAGAGCTTTGCCTGGCACTATTCGAGGAGATTTTTCCATTAATTCTGCCGATTATGCTAATTCAGTCCATTGTTCATGCAACAATATGGTACACGCCTCCGGGAACGTAGAAGAGGCAGAAACGGAGTGTAATATCTGGTTTGATTCAGAAGAGCTCGTGTCCTATGAAAGAGCAGACGAGCAGACAATGTTTAAAAAACCATAAGACGAAAATAAGGAGGCATTTATGTTGCAAATTGATAACATCGAAGAAGTTTTTGCTCAAAAAAAGATTGATGATCCGAGAGATGCAGCCGAACTGGCCTATGTAATCGCTATGTCTGCCAAGTCTGCCAGCGACAATGAAAAAGCCATCAAGTACGGCAAGGAAAGCATCAGAATACTCGACGAGCTGAACGTGCAGACAATGCCTGAATGCGCAACCAGGTACGTGGTTGTAAATGGCGTTGGAATGCCCGAGTTCATTCATGCCGATGTGGTAAGGAATCGTCTGGCGCCACTTCAGCTTTAGGCTTCTTGACCCAAGATAGTTTTCACAGTCCACCCTTTGTGTATGTATTATGCAAAGGGTGTTTTTATTTGTGAAAAAATATTACTTATTTTTTAATTGTCGAACTGCTATTTAGGACTTAAAATTCAAAAAGTTCCAACCATCCCCGTTGGTAACAAAAAACGAGGCTCTGTAAAGGCACGTTTTTGCGTGTAGCCCTAAGGGGAATCGAACCCCTGTTTACAGGATGCCACCCGAAGGGTGGTCAGCCTCTGGCTGAAAAATCGGAAAGTTTGAAAATGGTAGCCCTAAGGGGAATCGAACCCCTGTTTACAGGATGAAAACCTGCTGTCCTAACCACTAGACGATAGGGCCAGTAATTATTCTTCTATTCTTTCTAAAAGTTCCTTCTTTTTGAAACTATTATTTTTTAATTCCAATTCTCTTTTGCGAGCTAACTTTTTTGTTTCGTAAGCTTCGTAATATTTCAGTTTAACACGCAAATCAGCAGGCAGGGACGATAGGGCCGCTTAACCAAAAGAAAGTGCCCTAAGGCACAATCTGACAGGCTAAATCAAATAGATTCTAACATAGAATTATTGCCTGGTCAATCATTATCGCAGCATAAAACATTTTGTGCATGAAAAAAACGGCTATTTTGGGGATCTCGGATTCCAACTGCTCTTAGATGCTTCCCCAAAATATCTTCCGCTTTTCCGTCAATATGCGCACTACCGTCAAGCTTGAGCTCTACGATTTGCCCGTCCTCTTCTTCAATAACTATTTTTTCGAGAGATATGCTCTTTATCCTTCCGTCAATTGCTATTTCCTTGGGAATTTTGCTTATTCCCGATTCTTTGAACAGCAACTTATGAATGTCTGCTAAAATAAAAACGGCCATAAGAAATACGCCAACACCGACAAGCGCCAGTATGATTAGATTTGGAGACATCCCGGTCTGATAGCACAAATCAAGCTTTTTGGAAAAATAAAGCGTAAGCATCAAAATTCCGATAAAAAGAGCTACTTTCCCATAAGGAATAGTCAGAAGAAAAACTTTAAGCCCAGGAAAACCGAGAAGCAAAAATTTCATTACCCCTGTCTTCTTTAGGATAAAGAAGAGGATGCTCATTAGGAAAGCTCCTCCCAAGAGACCGGCGACCATCGCGCATTCCAGCCCTAGTTTCTTAGCTAAAATTGCCGATGGACTGGAAATACAAATCCTCTTTTCCTTGATTTCATTCATTACTCTGCTTTTCATGTCTATTTGCGATTTCTTAAGTTGTTCTTCTCCCATTGTTTTGCAGATAATTTAAATTTTTTATCGCCTTTTAATTTCTTCCGCAAGCTTCTTTTTGGCGCGGTTGATAAGCGTTCCCACGGTATTGACCGGGCGTCCCAAAATTTCCGCTATCTCCTCATAGGATTGGTCTGAATAATATCTAAGCGTCAGGACTTGCTTATACTTAAAAGGAAGTTTCCCGATTGCTTCATTCACTTCCTTGCTCACTTCTTTCCTTATCCAGGCTTTGTCGGCCCCTTCTTCTTCGCTTGAAGAATCCAGCTTGTCCTTCGTTGAAACGATTGTTTCCCAAGATATGAATTTTTTGAGAGATTTTCTTTTTATGTAATTAACGGATTCGTTATGAGCAATCCGATAGATCCAGGAAGAAAATTTTCGGCTGGTATCGTAGCTGTTAAGATTTTTATAGGCTTTCACAAAAACATCCTGGAGCAAGTCCTCAGCTTCTTCCCGATTTCCAATAAGCCGATAGATATAAACAAAAAGCTTTTTTTGATATCGATCGACGATTTCTGAATACCGCTCCTGGTTTTTTTTCCTGATTATTTCAACAAGATCGTTGTCGGAAAGCTCTTCGGTTGTTTTTATTCCCTTGTTTTTATCCATCATCTATTACTCCGGATTTGATTTTAATATTTCATTCCTCTTTTGATTTGCCCGCGCAGTTGCCCGCATCAAATCCGGATATCGCGATTAAACCAGATAAAACTCGCTTTT
>Ga0302251_1001751_pt1 | contig 12177 bp, 6 predicted proteins | sample AAG_RA_Gln_MG_FD_193534 | JGI IMG/M metagenome (GOLD analysis project Ga0302251, IMG submission 193534) | Enriched activated sludge microbial communities from anaerobic digester in WTTP, New Holstein, Wisconsin, United States - AAG_RA_Gln | ecosystem: Engineered > Bioreactor > Anaerobic >...
CCCAGCAAGGTGGCAATCTCGGCGACGAACTCGTTTTTGGTGCGCAATTTTTTTTCTTCGGAGGCGGTTTTCAGCGTGTAGCCGGCGGCCATTCCCCGAGAGATGATGGAAATTTTCCGCACCGGTTCGGATTCGGGCAAGCTTGAAGAAACCAGCGCGTGTCCCGATTCGTGATAGGCGGCAATCTTTTTTTCTTCTTTGGACAAGAGATGACTCTTTTTCTCCGGCCCGAGCAGAACTTTTTCAATTGATTCCAAAAATTCCGATTGGAATATCTGTGTTTTTTCCCGCCTTGCCGCCAACAGCGCGGCTTCGTTGACCACGTTGGCGATGTCGGCGCCGGAAAATCCCGGCGTCCGTTGAGCGACTTCGCGCAAATTGACATCCGCCGCCAGCGGTTTCTTGCGGCAATGAATGGCCAGAATCGCTTCGCGATCGTTGGCGTCGGGCAGATCCAAAACGATGCGCCGGTCAAATCGGCCGGGGCGCAACAGCGCCGGATCCAAATGTTCCGGCCGATTGGTGGCGCCCAGAACGATGATGCCTTCGCCGCTCTCAATGCCGTCCATTTCCGCCAGGATCTGGTTCAACGTCTGTTCGCGCTCCTCGTGTCCGCCGGTGACTCCCACGCCGCGAGTTTTGCCGATGGAGTCAATTTCGTCAATGAAAATGATCGCCCTCTTGGCCTTGTGCGCCTGTTCAAACAGACTGCGCACGCGGCTGGCGCCCACGCCCACGAAAAGCTCAATAAACTCCGATCCCGAAATGGAGAAGAACGGCACATTGCTTTCGCTGGCGACCGCTTTGGCCAGCAGAGTTTTGCCGGTGCCGGGAAGCCCCATCAGCAAGACGCCACGGGGAATCTTGGCGCCCATTTTCAAATATTTTTCCGGATTTTTCAGAAAATCAATGATTTCCGTCAGTTCTTCTTTGGCCTCTTTTAATCCGGCGACGTCGCCAAAACCGGTTTTTTCCTTTTGATTATCGCCGCCCAAAATCCGCGTCTTGGCTTTGGTGAAATCAAACGCCTGCATCGCGTTGCCTTTTGCTTGGCGGAAAATCATCGCGAAAACAAACAGAATGACGATGAGTGGCAGAACGCTGTAAAGCAGGGGTCCCAGCCAAACCCATACGCTGTCGTCATTTTTGGCGGAAAAATCCACGAGCCCCATTTTTTCATTCTGTGCCCCCAGATTGGCCAAGGTTTGGGAGATTGAGGAGTCGGCCTCTTTTTTCGCCGTTGCTTTTTCGCCGTTTTGATAAACGATTTCCAGGGAATTGCCGGCGACCGCAATGGTTTTGATGTTCTCCCGGTTGATGTCGGCAACGATCTGCGAGAGAGAAACTTCCTTCGGTTCTTCGGATTCACGCAGGAATAGCGAAAAGAAACCGGCGGTGGCGGCCAGCATCAGCACGGCGAAAACGAAATTTTTCAAAAAACCTTTCATTGGATATTATAAGAGTCCAAAGTCAAAAGACGGGCGCCGGTTGCTGTCGCGGCGTTTTGGAGCGGGATATTCATCAAAACGTTTCAAGCGGTTTGGCTCTGTTGGGCGGGGTCTTTAAGAGATAAAAATACCTTGCCGTTGCTGATTTCAACAATACGGGCGGAAAGCTTGCCGCCGATCTTGAAATTTTCCGACAAACTTTTCTTCAATTCTTCGGGAATTTGCGCGGCGGGGATCAGTCCCTCCACGGTGTCGTTGTCAAAACGGATAAAAATGCCGAATTCCATAATGCCGGTGATCGTGCCGCCAATCTCCTGGCCGGCATTGTAATTTTTCAGCCGCTCTTCGCGCTGTTCCATTTCCGCCATTTTCTCCGAAAGAATGATCTCGCCGGTTTTCGGTTTCAGGTTCAAAATCCGCACGGAAAGATCTTCGCCGACGAATTTTTGCAATTCTTTGAGAATTTTGTCCGGATCGCCGCCGACAACCTTGGGATAATGATGGCTGGCCAGCTGGGATACCGGTAAAAAGGCGGGCAATCCGGAAACTTTGGCCATCAGGCCGCCTTTGTTGGCGCCGGCGACTTTAATTTGCACCGCTTCGCGGTTTTCCTGCTTTTCGCGCAATTCGTCCCACACCAGTTTGCGCGTCGCGCCGCTCACTGACAGCTCGATATAACCGTCTTCATTTTCCAGACTGACGATTTTGGCCGAAATCGGATCGCCTTCCTGAGTGTCTTTGAGGCGATCTTTGACTTCATAAAATTCTTTGCCGTAGACGATACCCGTCCCGACAGCGCCCAAGTCCACATAAAGCGCGGATCTTTCCTGGGAAATGATTTTCCCCTTGACGATTTCCCCGGTGCGCGGGGGATTGATTGCGGCGATGCCGGCATTGTCGCCCTTCGCCGTTTCTTTATTTGCGTTGTTCATAATTGCCACTTTACAACATTTCCCTTTGTTTTTCAAGTTTTTTTGCCGGCAAACATTGACAACCGCTATGGTTGCGTTTTATTATGAGGACAGCTTGCGGGGAATCGGAAACGCGTTTCCCGAGAGCTGAGTTTGCGCGAAGGGCGCATCTCCCGCTTTCAGCGGGAGATAAAAAAACAAAAATTGAAGTTTTTGCGCCAAGACCGCCCATTTTTGGCGGAAAAACAAAAGTTTTTGTTTTCAAAAAATGATTTACGACGACAACGGCACTACCGCCCCGGCAGAACCGGCGACAACTCCGGAACCGGCGACAACCTCGCCGGCCGAAGAAACTCCGGCCGCCTAAAACTCAAGCGCGGGAATGCGGCATGCGCGAAGCATTCCCGAAAGGACTGGTATAAATCCGGTCGTTTTGTTCCGGATCGCCGATTGCGCGCGGCTGGTATGGGCGCGGCGCGCGCGGGAAAACTGGCGATCAACAGAAACGGACGCAAGTCCGTTTTTTGTTCGCCCCTCCGGTCCGATATTTTTTATTTTTGGATTTAATTTTTTCGGTGCGAGTGCAAAGATTTGACGGCTGATTTCGTTTCTATTATCATAGAAATGAGGCGATAATTTAGGCTGGAAAATCGAAATATGAGCAAAAAAGAGCAAATTTGGCGGGAGATTTTACAAAAGGCGATTACCCATCGCCAGTTTGAATTCACTCAAAAAGATATTGCCGATAATTTAAAAGTGTCATTGAGCACGGTTTTTAACGCTCTCAAAGTTCTTCGTGCCCAGGGCGCGGTTAAAGTTGGCGGTCGCAATTTTTTGGTGGTTGATATTGAAAAGCTTTTATATATTTGGGCGACGCAAAGAAAAATGGAAAAGTATATAATCTATCGCGCCGCGGTTTCGGCAAGCGCCAAAGAAATTGAGGGGATGATGCCCGACGGGGCGATTTTCGGCGCTTACAGCGCCTACTCGCAAAAATATAACGACGCGCCGGCGGATTACGATAAGGTTTATGTTTATGCCGATGCGCCGGTTTTGGCGGAAATCAAAAAAAGATTTCCCAGGCGGACAGGAGAACCTAATTTGTTTGTGTTGAAAAGTGACCGCCGGCTGAAAGCTTTTGGGTTGATTGCTCCCGAATCGCAGATTTTTTGCGATCTTTGGAATTTGAAAGATTGGTATGCCAAAGATTTTTTAAAAAGCCTTAAAGAAAGAATAATTTCCCGATAAAATGCAATTCTATCACGAGATAATCACCCAAAAGAGTTTTGTTTTTTTGCAGGGGTTAAAAAAAGAGTATGAGTTTGTTCTTATCGGCGGCTGGGCGGTGTTTTTGTATTCTCACGGTTTGAAATCAAAAGATATTGATATTATTGTCGGCTATTCCGAATTGGCAAAAATGAAAGAAAAATATGAAGTTTTGAAAAATGAGCGGCTGGCAAAATATGAAATTAAAACCGGCGAGTTTGATATTGATATTTATTTGAGCCATTATTCCGATTTGGGTGTTGATATTGTTGGAATTGAGGAGAGCGCCGTTATCAAAGACGGATTTTTGGTTCCAAAACTGGAATTGCTGTTTTTGCTCAAATTGTTTGCTTGGGATAATCGCCGCGGGACGGCGAAAGGCCGAAAAGATGAGTTGGATGTTTTTTGTTTGGCGCGTTTGCCCGAATTTGATTGGAAATATTATAGCCAAATGGTCAAGAAGTATTCATTTGAAGAACGGCACCGACTATTTATCAAGCTTCTCAAAACAACGAAAGAAATTAAAGAATTGGCGATCAATCAACAAAAAATGGCCAAATTGAAAAAAGATATTTTGGGGAAATTACCAAAATAGACATTAATTTAGCACAAGGGGGAAAATTACGGGGGTTGGCCCCCTGTAATTTTTTGCCCGGGGCAGGACTTTAAATATTGGCCAGATTTGCTACATTGAAGTTGTGGCAAAAAACAATATGGAGCAAAATTATAAAGAAAAGGAAGGGAAAATTATCAAATTTTGGAAAGATAATTTGATTTTTGAAAAATCGGTCAAGCGCGAACCCAAAACACGGAAAGATTTTGTGTTCTATGAGGGGCCGCCCACGGCCAATGCCAAACCGGGAATCCATCATGTGGAGACGCGGGTGTTTAAGGATATGATTTGCCGCTACAAAACAATGCGCGGTTTTCGGGTGCGCCGGCGCGCCGGCTGGGACACGCACGGCCTGCCGGTGGAATTGCAGATTGAAAAAAAATTGGGGCTGAAAAACAAGAAAGAGATTGAGCAATACGGTATTGGAAAATTCAACCGCGAATGCAGAAATTCGGTGTTTGAACAAATCGGCGAATGGCGCGGACTCACCGAACGCATCGGCTATTGGCTGGATATGGACAATCCCTATATCACTTATGATTCGCGCTATATGGAATCGGTCTGGTTTGTTTTGAAGCGCGCGTGGGAAAAGAAGCTTTTGTTCCAAGACTATAAGGTGGTGCCCTATTGCGCTCGTTGCGGCACGGCGCTCTCCAGCCACGAAGTGGCGCAAGGTTATCAAAAAGTGAAAGATCTTTCGGTCTATGTTAAATTTCCCGTTGTTGATCCGGAGTTTAAAAATACCGCGTTGCTGGTTTGGACCACCACTCCCTGGACATTGCCGGCCAACGTGGCCGCGGCGGTAAATCCGGAGCTGGAATATGTAAAAGCGGCGCCCAAGGCCGGACCGGGAGAGGCGTTGATTTTGGCCAAAAACCGTTTTGCGATCATTCAAGATGATTATGCGATCGCGGAAGAAATGAGCGGTCGGAATTTGATCGGATTGCGCTATCAGCCGCTGTTTCCGATAAAAGATGAAAAAGCGCCTGCCGCCTATCAAACGATCGGTGCGGATTTTGTTTCCGCGGAAGACGGCACGGGGATCGTCCATATCGCGCCGGCGTTCGGCGCTGAAGATATGGAAACGATTAAAAAGGAAAACCGCTGCCGGACAAAAGCCCACCAGCCGGAATTTCCCGTGGTTTTAAACGTTGGCGAAGACGGCGGGTTTCTGCCCGAAGTTTCCCAATGGGCGGGAATGTTTGTTAAAGACGCGGATCCGCTAATCGTTAAAGATTTGGAAGGGAGGCGGCTATTGCTCAAGACCGAACTCTATGAACATGATTATCCGTTTTGCTGGCGGTGCAAAACGCCGCTTTTATACTATGCCAAAAAAAGCTGGTTCATCAAAATGACGTCGTTGCGGCAAGATTTGTTGAAAGGCAACGAAAAAATCAATTGGGTGCCGGCGCACTTGAAAGAAGGGCGGTTTGGGGAGTGGTTGCGCGAGGTGAAGGATTGGGCGATTTCGCGCGACCGCTATTGGGGCACGCCCCTGCCGGTGTGGCAATGCGATTGCGGCCATCGGGAAGTTTTTGGATCCGCGGGCGATCTGCTCGGGCAAAAATATTCCAACAACCGTTATTTTGTTTTCCGCCATGGCCATTCTCAACGGCAAGTTAAAAAAGTCGCTTCCTGTTGGCCGGAGCCGGCGCCCTTGCCGCTCACCGCGAAAGGCGAAAAAGAAGTCCGAGTTTCGGCAAAAAAACTGGCCCAAGAAAAAATAGATTTGATTGTCGCTTCGGACTTGTTGCGGACGAAAGAAACCGCGCGGATAATTGCCGAAACCACCGGCGCCAAAATCATCCATGACAAAAGGTTGCGCGAAGCCAATGTCGGCATTTTCAACGGCCGCGACCCCAAAAATTTTTGGGATTATCTGGCGGAACAAAAAAATCGCTTTACCGCCAAAGTGCCTAAGGGAGAGAGTTTGCAAAATATCCGCCGGCGAACATATGAGTTGATTGCCGAAATTGACAAAAAATATGAAGGCAAAAACATTGTTTTGGTATCGCACGAGTTGCCGCTTACAATTTTGGAGCACACATTAAAAGGCGTGCCGGCGCCGAAGATTTTGGACGGCCGCCATCGGGGAAAAATCAAGAAAATTGAGACCGGCAAGTTTCGCGAGATTGAATTCAAACAATTGCCGTTTGGCGATGACATGGAAACCGACCTGCACCGGCCGTATATTGATAATATCAGGCCGCTTTGCCCGAATTGCGGACAAAGAATGGCGCGCGTGCCGGAAGTTTTGGATTGCTGGCTGGATTCGGGATCAATGCCCTTCGCGCAAGCGGGCTGGCCGTGGCTTGGTAAGGCCGCCCTTCGGGAGGCCGTAGCTTCAGCGAAGGCCCCAAAGTTATTTCCCGCGGATTTCATCTGCGAGGCGATTGATCAAACGCGCGGCTGGTTTTACACTTTAATGGCGGTGTCCGCGTCGTTGGGATTCGGCGCGCCCTACAAAAATGTGGTGTCAATGGGACACGTTTTGGACGAAAAGGGTGAAAAAATGTCTAAGTCAAAAGGCAATGTGATCAATCCCTGGGAAATGGCCGATAAATACGGCGCCGACGCGGTGCGCTGGTATTTCTACACCGTCAACGACCCCGGCGACGCCAAGCTTTACGCGGAAAAGGATTTGGAGTTGGCGCGCAAAAAATTTTTGCTGACTCTTTGGAACTGCCATTTGTTTTTGAAAACCTACGCGCCGAAAGCGAAACCGTCCGCCGCCGTTTCCAAGAATGTTTTGGATCGGTGGATACTCTCGCGGCTGAACCGAACCATTGGCGAAATTTCCGTTCAGTTGGAAAATTACGGTGTTGTCGCGGCGGCCCGAAAAATTGAAGATTTTGCGATCAATGATTTTTCCCTGTGGTATGTGCGCCGGTCCCGCCGCCGCTTGCAGCACCCGCAAAGCGCCGCCGAATTGAAAGCGGCGGCGGGAGTTTTTGCCGCCGTGCTGGAAAATTTGGCCAGAATGTGCGCGCCTTTCGTTCCGTTTTTAAGCGAAGAGATCTACCAGGATTTGTCCGGCGCCGGGTTTGGCAAAGGCAAGTCCGTGCATTTGGAAGCGTGGCCCGCACCTTTGAAAAAATTCATTGACGATGATCTTGAGGCGGGAATGGAAGAAGCGCGCCGCCTGGTGGCGTGGGCGCTGGCCGAGCGCGCCAAGCGGGGCGTTAAGGTGCGCCAGCCGCTGGCAAAATTGGTTTTGCGGGAAAAGAATTTGCCGGGCGGCTTGCGCGATCTGGTGAAAGAAGAAATCAATGTGAAAGAAATTGTTTTTGACGCCGGTTTGCCGGTTTTTGCCGCGCTTGACTGGGAAATCACTCCGGAATTGGAGGAAGAGGGCGCGGTGCGCGAGATTATCCGCCAAATACAAGAGTTGCGCAAAAGCGCCCGGTTTACCCCGGCGGACAAGATCGCCGTTTATGTCCAATCCGACGGGGAGTTGGGCGAAACGGCGGCCAAGAACCAACTGATAATCGCCAAAGAAACCAAATCCGCGGGGCTGAAATTCCAGAGGCCGGCCAAAACCGCGGCGGAAGCGGAGATTAAGATCGGCGCCCGGACTCTTTGGCTGGGCGTCAAAAAATGTTAAACTAACAATAGGCCTACTGCGCAAAGATTTACTACTGCAATTTCCATATTTCGGCTGCGCCGAATTCGTCAATCGTCGGCATATTTAAGCTCAATATGCCTCCTCCCTCCTCATTTGGCTCGCGCGAAATCTGAAAATTTCGTTGCGCAAATTTTTGCGCAGTAGGTCTAATAAATGTAAAATTGAAAAATCAAAGATCAAAATGACAGATTAAAATGTTAAAATGTCGGAAGCCGGACATTTTGCAGTTTTACATTGTCATTTTTCATTTTGATATTTACATTTTCAATTTTGTCCGTGGAACTTTTCATTTGGCTATTGATATTTGCCGTGTCGCTGGCGGCGCTGTTAATCGGCGCGGTGTGGTTTTCCGCCGCCGCCTCCCGGTTTTTGAACAAGGCCGCCGCCGCGGGATTTGCCGCGATTGCCGTGGGTGCGGCATTGCCCGAACTGGCGCTGGCGCTGGCGGCGGTTTTGTCCGGCCGCCCGGAATTGGTTCTGCCAATCGTTTTGGGGTCGTCGGTCGCCAATATTTTTTTGGTGGTTGGCGCGTCCGCGGCGGCGGCAAAAAATTTACCGATTGTCCGCGAGTGCGCGGAGGCCGAGGCGCCGTTGCTGGCGGGAAGCGCCGCGATATTATGGTTTTCCGCCGCCGACGGGATTGTTTTTTTTGAAGAGGGGCTGTTGATGGTGGTTGCGTTTTTGGTATGCGTGGTATTTTTGGCGGCGCGCGGGCGGATTAACCGGTTCACTCCCCGTGATATCGTCGCGCCGGGATTTTTGGCGGCCGGCCGCGGACTGGTTGAAATCGTGGGCGCCCGGTTTGGCCGGGGTTTTGACGGCCACGCCAAAAACACTGCCCGGGCGCTTTTGCGGGGGATGGCCGGCGCGGTTCTGCTGGCGCTGGCGGCGATTTTCGCCGTTGAGGCGCTGGCCGGCGCCGCGACAGCGATGGCGATAAGTCCCGTGCTGTTGGCGTTTTCGGTTTTAGCCGCCACCGCCGCATTGCCGGAAATTTGGGGAAGCTTGAAAATTATCGCCAAAAAACGCTACGAATTGGTGATGGGAAACGTTTTTTCCGGCACGGCGGTGAATGTTTTGCTGGTCACCGGTGTTGCGGCAATGTTTTCGCCTCTGCCGGTGGGCGCTTCCGCCGCCGCGGTCGGTTTGCCGTTCTTCGCCGCCGCGGTCGCGCTGTTGACAGTCTCGGGGTTTTCGCGCAAAATAAGCTCCGGACAGGGCTGGCTGTATCTGTTTTTATATTTGCTTTTTCTGACAAAAATTTTTCAGGTTTTCTGATCGGTGAATCAAGAACAAAATAATTTTATCATTTTCCAATGAGCAAATTTTTTAAAGTTTTAATCGTTTTCGCGTTGGTGCTGGCGGCCGTGGGTTACGGCTTTTGGCGCAAAAACATCTACTCCAAGGAAGAATTGAAATTGGAAATTTTCGGACCGCGCGAAGCGGCCTTGGGGCAGGAAGTGGAATATGTGGTCAAATACAAAAACAACGGCGATTTCCGTTTGGAAAACCCGAGTTTGGTGTTCACGGCGCCGGATTTTTCCATCAAAGACGACAAAATTTTCGCCAAAGAAGTGCTTGACGCCGAAAAATTGGGCGGGGCGATCTATCCCGGGGAAGAAAAAAGCTATACCTTCAAATTCCGCGTGGCGGGAAAAGCCGGCGAAGCCAAAATCGCCAAGGCGTCGGTTTCCTATCAGCCCAAAAATTTGAGCGCGCGCTATGAATCGTCCACCACTTTTACCACGATTATGAAAGAAGCGCCGCTGGATCTGGAAATGGATCTTTCCTCCACCGTGGAAGCGGACAAGAGTTTTCATTTAAAGATAAATTATTTTTCCAACGTTGACTGGTTGCTCACCGATTTGCGCGTGAGCGTGGATTATCCCGCCGGCTATTCCTTTTCGCAGTCTTCCCCGAAGTCTTTTGACAAGAACGAATGGGTGATTCCGGTTTTGAACAAAAACCAGTCCGGCACGATTGACATTGTCGGACAGCTTTCCGGGTCGCTGGACGAAGGCAAGGTTTTCCGCGCCCGCATCGGAATGTGGAAAGATGGCCAGTATATGCAGTTGCGGGAAATTGAAAAAGGAGCCCGGATCGTCAAACCCACGGTGGCCCTGCGCCAAACGATCAACGGCGACGCCAATTACACCGCCAAACCCGGCGAATGGTTGCACTACGAAGTTTATTACAAAAACGTCAGCGACAAAGAGCTCTACAATCTGGTTTTGGTGGACAGCCTTGAAGGCGACTTGTTTGACCTGGGCACCATCAAGTCCGAAACCGGCAGTTTCCGTCCGGGAGACAATTCGCTGGTGTTTGACTGGAAACAGAATTCCCAGCTGGCCTATTTGCCGATGGCCAACGAAGGCAAGGTTGAATTCTGGATCAAGCTGAAAGACGACTTGAGCCGCTTGAATCGTCCGGAGCTGGCCAACAAAGTGATGGTTGGGCCGGCGCGGGAAGATTTTGTCACCAAGATCAGTTCAAAATTGGAGCTGGCGCAGAAAGCTTTTTACAGCGATGAAATTTTCGGCAATACCGGGCCTTTGCCGCCGCAAGCGGGAACGGCGACCACCTACACCGTCACCTGGCAGGCCAAAAATTATTATTCAAACGTTAAAGAGGTGGCCGTCCGCGCGACTTTGCCGCCGGAGGCGCAATTTGTTCCCGGCAAGATTTTCCCCGAGATACAAACCGCCGGCTTGACTTATAACGAAGCCACCCGTGAAATTGTTTGGAATATCGGCGATATGGCCGCCGGGCAGGGGCTGGTTTCCAATCCGCTGAACGTTTCTTTCCAAATCGCGGTGTCGCCGATGAGTTCGCAAATCGGCGGGACGGCCGGAATCATTGGCCAGGCGGTGATCAAGGGCGGCGATGAATGGACGGAGGCCTCGCTGGAATCGGTGTCGCCGGCGTTGGACACCGCGTCGCTTTCCGACCCGATATTGATTGAAAACAGCGGCATCGTGCAACCCAAACCAAATTAAAAATTGAAAAATCAAAAATCAAAATGACAATTTAAAATTTAAAATTGGCTCACACGCTTAATCCAAAATAGGCGCAAGGCAAGGGTTCATCCCTCGTGTAATCGCGCGTGCAAGTCTATTTTTAAAATTACCTTAATTTTTCATTTTGATATTTTAAATTTTCATTTGAAACGTGGATTACTTGCAAAATATCATTTCGTTGGCCAAGAGGCGGGGGTTTGTTTTTCCGTCATCGGAGATTTACGGCGGTTTTGCCGCGGTCTACGATTACGGCCATTACGGAACACTGCTGAAAAACAACATCCGTGACGCGTGGTGGCGGCATATGGTGCAGTTGCGCAACGACATTGTCGGTCTGGACAGCGCGATTTTTATGCACCCCGTAACTTGGAAAGCGTCCGGCCATGTGGACAGCTTTGACGATCCGCAGGTGGACTGCAAAAAATGCAAATCCCGCTGGCGCGCGGATCATATTCTGGAACAATTCGGCGTGTCGGCGGACAAACAGCCGCTGGAATTTATCAATGCCGAACTTGATAAATTGAGAGAATCCAAAAAATTAAAGTGCGCCAATTGCGGGTCGGCGGATCTGACGCCGGCCAAAAGATTTTCCCTGATGGTGAAATCAAATCTGGGTTCGCCCACCGACGCGTTAAGCGAAGAGAACGTGGTCTATCTGCGCCCCGAAACTTGCGGCGGTATTTACTTGGAATATAAAAACACGCTGGATACCGCGCGGGTGAAATTGCCGTTCGGCATCGCGCAAGTGGGCAAGGCGTTTCGCAACGAGATCGTCGCGCGGCAATTCATTTTCCGCACGCGCGAATTTGAACAAATGGAAATGCAATATTTCCTGCACCCAGAGCAGATGAAAGAAAAATATGAAGAATGGAAAAAAGTCCGCTGGGAATGGTATTTGGAGTATGGTATGGGTGAAAGCGACATCCGCTGGTACCAACACGAAAAATTGGCGCACTACGCTTCCGAGGCCTATGATATTGAATATAATTTCAAGGCGCTGGGCGGCTACAAAGAAGTGGAGGGTATCCACGCGCGCGGCGATTGGGATTTGAGCCAGCACTCCAAATTTTCCGGCCAGGATTTAACGTATGCCGATCCGCAAACCGGCGAGAAATTTATTCCCCATATTATGGAAACCTCCGTGGGCTTGAATCGATTGTTTTTTATGTTTATGGACAAGGCCTATGCCGAAGAAACCGTCAACGGCGAAACGCGCACGGTGCTTAAATTTGATAAGCGGCTGAGCCCGATTAAAGCCGCGATCTTCCCCTTGTTGAAAAACAAGCCTGAACTTGTC
>Ga0302251_1001752_pt1 | contig 12159 bp, 14 predicted proteins | sample AAG_RA_Gln_MG_FD_193534 | JGI IMG/M metagenome (GOLD analysis project Ga0302251, IMG submission 193534) | Enriched activated sludge microbial communities from anaerobic digester in WTTP, New Holstein, Wisconsin, United States - AAG_RA_Gln | ecosystem: Engineered > Bioreactor > Anaerobic >...
GAGTAAAAATCCATGGAGAGGCCGAGGAACTTGCCGTAGATGATATTCTTTACATCCCTTATGACGCGCTGTGCCACTTCATTCATAAGATATGTCTGAAGGAATTCGAAGAGGTTTTTTAAAAACCACATCACTATAAATATGATGGCGATATTATTCAAAAGGTCCATACGAGACATGGCGTTCACGCTCTCGATCAGGTCGCGGACGAACTGCGGGAGAAGCTCGCTGTGAGGAATGACTATCTTATTTCCCGCTATTATCTTATCGACAAGCGGGATTATCATGGTAAAGGGAGATATGGTAAAGGCTGAAGAGGCTATCATGCATACGACGGCCATCACCAGTATCCCTATATGCGGTAAAACGAACCTTGTGAGCCTTAAATATTTTTTCATATTACCGTGATATTATCACAGGAAGGTGGCTTTGTCTACCTAAACCTTCTTGCCAATACTATCTATAAGTGCTATAATTTTCACTTATAACTTAAATATTGACGGTCTTAGAAGGAGCGGTATGAAGAAAATAAGAGTAGGCGTCATAGGCGTAGGCCACCTGGGATCAATACATTCCAAGGTTTATTCCAGGCTCGATAACGTTAAATTTGTCGGGATATGCGATTGTAACATACAGAAGGCCCTGGAGATAGGCGAAAAGTACGGTGTCCCGAGCTATTCCGACTACGAGGAGCTATTCGATAAGGTCGATGCTGTAAGCATAGCCGTACCAACGAGCCTGCACTACAACATAGCCAAGGAATTCTTAAGCCACAACATACATACGCTGATAGAAAAGCCCATCACGAAGACCCTCACGGAAGCGGATGAACTTATAGATATAGCCAAAGAGAAAAAGCTTATACTCCAGGTGGGCCATATAGAGCGCTTCAATTCCGCGGTACTCGCGATAGAGCCGTATCTTCAGAAGCCCAAATTCATAGAATGCCAGAGGCTCGGCCCTTTCCATAAAAGAGTAAAGGACGTAGGGGTAGTGCTTGATCTAATGATACACGATATTGACATAGTATTGGGCTTACTTAAAAAAGAGGTTGTAAATATAGAGGCCGTCGGCTTAAGCACTGTATCCGATTTCGAGGATGTTGCCAACGTGAGGCTCACGTTCGAGGACGGCACCGTAGCCGATATTACCGCAAGCCGTATAACGAAAGACGTCGTCAGAAAGATCCGCATATTCCAGGAGGAGTCCTACATATCGCTGGATTACCAGACCCAGGAAGCCGCGCTATTCAAAAAGACCGAGGGAAAGATATTAAAAGAGAAGATAAAGATACGGAAAGAAGAGCCGCTGAAGAAGGAGCTCGAATCTTTCGTAGAATGCGTCGAGACGGGTAAGCGCCCCATAGTCTCCGGCGTAGAAGGACGGCGCGCCCTCCAGGTCGCTTTAGAGATAGTAAAGAAGATAAATTCCGCCAAGGCGAAGTAATGGGATCCAAAATCCTCATAATATCCGGAGAACCCTCCGGAGACCTGCATGCGTCACATCTGGTAAACAACATAAAAAAACTGCGTCCGGACGTAAAGTTCTTCGGCCTGGGCGGGCCTATGTCGGAGAGATCCGGCGTCGATATAATATTCGATATTTCGAAGCTCGCGCTCGTCGGACTTATAGAGGTATTGAGTAATATATTCCTCATAGGCACCGTATTCCGCGCCGTCCTAAAACGGGTGGACGCCGACAGGCCGGATCTTGCCATACTTGTCGATTACCCGGGTTTCAACTTAAGGCTCGCCCGTGAGCTTAGAAAACGCGGCATACCGGTAATCTACTACATAAGCCCTCAAATCTGGGCATGGGGCAAATCAAGAATAAATATAATAAGAGATACCGTAAAAAAGGTCATTGTATTCTTCCCTTTCGAAGAGAGGTTATATAAATCTTACGGCATAGATGTCGAATGTGTAGGCCATCCGCTCATAGAGACGGTAAGGCCTTCGATGGGGAAAAACGATATTTTAAAGAAGTATTCGCTTTCGCCAGATAAAAAAATCATATCTTTACTGCCCGGCTCCCGCATGATAGAGATACAGAGGCTGCTCCCGGATATGGTTAAGGCATGTGCTATTATCGGCAGGGAATTTACCGGCGCGCAGTTTCTCATAGCGCGCCACCCTGACAGGCCTATCGAACTTTACGAAGACGCTGTTAAAGATGCGGGATGCGATATAAAATTATCCGACGGTGACACGTATAATTTACTGAGCGTTTCGGATTTTGCCGTAGTAGCTTCCGGAACAGCCACGCTTGAGACAACAATACTGGGCACGCCTTTCGTACTCGTCTATAAAACTAATCCTGTAACCTGCGCTATAGCCAAGATGCTGATGCAGGTAGAGTTCCTCGGCATTACCAATATCATAGCCGGTAAGGAGGTTGTACCGGAACTCTGGCAATCTGAAGTTACGGCCCGGAACATAGCAAATGCAGTGGCCGGTATTATGAAAGATGCTGAAAAACTTGATGTGATGAAGGAAGAGTTTTTGAAGATACGCTCATCGCTGGGGAAGGAAGGCGCGAGCATCCGCGCCGCAAATGCTATACTGCCCTTTATACCTGATTAAACTATACTTATAGAGATATTCTTTTCGTCGGCGCGGCGTATTACAGACTCACGGTCCATGAGAAATGTTTTTTCCGCTTCTAAAGCCAATGCCGTACCGCCGGCGGCTATCAATACTTCAAGAGTATCCGGCCCTACAAGAGGTATATCGAATCTCATGTCCTGATTTGGCCTTGCCGCTTTAATAACCGTAAAACCGTTCTTACACAAAGACCCAGCCCGCCTTATAGCCTCATCGGTACCCTCAACTGCTTCCACGGCTATTATTGTTTTATCCTTAACGGCAAGTGTCTGTCCGATATCAAGGGCGGAAAATTGCCTTGCCACTTCCAGGCCATATTCTATATCGAGCTCTTCCTTCTTTGATGGACGGCGTTTTGTTATGACCCCTTTTGAAGGTATAAGTTCTTTAAGATAGGGCGAAGGATCCATTACAGCTACTCCTATCTTTGAGAGCACATCCGCAACTCCTTTTAGCAGTTTGTAATCCTTTTTATCTGCGCTGTCACCGATAATTTTGCGGGCTTCCTCGTCGAGCCTCTCGTCTTCTTTGAATAATATCTCTTTTTTTATCTTGCCCAGCATGACTATTGATTTAACCCGCTCCGCGATAAGCGTCATAATAGCTTTGCCGAATTGCCCCCATTCGAACCAGTGCACCTTATCGGCATGGGATGCAATAGACTCATCGGTTACGCCTTTTAAGGCAAAGACTACGACCGTATCGCCTTTGGCTTTTGCCGATCTGGCGAAAAGTATCGGAAGCGTCCCATAACCCGCTACAAGTCCTATCCTCGGCATATTTAGTTATTTTTTCTCGCTAGGTGTTACAAACGCAAACATGAGGTCCGCCTCCGTCGTCACCTGATCATCGACTTTGGCAACAGCATGAACCTGCATGACACTCAATTTACATTTAACGAATTCTACTTCTATCATAAGCCTGTCCCCAGGTACTACGGGTTTCCTGAATTTGGCATTATTTATGCTTAAGAAATAAGCGAGCTTTCCGATGTTATCTTTTAAATTCAACCCACCCACGCCGGCCACCTGTGCCATCGCCTCAAGTATGAGGACACCCGGCATTATAGGATGGCCCGGGAAATGGCCCTGGAAAAAAGGCTCATTTATAGTGACATTCTTATACCCGACCACCTTCTTATCGTCGGAAGTTATGATCCTGTCAACCAGAAGAAACGGATAGCGGTGCGGCAGTATCTTCTGTATCGTGTTTATATCGACTACTTTGCCTTTTATATCAAGCTCTTCTAATCCCATATCATCTCCTTAGTTTCTTGACCATCTCCATATTAAGCTTGTGGCCGCTCTTTATCGCGACCACATTCCCTTCGATCTTCATACCGAGCAAATAAAGATCCCCTATAAGGTCCAACACTTTATGGCGTACCGGCTCATTAGGAAACCTTAGCTTATTATTCAAGGGGCCGGATTTGCCCATCACAAGCGTATTTTCGTAGTTAGCGCCTTTCCCGAGACCACGCTTAAGAAGCTCGGCCGCTTCTTCCTCCAGGCAGAATGTCCGGGCAGGGGCGATCTCTTTAACAAAATTCTCTTCCGTTATATCAGCGCTGAAGTATTGCGTACCAAGCGCGGGCCTTTCATATGAAAGCGTATATGAGACATTAAAACCTTCTCCTGGGAATACGCCCAGGAAAGAATCTTTTTCTCTGACCCAGATGGGCTCTTCTATCTTAAGCACCTTCCTGGGCTCATCCTGCTCCACTATGCCAGCTTTTTTTATGGCTTCGGTAAAGGAAAGCGCACTGCCGTCGAGCCCGGGCAGCTCGACATTATCGAGCTCTACTATAATGTTGTCTATTGAAAGTCCCGACAATGCGGCGAGAAGATGCTCTATAGTCTGTATCTCCATCGGCCCTATAGAGAGCGCTGTGCGGCGTTCTCTCGAGGCAGAACCCGTAAGGTCAATAGAACGCAGATTTAACGAAGGCCTATCGGCAAGGTCTGTCCTCACAAATTCTATACCACTACCGGCAGAAGAACCCTTGAAGGTAAGGCGTGTCCTGCTCCCTGTCTGGAGCCCTATACCTTCAAGCGCGACCGTATTTTTTATCGTTCTTTGTTTCATTATATTTGTACCGTAAAATGCAAAGCGCAAAACGCAAATTTAAAATCGAAAGCTTTGAGCTTTAAGTTTTAGTTTTGCGTTTTGCGCTTTACGATTTTCGCTTATTATTTATTCAACCTCTTCAACACTTCTTCTGTTATGTCGTACTGATCTGCGCCATAAAGAAGCGTGCGCGAATTAAGGACAAGGTCATAACCGGCTTCTTTTGAATATGCTGAAACGACCCCTTCGATATCTTTCATTATGTTGCCGAGAAGATCGTTACGCTCTTTAAGTAGTTCGTCCTGTACTTTTCTGTCGTAATCCTGTAGTACCTTCACTTTATTATCGATCACTGTCTGTTTTTCTGCCTTGGCTTTTTCTGAAAGAAGGGCCTGCTCATCTTTAAGCTTCCTTATTTCGTCAACCATGACCTTTCTTTCGGCTTCTTTGGCCTTACCCTTGTTAGTAAGCGCTGCTTCGGAATCCTTTGTCTTCTTATACTGGTCGAAAACCTTAACTAGGTCCACATAACCTATCTTATACTCTTTGGCGTAAGCCTTATCCGAAGCCGCGCCGAATACAAGGCCTAACGCAAAAATTACCGCTACTGCAAAAACCAATTTCTTATTCATTCTACTCCTCCTTTTCATCTCACCGTTAATTGCCATCAAATCAATGCGCCGTTAAAATCCGTGGCTCATACTGAAATAAAACTCTCCCTGCTTCTTATCTCCCTCATTCTTAACAAGCGGATATCCGTAATCAAGCTTTACCGGACCGAGCGGCGTCTTAACCCTGATACCTACGCCGGCGCCCTGTTTATATTTGCTTCCGACCAGGAACTCTTCGGCTTTCTCCCATACATTACCTACATCATAAAAGATCGCGGCCTTTAAGATCTTTTCAAATACGGGGAATGTCAGTTCGGCATTGCCTATGAGTATGGCGTCGCCTCCTATAGGTTCGTCTGAACCTTGGTCTCTGGGGCCAACTCTGCGTTCCTTGTAACCGCGTATGGTATTTGCGCCGCCGGCGAAGAAACGCTCATATATCGGAACTTTTTTCGTATCGCTATAAGCCCATTCCATCCCGGCCCTTCCTTTAAGCTCAAGGGTGAGTTTTTCGAAAAACGTATGATAATACGCCGCGGAGCCGGTCCACTTTATGAAATCTTTATCTCCCATAAGGAACCCTCCGGCATCCGTTATGGCAGTCCCAACTTCGAACCCTCTTGTAGGCACGAATACGTTGTCGCGCGTATCGTAGGTAACGCCGAGAGTCAGGCTGGAAACATATCTCGACCCCTCCTCATCCCTTAAATCCTGGGAAGCATTATCTATGACATTGGCTATACGAATATCCTCGAGCCTGTATATTAGGTCTCCTCTGAGATGATCCGTAAACTCTTTACCCAGCCTAAGATCGCCGCCGGTCCTCGTTTCGTCGTAAGGCCAGCCTACATCGGTAGCCTTTTTATGGGATGTCCTGTAAAAATCGAATCCGAGAGAATACGGAAACCCGAATATCCATGGGTCGGTCCAGCTGACGTTGTAATTATTCCTCACCATTCCTATTTCGGCCTTCAATGTAACACTCTGGCCGCCGCCCATGAATGTGGGGAAATTCATGATATCAAAATTTCTCTGGGTCACCGATACAAAACCTATAAGCTGGTCTATCGAACTATAACCGCCGCCGAACGCAAATTCTCCCGTCTTCGTTTCTTTGACGCTTACTATAAGGTTCTGGATATCGGGATCGTCCGTGGGTTCACTATCAAAGCTGACATCCTCAAAGAAACCGAGGTTATACAATCTTTCCTTGGACCGCCTTATCTTTTCTCCGTCGAACCGTTCACCGGGATATATCCTAAGCTCGCGCCTTATTACCGTGTCTCTCGTCTTTATATTACCGCGTATCTCGATCTTTCCGACGCGCACCGGGTTTTTACCGTCGATATTATATACTATATCAATCTTACCGGTGGCCGGGTTCAAAGTCCTGTCGAGCTCTATGGCAACGTTCATATATCCGTATCTATAATAATACTGCCTTATGGAAGCCACGTCGGCGCGCAGGGCGCGGTTTGAGAAAGGCATTCCGGACTTCATCGCCACTTTAGACCATATATCCTTATCCGGGAATACAAGATTTCCTCTTATAACAATGTCCCCAACGAGATATTGCTTCCCCTCTTTTATATCGATAGTTATGAATAGGCGCGTCCCGTCTTCGCTGTAATCAAGCTTTGGAGTAACTTCGGCATCAAGATACCCTATATCGTCATAAAGGTATTTGATCTTTTCCAGGTCTTCCTGGAATACTTCATCTTTAAAAACACCCTGATTGAAAAGCCACGCCGGTTTTGTCCCGAGCACCTTCGTTATCTTATTCGCCTTTATGGCCTGGTTACCTGTAATGGTTATCTTCGAAACCTTGACGCGTACCTTCTCGTCCACCGTTATAGTAATTATCGCTTTATTCGATTCCTTATCCACATCTATTTCGTATCGCACCTCTATCAGAGGATAGCCCTTTTTAATATAAAGGTCTTTTATTTCCGCTATGTCCTGGGCGAGAAGGGCGAGATTAAGCATCTCATTCACTTTCGACTTCATCACGGCTTTTAATTTAGGCGCCCTCAAGGCATTATTGCCTTTAAACACTATATCCTCTATTATGGACTTCTCTTCCACGATGAATTTTACTTTTACCCCTTCCGCTTCGCTTTCAGCGTCTATGGAGACATCGGTAAAATACTCCGTGGCGTACAACCGCTTCAAGTCTTCATTCAGGGTTTCCTGATTGAATTTATCACCCGGTTTAGTCCTAATCTTCGAGAGGATGGTTTCGGTGCTTATTACGCGATTCCCCTCGGCCGTCATGCTGATTATCTTCTTCCCTTCATTTTCGGCACCCTGCGGATAGGCATAGGTCGCGGTAAAAATAGATGCTATTATCATTCCGGCGGCGCAAAGGCTATAGCCAATGAATCTATTCACTTAAACCTCCTCACTTACATCGACGAACTCTTCCGCTCTCGCCGTAATGTTCTCAAATCGCATATATTCTCCTATAAATGCAAGGTTAAGGCTTCCAACCGGGCCGTTTCGCTGTTTGGCTATGATGACCTCGGCTATACCTTTATTCTCTTCGGTGGCGTTATAATACTCTTCCCTAAGGAGCAAGAGCACCAGGTCCGCGTCCTGTTCTATGGCGCCAGATTCCCTCAGGTCAGACAACTGCGGCCTGTGGTCCGACCTCTGCTCGACAGCGCGCGAGAGCTGGCTTATCGCGATTATGGGGACGCTAAGTTCACGGGCAAGTGCCTTTAAGGATCTTGATATCTCCGATATCTCCTGTTGTCTTGAATCGGCATTCGCAGGCCCCTGCATAAGTTGAAGATAGTCGAGCACCATTAGCTTTATATCGAATTGGGCCTTGAGACGGCGCGCCTTGGCGCGAAGTTCGAGGACCGTTATTCCGGGAGAGTCGTCTATGTATATGGGCGCTTCCGAAAGCTTTCCTGCCGCGCTGACAAGCCTCGGCCAGTCCGCCTGCGACAAGAATCCTGTGCGCACCTTGTGCGCATCTACTTTAGCGTGAGAGCATAAAAGCCTCTGAACAAGCTGTTCTTTCGACATTTCAAGGCTGAAGAAGGCAACCGGAACTTTTTCTATAACGCCTACATGTTCCACTATGCACGAGGCAAGCGCGCTCTTTCCCATAGAGGGTCTGCCTGCAACTACTATAAGGTCTGATGATTGAAGGCCTGCCGTCTTTATGTCGAGGTCTCTGAAGCCCGTCGCAATACCTGTGACGTTGGCCTTTCTCTGGTAGAGATTATCTATAGTATTTATAGAATCTTTTATCAGCTCTTTTATGGGGGTAAATCTCGTCTCAACCTTGACAGCGCTCACATCGAATATGATCTGCTCTGCTTTGTCAACAAGGGCATCGACGCTCTCGGTGGTATCATAACACTCGGTGACCACCTGCGTAGCGGCCGAGATGAGCTTACGAAGCACCATCTTCTCTTTTATTATCTTTGCGTAATGGCTTATATTTGCAGCTGTGGGAACTACTGTGGCAAGATGCGCTATATATGACGGCCCGCCGGCTTCATCAAGCGTCCCGTCCTTCTTCAATTCTTCCGTGACGGTTATGAGGTCGATCCCTTTACTCTCGTTATAAAGCCTGGTTATGACGGAATATATCTTTCTGTGGGCATCTTTATAAAAAGAATCCTCTCGCAAGAATTCTATGGCATGGGATACCGCATCGTGGTCTATTAGCATAGACCCGAGGACTGCCATTTCGGCTTCGATATTTTGAGGTGGGACCCTCTCGATTACTTCTTGTCCGGCCATTATTTTTATTTACTATGTTAATGCAAAACTGCCGTTATTTCTTTACCACCCAGACTTTAAGTGTTGCCTTGACTTCGGGGTGGACCTTGACAGATACATTATAAACGCCGAGCTTCTTTATGGGTTCATCGAGCGCAATATCACGTTTGTCGATATTTATCCCTTCAGCGGAAAGGGCAAGCGATACCATATCGTTCGATACGGATCCGAAAAGCTTATCCTCTTCTCCGGCCTCTGCGCTTATGGTAAGGGAGAGGTTCGATATCTTACCGGCGAGGGCCTCTGCTTCATCAAGCACCTTCTTCTCTTCGGCCGCCCTCTTCTTTTTGAGAGCATCGAGCATTTTTATATTTCCGTCGCAGGCAACTTTAGCTTTATTATTTGGTATAAGGAAGTTCCTGGCATAACCTTCTTTTACTGTAACTACGTCGCCTATCTTCCCGAGCCTGTCAACATTCTGTGTAAGTATTACTTTCATTGTTTACCTTCCTTGCTATTCGGCTACAAAAGGCAGGAGCGCCGCAACGCGGGCTTTTCTTATTGCACGCGCAAGTTGTCTCTGATGCTTGGCGCAGTTACCCGATATCCTTGACGGTACCATCTTGCCTCTTTCGGTTATAAACTTCTGGAATCTATGATAATCCAGGTAGTCGAGATTCTCGACCTTATCCATGCAGAATTTGCACGGTTTTTTCTTGAACATACCCCTTTTCTTCTTCAGGGAATCTTTCTTTGTAGTCCTTCTTCTGCTATCGGGCTTAAACATCTCGCTTCTCTCCTTTTATATTTATTGCAATACCACTGTAATAAGTGGGTTAAAACGGTATTTCTTCCGGGCCGTTCTTACTGCCGGGCTTATCCGGCATGCCTTCCATATCTTCGTTAAGATTTATCGTATCGAGCTCTTCGGCGGCATTAGCCTGTTTGGCCGGTGCGCCTTCGCCTTTTGCGCCGCCCCGCGAAAGGAACTGGACATTATCGGCTATGACCTCGAGGGTGTTTCTCTTCTGGCCGTCCTGCGTTTCCCAATCCCTCGACTGGAGGCGTCCTTCCACAAATACGGGACTGCCCTTCGATAGATACTCGCCGCATACCTCGGCCCTGCGTCCCCACACAACTATCCTTATGAAAGACGCCTGTTCTTTTTTCTCGCCTGTCTGCGTCTTATACACCCTGCTTACGGCAACAGTAAACGTGGCGACTGCCGTTCCGCTCGGCACATATCTTAGTTCCGGGTCGCGCGTCAGATTTCCTATTAGAAGTACTTTATTTAGGCTGGCCATTATCTTCTCGTTATCATCGTCCTTAAAATATCGGAGTTCAGTTTATATAAGCCTTCCATCTTTGCTATGGCGTCCGAAGCTGCGGTAAAATCGAGCTTGTAATAGTACCCTTCTTTGAACTTCTCAACCGGGTATGCAAGCTGTTTTTTGCCCCACACCTCTTCCTTTTTCATGCTTCCGCCGTTCTTTGTAAGGATCTCTCCTATGGATTTAAGGACATTTTTAACATCTTCCTCCTTGAGATCCGGTTTTACTATAAATATGCCTTCGTAATTGTTCATTTTTCCAGCCTTCCTATTTAAGTAGTTATGTTAATATTTTAAACGATATTACCATATAATATATAATTATGTAAAGAATTTTAGGACGTGCCTACTTTTCTCTTATTGAATTTGGTCATGGCGGCGTCAACACCCTCTTCGACCCATCCAAAAAGCGCTTCTTTAGCCAGATTCACGGCATGAGCCGCATTTCTGGCGTATTTACGCTTAAAAGGACTCAATACATAGTCTGTTATATCGCCTTTATGGGCTTCGGTGGCGATACCTACGCGTAACCGCGCGAAATCGTCTCTATTCAAGAATCTTATTATGGAATCTAGCCCCTTCTGTCCGCCGGCAGATCCTTTCTTCCTTATCCTTATCTTACCAAGCTCAAGATTTATGTCATCGCACACCACGATAATGTTCGAAATATCGTCGTTACATTCTTCCCGGACCAGCTCTTCGACTGCCTTCCCGGAGAGGTTCATAAATGTCTGAGGGAGGACCAGCATGATGCTCTCCTCTCCCACACGAGCTTTACCTATCAATGAACCGTATTTCTCTTTTTCTATCTTCGCTTTGGCTTCTTTGGCAAAAGCGTTTACTACAGCAAAACCGATATTATGTTTTGTGCCCGTATATTCTGATCCCGGATTGCCCAGGCCTATAATGATCTTCACTTTTTATTCTCCATATTGTATTCAAATTATCGTATAACTTTATTTACCTGCCTCTTTAGCGCCTTCTTTAGGTGAGGCCGCTTTCGGAGCCGCTTCTTCGCCTTCAGGCTCCTCTTCTTTCTTCTTCCTTATGAGTTCGGGTTCTGCGGCAGCAGCTTCACCCGCCACAGCTTCAGCGGCCACTTCAACCTTAGGCGACTTCACTATCATAACTATAAGCTCTGGATCATTAAGGACTTTGATCCCCTCGGGCACTACTATATCCTTTACGAATATGGATTCGCCTATCTTCAGCTTTGATATATCGACGTCTATTTTTTCCGGTATATCCGTAGGCAAACACTCTATATGAAGTTCCCACATGATATGTTCAAGTATACCGCCGTCCTTCTTAACGCCTTCGGCTTCGCCTTTTACGGCAAGCGGTACGTTGACCTTGAGCGTTTCCGTAAGCGATATCTCGTTAAAATCGAGGTGAAGTATCTGGTCTTTTATCGGCTCGCGCTGTATCTCTTTTATGACAACCGTCTTCTCTTTGGCGGTACCTATCTTGAGTGTGATGATTACGTTTTCACCGGCCTTTGTGTGCAGTATATCCTGGATGTCATCATAGGCTAACTGGATGTTCATCGCATCCTTGCCGCCCTTGTAAACATTTGCCGGGATTAAACCTTTTTTACGCAGGTCTTTGGCAACCTTCTTACCGGACTCTTTTCTCTCTTCCGCTTTAAGTATCACTTTTTCCATGTTATTTATGCTCCGTTTTTAACTGAACAATACGCTGATAGATTCTTCTTCGTGTATTCTCTTGATCGCCTCACCGAGAAGCGATGCCACCGAAAGAACGCGTATGTTTTTAAGTTTCTTCTCTTCCGGTATAGGGATTGTATCCG
>Ga0302251_1001755_pt1 | contig 12134 bp, 10 predicted proteins | sample AAG_RA_Gln_MG_FD_193534 | JGI IMG/M metagenome (GOLD analysis project Ga0302251, IMG submission 193534) | Enriched activated sludge microbial communities from anaerobic digester in WTTP, New Holstein, Wisconsin, United States - AAG_RA_Gln | ecosystem: Engineered > Bioreactor > Anaerobic >...
AAGTAGCCGCGTGGGAAACAGAACGTAATAGCAAAGGGTGCTCGATGAATTGGCGTTTCACCACTGGCGATGCGCGTATCAAGCTGAAGCGCCTTTACCCATCGATTGAGTCTTGACGAACTACTAGCCTGCGGCTGGCGTTCTCTGCGCTCTTGGCGGTCCGAGCGCCATCCCTGGACAGCTGCCTCAGTATAACGGCTGTGAAGGCCGGCCGCACATCCCCTTGGGGCTAGTAGCGATACTATCACCGAGCGACAGGGCCGGTAGCGCAAACCCTCGCCTTTGCTCAGGATTGAGCCCAGAACGTGACACCTTCTGCCATGTATGTGTGCTATACTCTCCTGCGCCGGCACCTTTCCGCCGGGTCCCTGCTCCCACCATCCAGCCACCGCTGCTGTGTAGTCGAGAAGGAGGAAAAGATGAACACCGTCGAGCTGGTCCAATACTCCCTGGGAATGGCCCTGGACATCCTGGGCCAGGTCTGTTCCGACCTCACCGCGGAACAGGCCGACTGGACGCCGCCTGGGGTCGCTAACCCCATCGGCAGCATGGTCTGGCACACGATCTCGGGCGCGGACGACGTCGTCTACCGCTGGATCCTGGGGCAGGAGCCGCTGCGCCAGCGCCAGGGTTGGGACGACCGCGTGCTGGCCGTCTCCGTGCCGGAGCCGCGGCAGGAGGGCGGGGACTATTTGGCGTATATGCGCGCGCTGCGCGTGCGCCTGCCGGCCCTGCACGAGTACGCCCAGGCCGTCGCCGCCGACCTGCAGGCCTGGCTCGGCACCCTCACCCCGGACGACCTGGACCGCACCGTCCAGACGCCCATGGGTCCCCACACCGTCGCTCAGGTGCTGGAGCTCTTTGTCATCTGGCACATCAACGCCCACTGCGGCGAGATCTCGGCTTTGAAGGGCTGCCAGGGGGCGCGGGGGTACCCGTTCTAAATTTTGGACTGTGGATTGTGGATTTGCGATTGCAGGGAGGAACGTCATAGGAGATGGCTGCCATGGTGATGGACCACGTAGAACACCTCGGCACGCGGATTGGCCCGCGGCCGCTGTGGTCGCGGGAGAACCTGGCCGCGGCCGACTATGTCGCCGGGATCCTGCAGCAGGCCGGCCTGGCCGTGGAGCGGCAGGAGCTCCCCTGTCCCCTCTGGGAGGAGCTCGAGACGCGGCTGGAGGTGGGCGGGCAGGTGCTCCCGGCCGGGGCCAACCCCTTTTCGTCCTCATGCGACGTCACCGGCATGCCGCTGGCGCTGGGCACGCGTGCCGAGCTGGCGGCCGCCGACCTGGCCGGCCGTGTCGCTATCCTGTACGGTGACCTGATCAAAGACGACGGCATCGGTTCCCGCCGCGCCTACTACTACCCCGAGGACGCGCAAGAGATCGTCCGCCTCCTGGAGGCCCAGCGGCCGGCCGCCCTGGTCACCGTCAACTCGCGCCTGGGCAGCCGAGAGCGGCTGGTCCGCGACTGGGAGCTGGGCCTCCCCTCGGCGTCGGTCGACCCGGAGGCCGGCCTGGCCCTCCTGCAGGCCGGCGAGCAGCCCGTGAGCCTGCGCATCGCGGGCCGCACCCTCCCCGGCCACCCGGCCAACGTCGTCGCGCGGCAGGCCGGCCGGCGGCCGGAGCGCCTGCTCCTGTGCGCCCACCTGGACACACAGGCCGGCACCCCCGGCGCCTGGGACAATGCCAGCGGCGTGGCCGTCCTCCTGGCACTGGCGGAGCGCTTCGCCGGGCAGGAGCTGCCCCTCAGCTTGGAATGGCTCGCCGTCAACGGGGAGGAGGTCGGTGGGGTGGGAGATGCCGCGTACCTGCGGCAGTGGGGCGACGATCTCGAGGGCATCCTGGCCGTGATCAACGTGGACGGCGTGGGCCAGGCGCTGGCGGCCAACAGCATCACCGTGATGGGCGCCTCCCGGCCGCTGGAGGACCTGGTCGACGGCTGCCGCGAGCGCTACCCCGGCGTTGTCCGGGTCGAGCCCTGGTACGCGAGCGACCACAGCGCCTTTTTCTTTCGCGGCGTGCCCTGTATCCCGTTCACCTCGGCCGGGGCCGCCCAGGTGCTGCACCTCCCGGCCGACACCGCCGCCTGGGTGAGCCCGGCGAAGCTGGAGGAGGTTGCGAACCTGGCCGCCGACCTGATCATGGTGCTGGCGGACAAGACGCCGGCCTGGTGCCGGCCAGAGCCCTCCGGCGGGTAAGGAGGTCCCCATGTTGTCTATCGATCTGCGCGGCAGCTACGTGGAGATGGGCCGCCAGCAGGGCCGGACGCTGCGGGGGATGCCGCTACCCCCGCCGGATACCCGCATGGCGCGCTTTGCCCGGCAGTGCGAGCAGACGCTCGCCGAGCATGCGCCGGAGCTGCTGGAGGAGCTGCAGGGCGTGGCCGAGGCGGCCGAGCTGGATTGGGAGCCTTTTCTCACCCTCTCCACGACGGCGCCCTTTGACCCCGACGATCTTCCCGCCGCCAACTGCACCGTCGTGGCCGTCCTGCCGGAGCGGACGACCGACGGCCGGCCCATCGTCGGCCGCAACTTTGATTTTTTTCACGACGTGTCGGAGGAGAGCGCCGCGACCTACCGTGCCGGCCCCGCGGGGCGCTACGCCAGCCTGGGCAACTGCGACATCTGGGTCGGCCGGGAGGACGGGCTGAACGAGGCCGGCCTCTTTGTGGGCCAGGCGGCCATCTTTATGCGCGGCCTGCAGCCGGGGCTGACCTTTTGGTTCATCGTCCGGCTGCTGCTGGACCGCTGCGCCACCGTGGACGAGGCGCTGGAGCTGATCCAGCGGGTGCCGCACGCCGCCAGCTGGACCTACCTGCTGGCCGACGCCGCGGGCCGCGCCGTCGTCGTGGAGCCGACGGTTGAGGGCATCGAGCTGCGCTACCCCGAGGATGGGCTCCTGGTGTTGACCAACCACGCCGTCTGCGCGCGCTGGGCCGGCCGGGAGCAGTTTGTCCCGCCGGACTCGCACCCGCGCTACAACCGCCTGCGCCAGCTGCTGGGGGGTAAGGAGAAGGTGGACGTCGAGGCGGTCCGGCGGGCGCTGCGCGACCACCGGGGCAAGGTTTGCTCCCACGGCGAGCACATGCCGAAGCGCAAGTTCGGCACCCTCTGGTCGGTCGTCGGCCGGCCGGGGGAACGCCAGTTAGAGATCGCCGCCGGCCGGCCGTGCATGGCGGCGTACCGCACCGTATCGTTCTGATAGCACGATGCATTTGCCTGGCGAGGAGGATCCTGATGCGCATCGGCATCCTGGGTGCAGGTGATATGGGCGGCGCCCATGCCCGGTTCTATCGCGCCATGCCCGACGTCGAGATCGCCGGCATCGTCGGGCGGACGGAAAGCAAGGTGCAGGGGATCGCATCCGAGGTGGGCATCCTCGGCTTCACGGACCCCCGGTGCGTCCTCGATGACGAGACGGTGGAGGCGGTGGACCTCTGCTATCCGACCTACCTTCACGCCGAGTACGCGATCGCCGCCTTGCAGCGCGGCAAGCACGTTTTCTGCGAGGTGCCGCTGGCGCTGACGCTGGAGGAAACCGACGCGATGCTCGCCGCGGCCCGCGCGGCCGGCCGGCTGCTCCTGGTTGCCTTTGTCGTGCGCTTTGTGGACACCAACGTTTATGTGCGCGACGTGGTCCGCGCGGGGGAACTGGGCGCGCCGCGGGTCGCCACGATGACCTATCTCTTTCAGCGGGGTCCCTCCTGGGCCGCGCGCACGGCGGCGGGCTTTGGCACCGTGCTGGTCGAGCAGGTCAGCCACGAGTTCGACTACCTGAACTGGCTGTGGGGCAAGCCCACGGCGGTGCGCACGACCGGGCTGGCCGGCGCCCACGGCGACCTGGAGCACCTCTTTGTGTCGCTCGAGTACCCGGGCCAGCATGCCCACGTTGAGGTGAGCACGCTGCTGCCGGCCAGCCACCCCTTTACGACCCACCTGCGGGTCATCTGCGAACAGGGGGCCCTGGAAACGACCTTTCGCCTGCGCGCCGACGGCCCGCCCGAGACGCTGCTGACGCTCTACCCCGCGGCCGGCGCGCCGGAGACGCCGGCCATCCCGGATGAGGACCCCTATGGGACCGAGTGCCGCTACTTTGTGGACTGCGTGGCCGGCAAGGCCGATCCGGCGCGGATGAGCGCCGAGGCCGCGCGGGACGCGCTGCAGGTCGCGCTGGCCGCGCAAGCATCCTTTGCGCGAGGCGGGGAGCAGGTGGTAGTGGTGTAGCAGGGCCGCGTCATGTTTCCCTCCTTTGCCAGTTACTAACCGCAAAGGGCGCAAAGAACGCCAAGAAAAGCTTGTTTCCTTTGCGGTCTTTGCGGTTAAAAAGGACCCTACTGACCGAACATGACGCAGCCCTGGTGGTGTAGTTGCACAAAACGAACGGGTGTGCTATACTGATATCCGGCACAACTTGTGCACTGCACGACCCCTGTTGTTCGGCTTACCTGTCGGCAAGGAGGAGAACCCATGGACAAGATCACGGCCTACTGCGGGCTCGTGTGCACCGACTGCAACGCCTACATCGCGACCCAGGCGAACGACCAGGCGGCGCTGGAGCGCGTCGTCGCCCAATGGCGGGACGAGTACCACGTCCCCGACATCACTGTCGAGGGGGTCATGTGCGACGGCTGCCTGGGCGCGGCCGGCCGGCACTGCGGCCACTGCTACGAGTGCGAGATCCGCGCCTGCGGCATGGCGCGCGGCGTCGTCAACTGCGCCTACTGCGCCGACTATGGCTGCGAGCGCTTGGAGCGTTTCTGGGGCTTTGCGCCCAACCTGCGGGCGGCGCTGGACGCGATCCGGGCCGGGCTGTAGCCCGAGAACGGTAGGGGCTGGCCCCACCCCTGCGGGTGGAGATCGCCGGCCGGGACGGGGCCGGCCCCTACGAAACCGCATCTCTGCGGAGGAGGACACCATGGACGAACCCGCCTTTCGTCTCTTTCTCCGACGCGGCGGGCGCGCGCCCAACGTGGTCGAGGATGTGGTCGCGCTGGTCCAGCGCTTTGGCGGCTACCTGCAAGAGCGCCGCGGCAAGGGGCTGGACGATGCCGCACCAGAGGACCTGGGGGCGTACGCGGCCTGGGTGGAGGAGACGACCGGGAAACCGGCCAAGGGGCACCTGCACGCGCTTGCCTACTACTACGAGTTCACGGGCAACGAGGCCGTCCGCAGCGAGGCCGGCCGGCTGCGCCAGAAACGGATTGCGCGGCCTTCCTTTCCCCTGAAATCGTTTCGCGGCGTGCGCCCCGAACACCTGCGGGCACTGGCCGCGGCGGGCATCCGCAGCGCGGAGCAGATGCTGGAGGCCGGCCGGACGCCGCGGGATCGGCATGGGCTCGCGGAGCGTACCGGGGTCCCCGTGGCGGCCATCCTCGAGATGGTCAAGCTTGCCGACCTGTCGCGCCTGCCCGGTGTCAAGGGCATCCGGGCCCGCCTGTACCTCGACGCGGGCGTGGACACGCCGGCCAAGATCGCCGCCCATGAGCCCGAAGAGTTTCGGGCCTTGATCGTCGAGTTCGTCGAGCGGACCGGGTTCGAGGGCCTCCCCACGCTGCCGGCCGAGGCCCGCGCTACCATCAAGACGGCCCGGTCGCTCCCCCAGCTTGTGGAGTACGACTGACCGCTCGGGCCGCAGAGCATCCTACCCCAAAGGGCGCCAAGAAGGATGTAGAGAGCAAACTGGCCGGCAGAAGAAAAAGGAACCCCCAGGTCTCACGCTGGGTCACCTTCAACCTGCTGCGCTCGCTCTCCCGCCGGGACGAACGCGGCCACTGGTTGAGCATGGAGCTACGGACGCCCTTCCAGCCCTATCCGCGGCGCCTGCGGCGGTATTGAGACCTCGTTGAATTCCCGGTGAACTCGTGGTACAATGCAGCCTGCGACTTCTGCCCACGGTCCACTGTGGAGGAAACGGCATTGCCCACTCTTTTCGGTATCGTCCAGCTGGCCGGCCTGGCCCTCTTTCTGTGCATCTTCCTGGGACGTACCCTCTATCTGCGTATCCGGCAAAAGATCGCCGCCGTTACCCTTGACCTGCGCAAGGGCTGGCGCGGGCTCGTGGAGGTGGTTCTCTTCAGCCTGGTGAACATCTGGGCGGTCGAGGTCGTCCTCTACGCGATCCAGGCCGACTTCCGTCTCTTTCCGGCGGTGCTGCACACGCGGCTGCTCGACGGGGTCCTGGCCCAGGCCGCCGGCGTTGTCCTCCTCGTGGTGGGGTTTGCCCTCTTTATCCGGGCGATCCGGGACCTGGGCATCTCGTGGCGGCTAGGCGTCGACGAGAAGCGCCCGGGCGAGTTGGTGACCGCCGGCATCTATGCCGTCTCCCGCCACCCCATCTACCTGTTCTTCAACCTCTACTTTTGGGGAACATTCCTGCTCAACGGCACGGTCGTCTTCCTGCTCTTTGCGCTCGTTATCGCGGTGAACCTGCACCTCCAGATCCTGGTCGAGGAGGAGTTTCTGCTGCGCCGCTATGGCCCGGTGTACCAAAGCTATCGACTCCGCACGGGGCGCTACCTGGGCTGGCGCGCGCCGCGGCCGGCCGTTGAACCCCCGGCGGATTCGTGGTAGAATGGTGATTGGTGATCGGTGATTGGGAAAACCATGCCTGGACAGCAAGACCCGCCAACCAATCATCGCCAGGAGAACCTTGTGGGTGGAGAGCGGTCCTTTCGCTGGCGCCCCACCTTGCGCTGGAAGGAGATGCTCCTCCTCCTTCCGGCGCCGGCGCTGCTGGCCGTCGGGCTGGCGCAGCTGGCGCTCGTGCGGACGGGGCAGGTAGGGCCGGCCGACGTGCAGCCGGCCCTCTACACCGCCGCCGCGCTCCTGGGGTGCAGCGTGATCCTGTCCCTCTGCGGCTTTCGCGGCGACCAGGTCCTCCTGCCGCTGGCGGCGCTGCTCACCGCCGTTGGCCTCCTCTTTACCAATCGGCTGGAACCGGCCCTGCGCGGTTTCTACGGCAACGTCGGGCAGCGGCAGTGGCAGTGGGCCGGGCTCAGCCTGGGCGTCTGTATGCTCGTCCTGCTCCTGACGAGGCGCTGGGTCTGGCGCGGGCGCGTCATGTCCTGGGACCTGGCTCTCAAGCGCTATCGCTACATCGTCCTCTTCCTGGGCATCGCCCTGGTCGTCGCGGCCATGGTCTTTGGTGTGGAGGTCAACGGCGCCCGCCTCTGGCTGCGCCTGGGCTCCTTCCAGTTTCAGCCCGCGGAGCTTTTCAAGGTGCTGCTGGTGGCCTTCCTGGCCGCCTACCTGGAGGACAAGCGCGACCTGGTGGCCTTTGGCGGCTTTCGCCTGGGGCCCATCCCGCTGCCGCCGATCCCCTACCTGCTCCCCCTCCTGGTCATGCTCGGCCTGTCGCTGGCGGTGCTGGTCTTTCAGCGCGACCTGGGGGCGGCGATGCTCACCCTGGGCACCTTTCTCGGCCTCTTGTACGTGGCCAGCTCGCGCCTGGGCTACCTGATCGCCGGCGGCGCTGCCTTTGCCGGGGGCGTCGTGCTGCTGAACCGGCTGACTGACCGTGTAGCGGCCCTGGCGCACGTGCGCACGCGCTTTGCCGTGTGGCTGTCGCCCTGGACGAGCGATGGGGCCTACCAGGTAATCCAGGGGCTCTATGCGCTGGCCGGCGGCGGGATGATCGGCCAGGGCCTGGGGCAGGGAGCGCCCACGCTGATCCCCGAGAGCCACAACGATTTCATCTTTGCCACCATCGGCGAAGAGTGGGGCCTGCTGGGGACGACGGCCCTCCTACTTCTTTACGCGCTCCTGGCGGTGCGGGGCATGGCTGTCTCGCTGCGGGCGCGCGACGGCTTCCAGCAGCTCCTCGGTGTAGGGCTGGTCATCGCCATGGCGCTGCAGGTCCTCATCATCGTGGGCGGCAACCTGGTGCTGATCCCGCTGACCGGCATCACGCTGCCCTTTGTCAGCTACGGCGGCTCGAGCCTGCTGATGAACTGGGTGGTGGTGGGGGTGCTGCTCAGGATTTCGACAAAGGAATCGGGGTAGGAAGAAAGTAGCCGGTTGGCAGGTTACGACTATCCCCGCCAGGCAACCCATGGCCCCCAAAACAAGAGCTTACGTCGTACTCATATTTGGCATCTTTGTCGTCTCCTGGGCCGCGATCCTGATCCGCTGGGCCGGGGAGGCGCCGCCGCTGGTCATCGCGGCCGGCCGGCTGCTGACGGCGTCGCTGCTCCTGGCGCCTGTCGCGCTGACCCAGCGGGCGCCGCGCGAGCTGCGGGCCCTCGGCCGGCGCGACCAGCTGCTGGCGCTGCTGGCCGGCCTGGCCCTGGCGGTGCACTTTGCGACGTGGATCACCTCGGTCCGGATGACGACCATCGCCACCTCGGCCGTGCTCGTCGAGACCAACCCGCTCTTTGTGGCCATCCTGTCGGGGCTCTTTTTGCGCGAGCGCATCGGCCGGCTGACGGCGGTGGGGATCGGCGTAGCGATCGCGGGCTGCATCGTCATCGGCCTGGGCGATCTGAGCTCGGGGCAGGTGCAGCTGACGGGCCAGGTGCTCCTGGGCGACCTCCTGGCGCTGATCGGCGGCCTGATGGCGGCGATCTATTTCCTCCTGGGCCGGCGGCTGCGGCAGCGCCTCTCGATCGTCGCCTACATCTGGCCGGTCTATACGGCCGCGGCCGTCGTGCTGCTCGCGCTGGGCCTATTCACGGGCCAGCAGTTCACCGGCTATGCCCCGGTGACCTACCTGATGATCTTGCTCCTGGCCGTGGGGCCGCAGCTGCTGGGGCACTCGTCGCTAAACTATGCGCTGGGGCAACTCTCGGCCACCCTGGTGACGGTGGCCGCCCTCGGTGAGCCGATCGGGTCGACGGTGCTGGCATTCGTGCTGCTGGGGGAAACGCCGTCGCTGCTGACGCTGGGCGGCGGGGTCCTGATCCTGGTGGGGATTGCGCTGGCCAGTGTGGGGGAGGGAGGGGCCAGGGACAGGGGGCAAGGGGCAGGTTGAACCACGGCAGATGCCGGTTCCAACTCCGGGCGCACGGGTTGAAAACACGAAAACGGACCGCGCAGCACGGAGCACGCTTCACATCTTTACGTTTCAGGCCGCATCTCCCCCGCCACCTCTTCCAGCTCCCGTCCCTGCCCGCGCGCCCGGGCCTCCGCGAACGCCTCCGGCGGCAGCGCGCCCTCCCCTTCGGCCAGGACGCGCTCGGCTTTGCCGCGCGTCTCGGGATCGCTGGCCGGGTGGTGCGCGACAAAGGCGGCCAGCTCGACGGCCTGGGCCGCTTGCCCTTGGCGGGCCCGGATCGCGGCCATGCCCCCCAGCGTCTCCAGGGCCAGCGGCACCGCTCCCAGGGCCAGCGCGATGGCCAGCGCTTCGCGGAAATAGCCGCCGGCCGCGGTGCATTCGCCGAGGGTGCACGACACGGCGCCCAGGTTGCTCAGGGTGTTGGCGGTGCTCCAGCGGTCGCCGATCTCGCGAAAGGCGGCCAGGCTTTCCTGGCACAGCCGCTCCGCCTCGGCGTACTCCCCCAGCCCCTCCAGGACGTGCCCCAGGTTGTTCAGGACCATCGCCAGGCCGCGGCGGTCGCCGATCTCGCCAAAGATGTCGCGGCTTTCCTCGTACAGGCGGCGCGCCTCCGTGAGCTCGCCGAGCGGCCCGGCCACGCCGCCCAGGTTGTTCAGCGTGCTTGCGACGCCCCGGCGATAGCCGATCTCTTTGTAGATGGCCAGGACCTGGCCGCAGAGCCGGCGGGCTGCGGCGAACTCGCCGCGGGAGATGGCGACGATCCCCGCATTGTTCAGCGCCTGGGCCTTTTCCCAGGGATTGTCCATCTGCGAGCAGATGGACAGGCCTTCGTGCAGGTACTCCTGGGCGGCGGCATAGTCGCCCTGCCGATAGGTGATCAGCCCCAGCCCGGATAGGGAAAAGGCCATCTCGGGGAGCAGCCCGTGGGCCCGGGCGAGCGAGAGGCCGGCCTGGTAGAGGTCGAGCGCCTGGCCGTAGCGGGCCAGCCGTTCGCAGAACCAGGCCTGGCGGGGCAGGAGCCGGCCCAGGAGCGCGCCCGCTTCCGGCCGGCCGCGCAGCCGCTCCGCCGCGCGGCCCAGCATCTCTTCGCCCTCGGCGAACCAGCTGCGCGTCTCGTAAAAGAGGTGCAGGCATTCCAGCCCCAGCTCCAGGGCCGCGCCGTCCCCTTCCTCCAGCGCCCCGGCCCACGCGGCCCGCACATTTTCGATCTCGACGGCGATCTCGGCCAGCACCTCTTTCTGCCGGCCGCCGCGGATGGCCTGCGCCCGTTCGTGCAGGAAGCGCAGGTAGAACCACTTGTGCCAGGCACAGGCCTGCGCCTGCTCGTCCGGCACGGCGGCCAGCTTGCCCGCGGCGTACTGGCGCAGCACGTCGAGCATGTCGTAGCGGCCGGCCGCGTCGCGGCGCAGGAGCGACTTGTCTACCAGCGCCGACAGGAGCGGCAGCGAGGTTCCCAGCCCCTGGGCCGCCTCGCGGCGAAAGCCGCCGCGGAAGACGGCCAGCCGGCGCAGCGCGCCCTGCTCTTCCGGGGGGAGCAGCGCCCAGGAGTAGTCGAACACGGCCCGCAGGCTGCGGTGGCGCGCCGGGAGGTCGCGCATCGTCGTGGCCAGAAAATCCATGCTCTGCGCGATCTCCTGGGCGATCTCGGCGCAGGAGAGGACGCGCGTCCAGGAGGCGGCCAGCTCGATGCCCAGCGGCACGCCCTCGACCAGTCGGCAGATGCGGGCTACGTCGGGGGGATCCTCCGGCGCCAGGGCAAAGCCCGCCTGGACCCGGCGGGCCGTCTGCACAAAGAGCTCCACGGCGCTGTAGCCGTCGATGGCCGCGGCCTCGGCGGCCGGCACCGCCAGCCCGCCCAGGGGATAGACCCATTCCCCGTGCAGGTTGAGGCGTTCGCGCGACGAGACGAGGAGCTTGACGTGCGGGGCGTTCTCCAGGATCGCCGCCAACAGCCCGGCCCCGGCCACCACGTGCTCAAAGTTGTCCAGCACCAGCAGGAGCGTCTTCTCGCGCAGGTAGTTGAGGAGCTGGACCTGGGGATCCTCGCGGCCGTAAAAGGAGAAGCGCAGGGCGTCGGCGATGGTCGAGATGATGTACTCGGGCCCGCTCAGCGGCGCCAGCGGGACAAAGTAGACGCCATGGGGGAAGGACTCGATCTGCTCCGCGGCGACCTGCAGCGAGAGGCGGGTCTTGCCCATACCGCCGGGGCCGGTGAGGGTGATCAGGCGGCATGCGGGGTCGCCGATCAACTGGGCGACGGCGGCCAGCTCTTCCTCGCGGCCCAGGAACGGCGTGGCCTGCGGGGGGAGGTTGTGCGGGTGCGCCGCCAGCGAGCGCAGCGGCGGAAAGTCGCGCCGCGGCAGGTCGGGGTGTACCAGCCCGTAGACGGCCTGCGGCTGCCCCAGGTCCTTTAAAAAGTGGAAGCCGAGGTCCTGGTAGGCCGCGCCGGCCGGCAGGGCGGCGCCGGCGAGGACCTCGGGGGTGAAGACGATCTGCCCGCCCCAGCCGGTGGCCAGGATGCGGGCAGTGCGGTTGACGGTGGGGCCGAAGTAGTCGTCGCCGCGGCGTTCGGCCGGCCCGGCGTGGAGCGCCACGCGGATGCGCAGCTCCCCGATCTCGCCCCAGTCCTGTCGCGCGAGGTCCTGCTGCGCGCGCAGCGCGCACGCCAGCGGATCGCCGCCCTCAAAGATGGCAAAGACGCCGTCCCCCGTGTGTTTGATGATCCGCCCCCCACAGCCCACGATCGCGGCCCCCAGGATGGCGTCGTGGCGCGCCAGCGCCTGGCCCATGGCGGCGGGATGCTTTTCCCACAGCCGGGTCGAGTTCTCGATGTCGGTAAAGAGAAAGATGGGCATGGTAGGCCTCGCAGTCGTCGGCGAGACCATTATAAGGGAGAGGGGCGGGGATGGCAAGTTGGGGACCGGCTCTTGGTGATTGGGTACTGGGGATACCGGTATGGTTTTCCCGATACCCGATACCCGCTACCTGATACCCGATCACCGATCCCCGCTGGGTGTGTTTCAGTTGGTAGGACAACCGGTTTGCATGGTATGTATGTTGCCGGCTTCTCCTTCTCGTGATATAAATGATGAGTCGCGTCAGTCGAACATCACGAGAGGAGGAGTCTCGATGCCCAAG
>Ga0302251_1001756_pt1 | contig 12122 bp, 10 predicted proteins | sample AAG_RA_Gln_MG_FD_193534 | JGI IMG/M metagenome (GOLD analysis project Ga0302251, IMG submission 193534) | Enriched activated sludge microbial communities from anaerobic digester in WTTP, New Holstein, Wisconsin, United States - AAG_RA_Gln | ecosystem: Engineered > Bioreactor > Anaerobic >...
CGGCGCACCAACTATGACGTGCTGAACCAGCCGCTCGCGGAACGACCGGATGGGTCCGAAGAGACCGTCGACGCCTTTGGCATCCCCTTTGTCGGATTCCCTGTCGAGAAACGCAAACGCCCGCAGGCCGGTGAATGGGGCCAGAAACCGGTTTGGATCGAGGCCGACGACAGTAAAGACAAGTTCCGCATCCGTGTCCCGAACGTCCGCTCGTGGGCAGTAGGCGTGATGGAGTCGCTGGCGGATGTTGTCCGGGTTGAGGATTTGCCGGAGCTCCGCGTCAACCCGAAGGAGACACCGCCGGACGTGAATGTGCGGCCGGTGGTGGGTGGTCAGCCGGAAGCGATCATGACTCTGGAAGAGTTTCGAAAGGAATGGCCGCTGCTCAAGACGAGTTTTCTGATGGCGGAAGAGCTGTTTGAGGCGACGAACCCGGGAGCGGCGGCGGACATCGGGATCGGCCCTACATTCGACGAACTGCTGGATCTCACTCAGAGATACTTGCACTCGCGCGTGCAAGCGCTGGTTGTGGGCGCGCATCAGAGCGACCCAAGGGATGTCGGTATCTATTACTGGCGGCGACAGGCGCTCGACGTGCTCGAAAACGCAGTCCGGGGCATCGGGGTGGGAGGGGTCGAGCCGGTGCCAATCCTGGGCAACCCAGAATGGCTAGACTCAGCATCCCTGCGACGATTTCAATGGACTGGTATTCGGGCTAAGGGGAAGCGCTGCCATACAAGCGAGGTGCCCTGCCACACAGACCTCGAGAAACAGTTTGCGGACTTTCTCGACCGCGCCACGGACGTCGTACGCTACCTGAAGAACGAGCGGTTCGGGTTCTCGATCACCTACTACGAGGGCAATCGACCGCGGCAGTACTACCCGGACTTTATCGTGGTCATGCGCGAGGCGGGTGGGCGCGAGGTGACCTGGCTCGCGGAGACCAAGGGTGAGATCCGGACGAACACCGCGCTCAAGTCCGAGGCGGCTGAAATGTGGTGCGAGAAAATGAGCCGGACCACGTATGGCCACTGGCGCTACCTCTTCGTGCCTCAGCGCAAGTTCGAGACTGCGATTGCAGCAGGCGTCAAATCACTCGCGGACATCGCCGTGGCCCTTGTCGTACCGCGCCCCGGGCCTCAGCTCCGGCTCATCCCCCTTGAGGACACGCGCGTGAGGCGCGAGGCATTCAAGACCCTGTTGCCGCTCTACAGCCTGAAAGCTGCCGCTGGCTACTTTGGCAGTGGTGAGGCGGTGGAGCCCGAAGCGTGGGTCGAAGCGGGCCAGCTTGGTCGGCTGGACGATCAGATGTTTGTGGCGAGGGCAGTGGGGCACTCGATGGAGCCGACCATCCACGATGGGGACTTCCTGGTCTTTCGCGCGCACCCGGCCGGGACGCGACAAGGCAAGATTGTGCTCGCGCAGTATCGGGGGCCGGCCGATCCGGAGACTGGAGCATCCTTCACTGTGAAGCGTTATTCTTCAGAGAAACGCGAAGCGGATGACGGCGGATGGCGACATGCTCGCATTGTGCTCTTGCCTCTGAACAAGGACTTTGCTCCCATTGTAATCCCAGCTAATGCGGCGGCGGACTTTCGAATTGTCGCGGAGTTTATTTCCGTGCTTCGTCCCGACTGAATCGGTACTGCAAGAAGATTCAGCCCCTCGCCGGGGTATGCAGTCAGATCAGACTGTTCTTGCTAAAAGGAGGCTGGTTGTCACTGGGGAACGCGATTCGCCTGTTGCGCAGTTCGGCCCAAGTGCTTAGAACTTCGTTGCAGCAGCCATTGATGGAAGCAGGCAGCCTCCGGGAGGTGCGTTTTGCCGGACAAGTACCAACCTCTGTACGAATACCTTTCTGATAGCGGGCTAGAATGGAGTGTACTCTCCTTCGCCAAAATCGAAGACATCCTTGGTACCGCGTTACCTCCCTCTGCCCGGAACATACCTGGATGGTGGAGCAACCGGCGTCAGGGATCGCCACAGTCTGCTGCGTGGATGAATGCTGGATATGAAGTCATGGCGATCGATCTGGGTGGGGAGGTAGTCACGTTCTCCCGGCGCATCTTACCCTTTCATCAATTGCCTGATGGAACTCATCAGCAGTGGGATAGCGATTCGGTCAAGGCAATGCGTTTGCGCTTAGGTCTTACCCAGGCTGAGCTTGCAGAGGAACTCGGTGTACGCCAACAGACGATCAGCGAGTGGGAGCGCGGCGCCTATGCCCCTAGTCGTGCCATGTCCAAGTATCTGAGTAGGTTAGCCCAGGAATCTGGGCTGTATGAAGGGAGCCCTCGGAAGAAAAGGCTAGATCCGGCAGCAAAAGGGGACTCGCGCCTCTACCTTCATTGATTGCCGCTTGACAAAAGTGTCGCTTCCGTGTATAATGTAAACACTTTCATTCGTATGGCGTCATGCGCTGTAACTGCTGCACCTGCGCTCAGGAGAAACCCTGGGCGAGATCAAAACGCGGTTGTAGCGTGAGGTCCTTGCGGGCAATATGCTTTTGCCTGATACTTGCATGACCTGCCCGCCGGAAGGATTGCGGCCAGACCGGCGGGCAGTGAGAGCAGCGTCACCCATCTATGTGCGTAGGCACACAGGGGGTACGCGTGCAATCTCAGTATAACACGGGAACTCGAATGGTGCAAATGAACCCCAGACAAGGAGGCACTGATGGAACCCAGCAAAGAATCCGACAAAGCCGGCGGCACAACAACGTGTGAGAAAGACATGGATATTTGGCAGATTGACTTCCTCAAGACAACGATGGACTCGAGGGCCCCCTGCGTTTTGTTTGTTATGGATGTTCGAACCGGCCAATTGCTGGGTCATCGCCCTATTACGAAGGAGACCAGCTCTATCGCGCATGCGCTTTCCCCGATCTTTCGGCGCTATGGCCTGCCTGAGCGCATCCTGGTCGATTGTTGCTCCCAGTTTCCTACAGGAGAGGATCAGCAGACCTTTCAGTCAACCATGGCCGCGCTAGGGGTAGCCGTGCATCGGGCCGCGCCATCTGCGATGAAGGGCAGGATGGAAAGCCTGATGGCTCAATACATGGCTGGGAGGGCAAATGGGAAATGATAGACCACTTCTCGCCCGCTGCTCTTCACATCAGATAGGTGCGGCCTGCGCCACAAGAATGGGCGCTGAAATCGAGCGCGTGTTTTGCCGTGCTACGGATGTACCTGGCAACGGAATTGCCGTTGGACAGGAATGGTAATAATGAGCGACGCAAATCTTGAAAGACTCCAACTGGCAAAACGGGCTGTCCGCGACGTTGATTTTGCCCGTCAGCACGAAGCAGAACGCTGGCTAGGATTTTTGGGGGAAGCAAAGCAGGATGGTTCTGACTATAGGAGAATAGGCGACAGAGCTCGGGCGGTCGGCGTATCAGTGGCTATTTTCGCTGAGCGTCTGGCTGCATACAGAAAACGGGGACTGGAGGGTCTCAAACCGGACTGGGAGCCACTCGACGAAAAAGATCAGCAGGCTGTGCTGGAAAGTTACCGGCTGCTCGGCGAGTACGCCGATGCGGAGACAACCTCCAAGGAGGATATTGACGGATTAGCAACTCGCAATGGTTGGAAGCGCGGCAAGGCGCGCGCCTGGTTGCGGCGCTATCGTATTGGCGGGCTATACGCACTCGCAAAGAAGAAAAATCCAGAAAAGCGACCGCGCAAAAAGAGCCCGCGACGTGATCTGGGATCGCTCAGTGAACATCAACTTGAGGTAGCGTGTGAACGGCTGATGCTCCTGGGAGATCTCGCCAAAAAGAGCAGAGTGTCCAACGCGGAATTTGAGGAGCGAAGCCAGGAACTGGGGGGCGCGGTATGTCCGCGCACGCTACGAACTTTCTGGTCGGCTAACAAGGAAGGCGGCTTGGCTTCGCTGGCCCCCCAGGAGCGTTCAGATCGCGGGAAGGTTCACAACCTCAGTGACCGTATGGTTGAGATCATCAAGGGGATTCGCCTAAGCAAACCTGACGCGAGCGTGCGTCACGTCCGCAAAGAGGCGACAAGGATAGCTAAACTGATCGGGGAGTCCCCACCGGGCCCAGATCAGGTCCGTCGCATTTGCAGCAGTATCCCTGAGACAGATCGCCTGATTGCCGACGGGCGCCGGAACGAATTCCGCAACAAGGGTAGGATCACCTTCCCGGGGGAGGTGGGCGATAAGGAATATGAATTGGACTGTGCACAGGTCAATGTCATTACCATCGACAAGCGAAGCCCAAGATTTCGAAAAGTGGCTGGCATTGCCCCCTGGCTGACAGCAATCATGCATACCAAAACCCGGGTGATTGTGGCGGCTCGCTTCACCTACGATGTCCCAAACCGGTTTGATATCGCAGCTACAATCCGTGACGCTCTATTGCCCTCAGCCGAGCATCCCTATGGGGGACTCCCAGACAGGATTATTATGGATCGAGGCAAGGTCATGCTGGCAAACTATGTCTATCAGTTCCTCGAGGAGCAAGGAATTGACCCATATTACTGTTACCCTCACTACCCAGAGGGCAAGCCCCATATCGAAAGCTTCTTCGGCACAGTGGAAACTGAAGTATGGGTAGACACCGCTGGTTACCGAGGCCGGAATGTGGTTGAACGAAATCCGAATGTCAAGCCCAAACTCACCCTGGTAGAGTTAGAGGCCCGGTTCTGGTCATTCATCGCCGACTACCACAACAGGGTCCACAGTGAAACCCGCCGCGCACCAGCGGAATACTGGGCTGAAAGCACCTTCCTTCTCCCTGCGGACCCACGTCAGTTGGACATCTTGCTCATGGAACCTGCTGACCGGAAGATATCCAAAGAGGGGATCAGCTACAGAGGTCGAACATTTTGGCATCCAGCCTTTGCCGATTTCATCGGCATCCAAGTCCTGATTCGTGCCGGCCCTTCTTACGCCGTGCCGGATGAAATCCAGGTTTTCCACGAGGGCCGGTGGCTATGCACTGCCTTCGCCACGGATTCAGAGATGGGGGAGTTGGTCACGCATGAACAGGTCGCCGCCGCACAGCGGGAGCAAAGCGCGGTAATCCGCGGTCGCATCAATGCTGCGCGCCGCGCTGTGGCTGACGCTGAACGTGAGGGTGGGACAAATGGCGGCACAACGGTAACTGAACAGCAACAGAAACCGCCTTCTTCCGTTCGCGAGAAACCGGAACCAGCCCGCCGCGCAACGACCACGAAACGCAGTCGAAATGTACTACGACATAAGGCTGGACTGGATCGATAAGGAGGACCAGATGTCCGTCTGCACTGTGGACGACCCCGATTTTGCTGGGGGTGAGCCCGAATTTCAGCAGCCTCTCATTAATACCAGTAGTGTAGCCCAGCTTGAGGCGTTCATCCAGATGGCTATCCGCTCTCGTAGGGGTTCTGCGGTTATGGGGGTCATCACAGGTAATGCAGGAATTGGGAAAACCAGCGCGATTGAATACGTCCTGGAGCATTTCCCCCCTCGGGCTCATACCGATCTGCCGGCATGTATCCGTATCGAAGTCAGGCCAAGGTCCACAGCCAAGATGTTGGCCGAGGACTGGCTGGCCAGGTTTGGTGAAGTGCAGCATGGGAAGAATACTCGGCAATATTCTGATGAAATCCATGAGGCAAATGAACGGAATTATCTTCTCTGCGCTTTGCTTGATGAGGCCAATCGTATGAACGACGACTGTCTCGAACTCGTCCGGTATATCTTCGACAATCCCAGGCATCATCGCCCGGTCCCGGTGGTCCTCGTCGGATTGCCGAATATTTGGAATCGCATCAAACGTTCTGAAACGTTCGAGAGCAGAATTGGTCTCCGCTGGGTATTCGAACCACTCCCGGCAGACGAGATTCTGGATACCGTCCTGCCGAAACTCGTAATCCCCCGTTGGAGATATAGCCCGCAGGATACAAACGACCGTCATATGGGGCGGTTTGTATGGGACAACGTAAAGCCGTCCCTGCGCAACCTCCAACGAGTACTCCAGGTTGCGGGCGATCTTGCCGAGGATTATGAGGAGGCATGCATAACCCTAGAACACATTGAGGAGGCCTTTCGTTTGGCAAAGGGAAAGAAAGTCCAGCTGTCGAAGACGGAAGTTCCCGAACCTGCAGAGGTTGGCCAGGGCAAACATGAACTTGAGTCGGAATTGCGTAATGCGGCAAAAGCGGAAAAGAGGAATAGGAAGAGGGACGAATGACAGAGAACCCCTTCGCCGCCATATCTGTGCTCAACTTGCCGCTCGAGCGAGATCATTTCCAGCAAATCCTCTTTGTCGCATTGCGCCAGGCGGCAAGTGGTGTTCACCCCGATGCAGTCCCTGAAAATCTACCCTTGGATCAGCTCCGTCAGCAGGCACGTCTTTATGGTCCTTCCATCTACCTACTGCATCCCGCAGAAATTGATAGCATCTTTAAGAACATCTCGTTGGCGGTATATCGAACGCTTGAGGACCTGTACTGCTCCCGGTTGGGACGGGATATCAGGATGGTGGCAAGGATCATTACTGCAATGGCTGAAGAAGCAGGAACCGCCAAGCTAGACTATAGGGCTATCTGGGCGATTTGTCTTTACCTCGAAGAACGCCATAAGGATAACGCCAAGGTGATCACTGAGCGTTTGGACACGACTTGGCAGGTTGTGCGGTTCAGTCCACCTCTACGGATAGCGGAAGGGAATGAGGTCTGTCGCGCGACTATCGCGTGCGTAATATGTACCGAACTCCAGAGGGTGGTGGCCTTCAGAATCGGTAGCAGCGAGAACTCCGACGACATCGTTCCGCTCGCGATCTACGAAGCCTTGGTGTCACAACGCCGTCCACAAGCCCGTGAAACTACGGGACTGGTCTGGCAACTTCCTGCCAAACTCGCATCTGATATGCCACTGCAGAAGGAGTGGGCAAACGCCTGCGCACAAATGGGAATTGACGTTGTGCCATCGATTGGGCGGATACCGCTGCTAGATGTCCTTCATAGCGGCTGGACGAAGGATCTCTCGGCGAAACTGCTGTACAAGAGACAATTGGCGCTACTCTTTGACAACTATCTGTATAGGTTCCATGGCTACGGCCCGGTGCGTGCCCGCGACGCACTGGACCGGCAATACTCCCATCTGATCGGCTACAATCGGGATCCGGCATGGCAGTTTCCGCAGCTCAAGGAACTGCTACCTGGCTCGGCGAGTGTTATCAAAGATGGGGCCGCCGAGTGCGGTGGGCTCCATTACGCCAATGATCTCCTGGCCTACTGGCCTAATCAACCGGTTACTGTGCGCCGATCCGAAAATTCCGCGGCCAGGGCCTGGGTCTATCTGGATGGCGAGATACTGTGTGAAGCGATGGCCCGCGAACTGAGGCGGAAGGACGGCACGTACCGCCACAGTCACCCAGGGAGGTAGCCCATGCATTTTGTAGCAATGGCGATTCAGTTGCAGCACAAGGACCGCTCTGCTCCGCTGACTACTGCGGATGGTCCATATGCCCACGCTGCTGTGCTGCACGCCATCAGCGACCAGGATGCCAGTTTGGGCCGCATACTGCACGATGCAGGTCGCCACAAACGGATGACCCTGGCTATAGTTCGCAGCGATCGCTGGATGGCAGCCCTTCGCCTGGCTTTTATGGCGCAAGAGGGGCTATTGTACGCCAATGCCATTGTGAATGCCCTGTCTGTGCGGCCAGTGCTACAGCTGGCCCAAACCACCTGCACAGTTGAAGGAGTTGATCTGGTCAACCCACCCTGGGCCAGCATCAGTACCTGGGCTGATCTGCAGTCCCACGAGGTCGGCCGGTATATGCGCTTCGCCTTTATCACTCCGACCGCGATCATGAAACAGAACAGCCGTGGCCGACGCTTTTCCGCACTTTTCCCCGAGTCGCTTGATGTCTTCTCCGGCCTGGAGAAACGGTGGCGGGCACTGCAGGGGCCGGCGCTTCCCAAAGACCTGGCAGAGTTTGTGCGGGCCGGCGGCTGTGTGGCCTCCGATTTCGACCTGCGCGCGGTCAAGTTCACCACCCGCGAGCGCACACAGGTGGGTTTTCTTGGTTGGGTCGTGTACGAGTGTCGAACCGGTGAATTGGCATACATCGCGGCCCTCAATGCTCTGACCCGTCTGGCCTTTTTCACAGGCGTCGGCTATCAGACTGCCCGCGGCATGGGCGCTGTCAAAACGGCGATTTCCAACTGAGGCATAACGGTGGAATACTGTGTGGTCAAAACCGGCGCCGAGATGTTTGATGTGCTCCATGCCTGCGGCTTGGGTGTGGTCCTGGCGTCTGCCACTGGTTCCCCTGTTAACATGCGCAATGAGGGTGTGGTCTACAGACTTTACTCGGCGACAACCTCGCCCAATAGTGCAGTGGATACCCTCCGCCGGATACTGTCCCAACCGACGCAGAGCGAGATCGAGGTGGCAAGGGATGATCCCAACGTAGTGTCTCTGTCTGTAGGTAACCATGACGGGTTGCTCGCCGCCCTCTTCACAACCCCAGGAGCGCGGGCGCTCTCAGTACTGGACCTGCTCGATAAACGAAATCTGCGTCCGTCGGTTATGCAGGATGCGATGACCAAGGTAGACGCGCTTATCGCGAGGTTAATATCTTATGCGGAGCGTGAATCCCGCCACTCTCCGGGAGGATGGCTGTCTGACCTGCTCCAGAACTATGATCCTGCATATTTGCAACTGCCGCTGCCAGCGAATAAGAAAACGGCAGACATTGCTGTCCCGCTGACGCTGGACCCCTTCTTCAGTTACTCAACTCGCCGGCCGATCAGCGACGGGCTCGTGACAGACAAGACGGGCCTCACATTGCAGGGAACGCGCTACGCGGCATTACTTGCCTTTGTGGGGGCAGCCCGTTTTCTGCGTGCCCAACGCGTTGCCGGCAACCTGGTCAATCTCTACGTGCCGCTGGTTTCCTCGATGAGGTTGCATCCAGCGACGACAATCCCTCTTCTCCATCCAACTGGACACTCTGCGCAGCACGCAATCGTATTTCGGTGGATCAACTATTGGAGGCTGGCACGGTCCATGGGGGCTGCCTGGAGCGGCTTGGCCTACCAGATGCTACAAACCCAGGGAGCACAGCAGTCCATCTCTCGGGATTGTGGCTTCTTGGACTACTCCTGGCTTGCCGCCGTCGAGAAGCGGGCTGGGCCCGCGGTAATTAGCCACTGGCGGTGGCTACTTGGAGGTCCACGCGAGCGGACCGTTTTCGAAACCGACAATCTGGTAGACTGCCTGTCCAGCCGCGGTGCCGCGACTTGGCTAGCCCACCTGCGCGACGTGGCCCTATATCTGCATTTCGCTTCTAAGTCAAATGCGCGTGGCTACAGTTTGAAGGAGGTCAGGGGGGTGACGACTGCAATGGTTGCTTCGACCACTACTCCACTCAGTGCGGTGCTTGGCCGCAAACAGGGCACTCTGCGCTTTGGCTGTGCCCTACGGCAGCTGGGAAAACAGAACCCGGCACCTTTGCACGAGCTTGTGGAGGCTCTCGACGCTGTCCGAACCCGTGACCAGCTCGTGCGCGTCCTGGCCAGAGCTGTGCAAGAATGCGCAGTTGCAGGTGCCAAATCCAAGTTCAAGATCACCATTCCCAACGACAACGATCTCCGCTACCTGCTGGACGACATCGATCAGTACGGCGCAGCCTCTATTGCGGGGATACTGATCATACTTTCTGCTTTGTACTACCCCTACCGGGGTGACAAGCGACTTGCTGACAAACCTCTCGCGCCAGAAGAGCCCATTATCAAAGGAGGAGAAGATGACCGCCCATGACCTACTGTCCGTGTACGAAATGTCCATCAATGTGCGGGTTGCCTGGCAAGCTCATAGCCTGAGCAACGCCGGCAACGATGGTTCCATCCGGCTTTTGCCGCGCCGCCAGTTGCTCGCCGACGGTGTCGAGGTGGACGCTTGCAGCGGAAATATCGCCAAGCACTACCACGCCATGATTCTGGCCGAATACCTGGAAGCGGATGGTATTCCGCTCTGCCCCGCCTGCGCGGAGCGCGACGGACGCCGGGCAGCCGCGCTTTATGGACTTCCTGGCTATGAGAACATGACGGTTGCGAGCGCCTTGAGTGAATGCGCACTTTGCGATACGCATGGGTTTCTGCTGCCAGCCAAGAAAGCGAGCGGCGACGAGCCACCTCGTCCTCGCCTCAGCAAGCACAGCCTGGTCGAATTCTCTTATGCTCTGGCCCTTCCTGACCACCACGCCGAAACGGTGCAACTGACGACCCGTTCGGGCGATGGCAAGGAAGACGGTCAGATGCTGATGAAGATGTCGGCACGATCGGGGAAATACGCCTTATGTGTTCGCTTCAAGAGCGCCGGCATCGGGGTCGATACGGACAAGTGGACTATTGTCGTGCAGGACCAGGAAGAACGCCACCGCCGGTATCGGGCCACCTTGGCCGCTATGCTTGACCAACTGCTTAGCCCAAGCGGCGCACTGACCTCAGCAATGCTGCCGCATCCGACTGGGCTTAACGGGGTTATCGTAGTGCAGCCTCGTGTCGGACGCGCACCCCTTTATTCTGCGCTTGAGTCGGATTTCGCCGTCGTGCTGAAAGCAATGGCCAGTGATACCTGCCTGATCTTCCCCTTCGAAAGTGCAGATGAGTTCAGCATCCTGATGAATCAGCTGATCAAAACATCTGTCCCCGTCCTGCCCGCGAAACCGAGGAGAGTCAAGCTTGTGCAGCCAGAACATGATCGGTAGAGGAATAGGAACAGAGATGAGACAGGGGAACATGCGCGCATTTTCGGCATAAAGTGCCACTGGCCAATACCTTCACCGGGAGGTCTCGCAAAGGAGGTCGCTATGAACAGGCACTCGATGATCTGGCTCGCCGCAGACTACCATCTGCCGGCAACATATTCCCTTCGTGTCCCGATGAGCAGTATGCAGAGCGCGCGGGCTATGCCGGCACCGGGACCAGCCACCGTCCGGCTCGCGCTGATTCGCAACGCCATCGAGCTCTTTGGTCTCGACCATACCCGAGACGAGCTGTTTCCCGTGATCCGGTCAGCGCAGATCCGAGTCCGGCCTCCAGAGAGAGTGGCCTTCACCACACAACTTGTCCGCGGGTACAAGGCCAGTGCAGCCACATCTGCCAGGAGGGATCGGCTGGAAGAATCCCCCATCTATCGTGAATATGTCCACGCGAAAGGCGCCGTGACGGTGTTTGTCCAGGTCCCAGACAGGCACGCTGACACCTTTAGCGAGACTTTGCGCGCCATCGGTTACTGGGGAAGAGCTGATTCGCTGGCCTACTGTGTTGCCGTCACTGATACTGTGCCTCGGGAAAGCGAATGTGCAACGCCCCTAAGCCATCTGATGGCGAGCTTACCCCTTCGCCGGTTCTTTTGCTGCCTTTTGTCCGAATTCCGAGACGGACAGGTAACCTGGAACGAAATTGTACCCGACCTGGACAAGGAGGAGGCGGATGCACTACGGGCAGACCTCTATGTGTGGCCAATGGTTGTTGTCGAGCAACATCGGGGCGGCACACAGTTGTTTCGTCGCCTACTAGGGGAACCGGAGACTACCGCTGCCACCGAACAGAAGGATTGTGTATAGACGAAAATCAGGTACTCAATGGAGGCAATATGAGCACAATTCTCTGAAGAGCCGCGGATGGAGCGGTATGAACAGGCAGTATTCCATTGTTGGATTTGAAGCATGTGGGGCGATGTCCATCTGCTGGATGCTTGCGCCGTCGAAACAGGCAGTATTCCATTGTTGGATTTGAAGCGAGGATCTGACCCCGCTCGAGGCGATCAAGAAGCTGTACGAGCAGCTCGAATTCCATCTTTGGACTATCGAGGGGCTTGCGGTGGTATTCTGCACTGGGCTTCAGGAGGGCTCGCAATGGGCCGCCAGCACGGGCAAACAGATCAGAGCAACCAGAAGTTCGCACTAGAGCAGACGAAAATTCGCATTAGCGCAGACGAAATATCAACTCAGTGCAGACGAAAGTTAGCTTTTACAGTACAACAGCTACTCCCCCTCCTCCGCCATCTTTTTGAGCTCGTACAGCTTGTTGATCGCCTCCAGGGGGGTCAGCTCTTCGATCCGCAGCCGCTTCAACGCCTCCACCGCCGGGTTCGGCTCGCCG
>Ga0302251_1001758_pt1 | contig 12107 bp, 9 predicted proteins | sample AAG_RA_Gln_MG_FD_193534 | JGI IMG/M metagenome (GOLD analysis project Ga0302251, IMG submission 193534) | Enriched activated sludge microbial communities from anaerobic digester in WTTP, New Holstein, Wisconsin, United States - AAG_RA_Gln | ecosystem: Engineered > Bioreactor > Anaerobic >...
ATTCATCAAAAACAAAATTGACATCGTTTTTAGCAACACAATAGGCCATCGAATTTAGGAAACTTTCTAATCCAGTAACTGCAAGAATCATTGCGCCTGTAAAAGCAGAAAAGGAATAATCTTTCTTTTTAACGCTCCTGCCTACAGTTACCAGTCTAGAAGATGCCATTATGGTTAAATCCCAATTATGATGTTCACTTGAATACTTCATGTATTATATCTCACATAACGAAAAGCTCACCCGGAGCAGCCCAGCGGGCTGCGATCAGGTGTAGGGACTGGTTCGAACTGAAATCACAAACCGAAGAGCACTACCCCTGGACTTTCTTAGTGATCCCAGTACCTGCGAGTCCTGCCAAACCCATGATCAGAAGCAAGATGGTGGTAGGCTCAGGTACTGGTGCTGCATAATACTGCGCTGTCACAAATGCACCTGGAAAAACTTCGGAATCCCGCACAGGTGCACCCCATCCCCAATCATACTCCGGCTCTCTTCCGTCTAAGTAATGGTGCATGATGACTTCGTAGTGCGCGCCGCCCGCAATGCCTGGGACGAACATGTCATAGCGACCCTTCCAACTCAAATATACTGATTCCTCAACCCTTGTTGGAACAAAAGATTCAGTAATTTCCGCTATGCCATACGAGTTGAACAAGGTGAGAATATCCGAGTATGTGGCCATGTGCCAGGTCGCTATGCTAAGTCCCTTATTGTCCAGCGCACCTATTGCCGCTATTTGTTCGTCATAAGTCAACCCCACAAAAATATTCAGGTCTTGTATCCAGTACATGTCATCCTGAACCGTCAACGTACCTCTGTCGTCCCTCGTGACACCATTTTTTAAGTCAATTAAGGTTGCACAAGCCAGACCGATTATACTGAGAACAATTATTACGGCTGCCATACCCGTAAATACAATCTTTTTCATCTCCGATCCTCTTTTTTATATAATCGAACGAAAAGCTCACCCGGAGCAGCCCAGTGGGCTGCGATCGGGTGGAGCGCCGGGTTAGCTGCTTTTTTTCTTAGCCAATCTATTAACAGCGTTATTCAATTCAGCCTCTTCTTTTAAAGCCTGCCCCAGCCGTTCAGCAAATTCGAACAAAACAGTTCTTACATCACTGGCTAATTCAAGGCATTCATTATCAGTATGGTTATGTACACCTTCGCTTAATGCTGAGTGAAGCAGTGTAAGGGGATTAAACCCATTGATGTACAGGGCTTGAGGTAATGCATGTTTTATTGATTCCACAGCTTTTGTAAACTGAGTTTCTTTTTTTGCTTCTTCAAGTTCTTTAATTACGCTATCTGCGGGACTGATCTTGCTTATGACTCTAATCACTTCATCAAATATTCTTGTTTTCTGACTCTCGATTACTCTTCGATAATATACAAATGCTCCAATACCCATACCTTGAATTTCATTTCTTCGCCCTAAGAGAAATAATTCTCTTTCTCCACCAATCAAATTGTATGCACGCGCAGGAGTTGGTGGACCAAACGCTGGTACTTCACCATATTTCATTACTTCCCACTTTTTTAACTCTGAATTATAGAAAGACCGTAATGCGTAAGTTTTGACCTCTTTGCGACAATTTCTGCATACGTAATGAAGATAGTTATGATTATATCTTTCGTTATCGATCAAAACATTATTTGAGGAGGATGTATAAAACCTAATACCCTCACATTCTTTACTTGGACAATAAAGTTGTATTGTTGGAGAATTAAGGCGAATACCATTATCATAATGATGGAAATCCGAAATATAAACTTTTTTACCTGGTGGTATTATTTCTAAATATTCTTTAAATGTCATCTCGTCCATACACATACCTAAATTCCTAAGCTAACGATAAAATCAGCCGGAGCGTTAGCGATCGGCTGGATTGACGGGTTATGGGTTTTATACACGATCAAGCCACGCCAAGTCGAATAGGCATGGCATGCCTCCCTTCTGTACAGAAGAAAATACCTTGAACTCAGACTCTGGGCAAAAGATGAAACGAACATTTTCTATGGAAAAATTGAGACCTCCTGGGTATCGCCATTCCCTTTCATGAGTGGCATCAAATGACTCATGAATTACGTTAACAAAGGGATGAAGGTGCGGTGGTATAAAATTAAAGACCGACCGGGAATAAGTCTCACCGGTACGCACAAAGGTTGCTTTTAAGAGAACTTCCGCTATATTTAGGCAGGGGTTTGCACCTTGCGTGAAAAGCCATTCACGATCAAAGGCAAGGCCATACTTAACATTGAACAAGTCACGATGCGCTTTAAGACCTGAAAGGGTTGCCTCAGTAAAGCAGACAGCCTTGTTCTGTGGTGTTCCATCAAACTGGGAAGTAACGGGGTTGAATAAATTGGCGGCTGAAGATCCATACCACCCATTTACCGACGAACGCAGATATGGCGTAGCTTCTCCTGAAATTCCAAGAATGCTACATAAAACGGCGCACGCTTCAGTATCCGTCTTCCCATCATTCTGGCGAATTAAATGAGACAGAAGGAAAGAGCAATCCGTGCTATTACGTGCTAACTCTTTTGCTTTTTCTGTCGTTGTTTTTGACATTGCGGTAAACCATAACAGTGCAATAAGTGGAAAACGTTCCGTCATATTACCCTATATAGACGGAAAGATTTTCCACTTATTATGATATTAAACTTAAAAACATGGAAAAACGACTTTCATTATTTCCACTTATTACAATTTGCCTTGCCAAATTCCACTTATTACGTTATTAAAGGCATAAACATGGAAAACACAAACATGAAACCCTTTAAATACAAGGTGCCGCCGCAAACGGGATAACTTGACCTGCCGGCTTCTTTGCACGATGTTTCTGAAGCTTGTCTCTCATTAAACTTGTAGGTATTTATTTGCTGCTTTGAATATGGAGCTCAAAAGTAAACCGAAATTTCATCCAAACCCTGATCTAAAGCTAATGGATCAGGTTCGCGAAGTCCTTCGATATCACCACTATGCTTATCGCACGGAGCAGACCTATTGTCAATGGATTCTTCGTTATATTCACTACTTCGGCGGGAAGACGCATCCTCGCCTGCTCGGGGCAAAAAATGTCGAGGCGTTTCTCTCGCATTTGGCTAACGAAGGCAGGGTGACTGCCTCAACGCAAAGACAGGCGCTCAACGCTTTGGTTTTCCTTTATAAACACGTTCTGGATATTCAATTGGAGGATGATATTACCCCGGCGCGCAGCAAGCGCCATAAAAGTCCGCCAACCGTCATGACGCAGGTAGAGGTTCAACGTCTTCTTGCCGTTATGGAAGGCAAGCCGGCCATGATGGCGAAGCTGATATACGGGAGTGGAATGAGATTGATGGAATGCATTCGTTTGCGTGTTCAGGATGTTGATTTCGGCCAGAACCTCATTTTTGTCCGAGGCGGCAAGGGCGGGAAAGATCGGACAACCATTTTGCCTCAAAATCTGCGTGAAGAGATGCTGCGGCAGGTTGCCGCTGTGAAGTCCCTTCACCATCGGGAGCTTGAAGAAGGATTCGGCGAGGTCTATATCCCGGAGGCGCTGGCCAGAAAATATCCTAAAGCGTCCAAACAAACCGGATGGCAGTGGGTCTTTCCTGCCCGTGAACGATCGCGGGATCCACGCTCCGGCAAGGTCATGCGCCATCACGTTCTCGAATCCGTACTGCAGAAGGCGGTGAAGCGAGCGGCCGAAAAAGCAGGGATCGATAAGAAGGTTGGTTGCCACACACTACGGCATAGTTTTGCCACGCATATGCTGGAAAGCGGAACCAATATTCGCCTCCTTCAGGAATTACTCGGTCATGCGGATGTCAAAACCACCGAAATTTACACCCACGTAATGTCACGGGATGTCCGCAAATTGCAAAGCCCGCTGGATGTTCTCTTAAAAAAGGAATGAGAATGTTCACTGATGACGATTACATGAAAATAGCTCTGGAAGAGGCGCAAAAAGCCGCAAAAAAGGATGAAGTGCCGGTGGGAGCGGTGGTGGTGCTATCCGGCCGCATTATTGGCAGAGGACACAATATGCCGATTACGCATCATGATCCTTCAGCGCATGCGGAGATGCTTGCCATGCGGGAAGCTGCGAAAATATTAGGCAATTACAGGCTGACCGGTGCCGAACTCTATGTTACGCTGGAGCCGTGCATCATGTGTGCAGGCGCAATAATTCAGGCGCGGCTGACGCGCGTTATTTTCGGGGCAAGAGATCCGAAATACGGTGCTGTTGCTTCTTTATATCATGTCTTGGCTGATCAACGTCTGAATCATCAGGTTGCGGTGACGGAAGGAATTCTAAAAGAAGAATGCGGTGAAATTATCAGTAGATTTTTTCGGGAAAAAAGAGTACTATCCGCCGCCGTTGCGGTAAAGTAATACCGCTTCGCTTTCTTCGGCTAACTTTGTTGGCAGTGTTGTCGGCTTCCTCAACGTATTAGTAATACGCCTGCGGAGCCTCCTCCTTGCCGCCGCGTTATCCTGTGAAATCAAAGCGGTATTGATGTGAAAATAAGCGGAGAGATACCGAAGTGGTCGTAACGGGATCGACTCGAAATCGATTTGGGGGCCAAAAGCTCCCACGGGGGTTCGAATCCCCCTCTCTCCGCCAGAGATATAGGCCAGAATTAGAATAATGGCAGAGATGCGATGTAGAGGGTTCGTCCGGCATACGCCGGACGCCCGGAGGCTACCGGGCGAATCCCCCTCTCTCCGCCAGTTTAAAAATTAAAGATTGCTTTTTGACGATTAATCTGTCATTCCGCAATCGCAATATGTCCAAACAGGAGAGATGTCCGAGTGGCTGAAGGAGCACGACTGGAAATCGTGTGTATGCCCACAAAGGTGTACCGCGGGTTCAAATCCCGCTCTCTCCGCCATATTTTTAAGTTACATTTTTTTCATTACTTCCACTAATTCCTGCACCGCTGAGGCTGATTTCATCAGCGCCTGTCTTTCTTCATCTGCAAGGTTTAATGAAATAATCTGTTCTATGCCGTTTTTACCCAGTTTAACCGGTACGCCAACAAACAGACCGGAAATGCCGTACTCGCCTTCCAGATATGCGGCGCAGGGCAATATTTTCTTCTTATCTTTTAAAATAGCTTCGGCCATTTCTACCGCTGCGGAAGCAGGCGCATAATAGGCGCTGCCGGTTTTAAGCAGGCTGACAATTTCCGCCCCGCCGTTGCGGGTCCTGGTCACCAACTCTTCGATACGCGCAGCAGGCAGCAGTTCGGTTATGGGAATTCCGGAAACCGTAGAGAAACGCGGCAGCGGAACCATGGTATCGCCGTGGCCTCCCAAAACAAGAGCGTGAATGTTTTCAACGGAGACATCAAGCTCTGCAGCGATGAAAGCGCGGAATCTGGCGGAATCCAAAACGCCGGCCATCCCGATTACCCTTTCTTTCGGAAAGCCGCTTTCCTCCATGGCTACATGACACATCGCATCCAAGGGATTGCTGACAATAATCAGGGTGGCTTGCGGCGAATACCTGGCGACTTCTTTTGTTACGCTTTTCATGATGTTTTTGTTTGTGGCCAGGAGATCATCGCGGCTCATGCCGGGTTTACGGGGTATTCCCGCAGTGATGATGACGATGTCGGAATCGGCGGAAGCTTCATAAGAGTTAGCGCCAATTATATGGGCGTCGTGTATTTCCACAGGCGCAGCCTCGGCCAGATCCAGAGCCTTCCCCTGGGGCACGCCTTCGATAATATCAACCAGTAAAACGTCGCAAAGTTCCTTTTCGGCGAGTCTTTGCGCCGCTGTTGCGCCAACGTTGCCGGCGCCGACCACTGTAACTTTCTTAACCATTTTTAAATGCTCCTGAAGATAGATTAATTACCGTGCCTCATTCTAATACCACTTTGCATTCTTTAGCCAGGGTTGAAGCACGGCATGACAAATTTTGTATATTTTTGCCGGGTTGATATATTAAATTCCCGATTAATTCAACTTTAAATACTTTTCTTGGCTGCCGAAATGAATTCCGTGAGGTAAAAATTTATTCAATGAAGATAAAAAGATTTCCGGATGGCTAAAATTCGCCAGTGCAATAACTGGCGCAAAAAGTATAAATTTTTAGTGCATAAATTGAATGTTTGTTTTAAATGGGGCGTACTTTAATTTTAAGGAGCTTTTTTATGTCAGGCAAACAACAAGAGTTGGAAAATAAATGTATCAATACAATCCGCTTTCTGGCAGCCGATGCTATCGAGAAAGCAAAGTCCGGCCATCCCGGCATGCCGCTGGGTGCGGCCGCCGCCGCATATACTCTTTGGACGAAACACTTGAAGCATAATCCCCAAAATCCGCAATGGCCGGATCGTGACCGGTTTGTACTTTCCTCAGGACATGCTTCCATGCTTTTGTATGCCCTGCTGCATCTGACGGGCTACGAGCTTTCACTGGAGGATATCAAAAACTTCCGGCAATGGGGCAGCCTTACTCCCGGCCACCCCGAATTTCGCCACACCGCGGGTGTGGAAGTAACCACAGGCCCGCTGGGACAGGGGATGGCTAATGCCGTCGGCATGGCTGTTGCGGAAGCGCATCTGGCGGCGCGCTTTAACCGTGAAGGCGCAAAAATAATCGATCATTATACTTATGTTATGGCCGGTGACGGCGATATGATGGAGGGCGTTACGGCGGAGGCCTGTGCGCTGGCCGGTCATTTGCGTCTCGGCAAATTAATCGTTCTTTATGATGATAATAATGTCTGCCTGGCCGGGTCCACCGGGTTGTCGTTTACCGAAGATTTGGCCATGCGCTTCAAAGCCTACGGCTGGCATGTTCAGCAGGTAAAAGACGGCAATGATGTGGCGGCGATGGACAAGGCCATTAAAAAAGCAAAAAAAGAGGAGGAGCGGCCTTCTCTGATCTGCATTAAATCGATCATCGGATGCGGCGCACCGCATAAGCAGGGAAGCTGTGAGGCCCATGGTTCGCCGCTCGGTGCCGACGAACTGAAGGGCGCCAAACAGGCGCTCGGCTGGCCTGAGGAATCGTCATTTTATGTACCGGAAGATGTACGCGAATATTTTCGCCGGGCGCTTGCACGCGGTGAAAAGTCGGAAAGAGAATGGCGAAGAGAATTTCAGAAATACAAGGAAGTTGATTCGCAGTTGTTTGCTGAATTTTCCCGTATCATGAGCGGCGAGTTGCCGGCGGACTGGGAAACGGCCCTCAGCCCCTTCCCCGCCGGTTCCAAAGATGTGGCCACACGGAAAGCTTCGGAAACCGTGATGCAGGCACTGGCCGCGAAGATTCCCGAAATGGCGGGGGGATCTGCCGATCTCAATCCATCGACATTCACTTGGCTAAAAAACTATGGAGATTTCCAGAGCCCGGCCACTTCCTCCCAGGGGCTGCACGGCATGGTTGGAGGTGATTGGAGCTATCTGGGACGCAATATTCACTTTGGCGTACGGGAGCATGCCATGGGGGCCATAACAGTGGGCATGGCTCTGCACGGTGGCTTTATTCCGTATACCGCGACATTTCTCACTTTTGCCGATTACATGCGTCCCCCCATGCGCCTGGCTGCTTTAATGGGTTTGCGGGTCATATTTATCTTCACGCATGACAGCATCGGCGTCGGCGAGGACGGCCCTACTCATCAGCCGGTAGAGCAGATCATGAACATGCGGCAGGTACCCAATCTGACGGTAATCCGGCCCGCTGATGCCAATGAAGTTGTGGAGGCCTGGCGGATGGCTTTGGCCAAAACCAGCGGACCGACGGTGCTTGTCTTCAGCCGCCAGAATTTACCGGTGCTGGACCGCGCTGTCTGTGCCCCTGCAGCAGATGCCCGGTTTGGCGGCTATATTTTATGGGAATCGGTGTCCCAACCGGATTTAATACTGATTGCCACGGGTTCGGAAGTCGCAGTTACACTGTCTGCGGCGCGCAAGTTAGCTGCCGAAAGCGTAAAAGTTCGCGTTGTTTCCATGCCGTGCTGGAGTGCTTTTGACCGTCAGCCGCAGGAATACCGGGACAGAGTCCTGCCGCCGCAAATTCCGGCCCGCATCGCTGTGGAGGCAGGCGTCAAATTAGGCTGGGAACATTATACCGGACTGGCAGGAAAAATTATCGGAATGGAAAGTTTCGGCGCCAGCGCGCCTGCTCCGGTGCTGTTTGAAAAATTCGGGTTTACGGAAGACAACATTATTACTGCCGCCAGAGAGATGCTCAATTTCTAACCACAGGAGAAAGGATGATTGCCGCGGACTTTGAATATTTCCTGGGTACGTACGAAAGTGCGGTTTTTGCTGCATTGCAGTCGCTGCAGTCAGACAGGATTATTCAACGTATCTGGGACCGTGACTATACGGTCTGGAAATCAAAGCCGGACGGCATTGTTGATCGTCTGGGCTGGCTTCATGCGCCTCGCGAAACAACGGAGCAACTGTCTTATATACGCTCCGTTCTCGCTCCAGTTCTCGCTGAAGGTTATAAGGATGCCGTCCTCCTGGGCATGGGGGGTTCCAGTCTGGCTGCCGAAGTATTTGCCCAAATGTTCGGCAGCGGCGAGGGATATCCGCAATTGCATATTTTGGATACAACCGATCCGTTGACTATCCGGCAGCTGGCGCAGCAGCTCGATTGGGCCAAGACCCTTTTTCTCGTCTCTTCCAAGTCAGGCACGACCCTGGAGACCGTTTCGCTGTTTCATTACTTTTATAATTCGGCCTTGAAGGAAACAGGTAAACGGGCTTGCTGTAATTTTATATTTATTACCGATCCCGGCAGCCCTATGGAGGAGCTTGCACACCGGCTGTCATTAAGACATGTTTTTTTAAGTAATCCGGACATCGGAGGACGCTATTCGGCGCTGGCCTTTCCCGGTATGATTCCGGCTGCTTTGCTGGGTATTGATATTGCAAGCATTTTGAGCAGCGCCCGGACTGTTGCTGAAGCTGAAAAAGATCATTGTCTTAACGATAAGCTGAATTCCGGCGGTGCAGTTTTAGGAGCTGTTTTAGGAGTCCTCGCGAAAAGAGGGCGCAACAAGCTCACTTTTATTTTTCCACCGTCATGGAGGCCTTTAGGCGGCTGGCTGGAGCAGTTGATTGCCGAAAGCACCGGCAAGGAAGGCAGGGGAATTCTGCCCGTCTGTGCGGAAAAGTTGAACGCTCCGGTCAGCTACAATGATGATCGTTTATTTGTCATTTTTCACAATAATGCAAAGTTAAACTCCCCCCAAATATCCGCCATTATTGATGCCGGTCAGCCGGTCATTACTATCAGAGTTCGAAACAGGCTGCAGTTGGGTTCTCAGATGTTTCTCTGGGAGATGGCTACCGCCGTGGCCGGACACATTTTGGAAATCAATCCCTTCGATCAGCCGAACGTGGAAGCCAGCAAAGTTCTTGCCCGCCGGATGATTGACCTTTACCGGAAGGAAAAAAAACTGCCGCCGGAAAAAGCCGATCTGACGACAGCAGAGTGCGCTGTCTACGGCGGCCCCTCCGCCGCGACGCCGGCCGCAGCTCTGGCGGGTTTTCTGGCTGCCGCAAAGAGAGATGCCTATATTTGCCTGCAGGTTTATCTGAGCCCGGCACCGGAAGTGGATGCGGCCTTGCTTCAGTTGCAGGAAGCGATCAGGAAGAAATGCCGGCTGGCGGTGGTAATCGCTTATGGGCCGCGCTATCTACATTCGACGGGTCAGCTGCATAAAGGCGATGCCGGGATTGGTTTATTTATTCAACTTACTTCCAATGATGTCCAGGATATAGAGATACCCGATTATCCCGGTGCTTGCGGTTCGACGCTTACCTTCGGCGCCATCAAAGCGGCGCAGGCCATGGGGGACAGGCAGGCGCTGATCGAAATTGGCCGGAAAGTTATCCGTTTTCATCTGAAAGAAAACATTACAGCCAATATTCAATCACTGGCCTTTAATCTTGCCGAGCGGCGGCGATGACGACATTCATGTCTACGAATCGGCTTAGCCGGCTCAACATTTCCGGAATGTCTGACAGGCCTGCCGTTTTATGCGCTAAGTGCGGGAGTCCCGTGTGTGTTTGTTCTTCTTGGCACTGTAAAGCATGGCGTCCGCTTTTTTTAGAAGGGCGCCGGCATCGTCGATTTCCTGCTCAATGCAGGATAAACCGAGACTTATAGAAATTGGAATAGAAGCGCCTTCAAAATCCAGCGCATGGTCAATAAAAAAAGATTTTAAGCGGTTTGCCAGTTCGGACGCCTCGCTCAGAAGAGTGTTGGGGAGGATAACGACGAACTCATCGCCGGCAAATCTTGCCACAACATCGCTCCCACGGGTCATTTGCAATAAACTGCGGGCTATATGTTTCAGCACACAATCACCTGCTTTATGGCCAAATTGGTCATTTACCGTTTTGAAATCATCGACATCGAGGAAAACCACCGTCAGCGGAGTTTCGTAGCGCTTGGCCCGTTCTAATTCTTTTTGCAGGATTTGCTCCATGACTCTGCGGTTTATTAATTGGGTGAGGGGATCCGTGGAGGCTAAAATATTCAGTTTTTCATGAGCCATAACATTGGACAGGCAAATAGAAACAATTGTTGCCAGCTGTTTCAGCAGGGTTGTATCCATTTCGGGCTCGTAGCGTGATGGTGAATGATCGCCGTGATTAAGACTGCCGATAATTTCTCCGTCGAGGGCGAGGGGGGCGATGGCCAGAGACTGCATACGATTGTTATATGCGTGGGGAAGCAAAGCCTGAAAAGAGCTTAAATTATTGTTTACCAGGATGGGATCCGTTGAACCTTTGGTAAGCTTTAGAAATGCCTCTCTGCCAATTGGATTGGTGCGCTCTTTCAGAATTTTTGACGGTGCGGATCTCCTGATCATATCAGCGGCATCACTGCCGTCGATCAGTGATATCCATACATAGGGTATATCCAGTTTGTTCTTTATCTCTGTTAATAGTTTTTCCAGAAAATCCTTGAAGTTCAGAATGGATAAAACACTCGTTTCTATTTCAAAAAACTTTTGGGCGATCTCCTGGTTTTTGCCCAATGTTTTTATTATCTTTTCCATGTCTTTCATCAGCTGCATCTCTTCTCTGTCATCAGCTACTCAAACCGGGTGCATTCTCAGCCCGGCTTTGCCGGAGTTTCCGTTGAGGCCGTCAGCTTTCGGAGCGGGTGAATAGTACGCCGGATATTTGACGCAAGCATGAAGCATGACGGGAATCATTCTTGCTGCCGCTGCGTTGTGCTCTGAATGCAATTTGGTATCATTATAGTAGTTGCCGCTCTCAATTATTGAAGATAATTTGTTCTTTACCGATATCTTTTGTTGCTTTGATAAGACACTTTTCCTTTTTTTATGAAGGGGACTATAAAAAAATCGCTATAATGTCAATCAAATATAAAAATTCTCGGCAGACGGTACGATGCTCTTACAACCAATGTGTATTAAATACCCTGCACTTTCTTTCCCTTAATGCAGGGAATGTAGATAACTTTTTCGGCAAAAACTCCGCTTTTTCCACCATAAGCCATGGAAATTAGCGTGCTTAGCTATAGATCGACTTTTGGCATATGCCTTGCGTTAAGATTGCGCGACAAATACAAATTTGTATCTCCCGGATTTTTGAAGTATGTAAGTGTTGATTATAAAGATGTTTTATGTTAGTTGCTTAGACCAGAGGAAAAATCAAGAAGAAAAGCCGGTGTAGAGTTTTCCCTTCAGGGATAAGGGTAGTATTGAATATTTTCAAGGAGAAACATCTTGAAGCTCATCATAGCCATTAATTTTTGTTTGGTGTAAGTTCTTTTATTCTTTGGGCAATATTTTTAATTAGATTTTATTGACAGATACGATTTTAAGAAGTAAATAGCACATTAGTGAAAATTATAAGGAAAAGCTCAAATCAATAATTTTGCAGAGAGTATTGATTTGTGTTTTTTTAATAAAAACTAAAGGAGGAAATAATGAAAAAGAACGTTGTACTTTTAGTAGTTATGTTTATGTTGCTTGCTTTTTCAACTTCGTATGCGCAGGTAACGCCAGGCTCGGTAACAATATCACCGACAATCGGCGGTTACATGTTTGAAGGCAATGAAGACATGGATAACTCGCTGAGCGTGGGATTGCGTGCCGGT
>Ga0302251_1001761_pt1 | contig 12088 bp, 8 predicted proteins | sample AAG_RA_Gln_MG_FD_193534 | JGI IMG/M metagenome (GOLD analysis project Ga0302251, IMG submission 193534) | Enriched activated sludge microbial communities from anaerobic digester in WTTP, New Holstein, Wisconsin, United States - AAG_RA_Gln | ecosystem: Engineered > Bioreactor > Anaerobic >...
GGAGCCCACCGGCACAGTGGCTACGTCAGGCCCGGAGGAGACCCCGATCTCTGCTGGAGAAGAACCGGGACCGACCCGGGAAGAAGAGGTAACGATGTCGGTCAAGCAGGGCAACTGCTACTGCCGCGCTTACCCTTACCCGCATCGGCCCGGCGGCGGCCGTTGCCTCCATAGGGATAGTCCAGTACCGAAGTCGCGGTAGGGAGCGGTCACTGCCAAATACCGTGGCCGGTACAACCCAACCCCCATTATCCAAACCACCAGTGGTAGACTCCCGTCCAATTGTCCAGTTAGGGAGACGCCGACCCCGCTTGTAGAGGGTTGGACCAGGTTTTGCCGGTTACGCGCTGGTTACGCCCATGCTACGAAAAGCGTGGCCGCGGTTACGCTTTTGCGGCGGCCAGCGTAACCAGAGCGTAACCAGGGGGTACGTGGGCCGGCATTCAGCGTAACCGACCATAAAGTGGATGTGCGGGGGCTGCTCGTAAGCGGTGCCGGTGTTTCCCGAGAACGGAGCGACGTCACTCGGGGCAACGACTAAACGGAGCTGGTTACACGGCGGGGGAGCCGGTAAGGGCCTCCCGCTGCCGCCGGGCCTTTTCCTGGCGGATGCGCTGCAAGGCGCGGAGGTTGATCAGCACGTAGATGAGGGTGTTGCGGTTGGCGATAGCCGGGCCGTTACGCAGTTTGGGGCGTTCGATGCCCAGTTCCACCGCCTGGCTGTTGATGCGCTCGGTGGCGGTGCGCTGCTGGTAGATCTTTTTGTAGGCCGCGTTCTCGCGGTCGAGTTGGTAGCGCAAGCGTGCTCCGGGGCTGGTGGCGAGGGTCGTGGTGCAGCCGCCCTTGGCCGCCTGCTCGTGGTTGCCGGGACAAGGCTGTCCCGTTTCCTCGGGGAAAAACAGTGGGCAGGCGTAGCGGCCGCACTCGTGCTCCACGAGGCCGCTGCGGTTGACGAAGGTGTACTTGAGCGGCATCGGCAACCCGGCCGCGCACAAGGGCCGGCCATCCGCGGCAAAGGCTTTGCGATGGCCCCCGCGCTGGACAAAGGGGACGGCCGCAAAGCCCTCTGCACCGGGCTGATAGAAGTACTCGTAAACGTAGAAGGCGTCGAAGGCGGCGTCAAAGGCGCCGTAGTGCGGGCGAAAGCCCAGCCGGCGCTCGACCTCGCGCAGCAGCGGGAAAAAGTAGGCGACGTCGGGGCGGTCAAAGGGCTGGGTCAGCTCGGCCAGCACGAACTCGCCCCAGCCGGGGACCTTGGTGGCGACAACGCCCGAGGCGTAGCCCCAGTAGAACTCGCCGATGGAGATGGTGTGCGCGGGGCGGGGATTGCGGGTCGGGGTCGGCGGTTCCGCGGCGGCCACGATTTGGTTGTGCCGCCGCTTGCAGCCCAGGCGGCAGTCGGGATCGCCTTTGGGTTGGCGGGTCTTGTCGTAGCGGGCGCTGTTCTTGAGGTAGGCTTTGGGATTGTTCTCCTGCACCCAGGCCAGGATGTGTTTGGTATCCAGCGAGACGCACTGGCCAAAGTCGTCGACCTCGCCGGCGAGTTCGGCCTGCAGCAGGCGGACGGTGTCGTCGAGGAGGAACTGCAGGGCGGCATTGGGACAACAGCGCAGCAGGCGGGTGAAATGGCGGTGGGTCGGTAAACTGGCGGCCCCGGCGAAGCCCTCCGGGGCGTGCCGGTCCGGGACCAGGGGAAAGCGCAATACCCACATGAGCGCGGGGTGTTCTAAAAGCAGTTGGTGCAGTTGGGACATATGGGTGAGTTGTAGGTCCAGTTGGACCAGGCAGGCGGCGGCAAAGGCCGCGTAGGGGATGATGGGGCGGCCTCATTCGGGCTGGAGGTCGCGCTCGGGGAAGCGGTCCCAGGCCAGCGGGCCGAGCAGGTCCAGATAGCGGCGGGCCAGCGCCGATTCGCGCACAAAGCGCGGCCAGGTGGCCGGCTGCTGGGCCAGGTCGTGCAGATTGGTGGGCGGTGGCGGGGTTCTGGGGGCCACCCCAGCGGGAAAAACAGCCGCGAATTGGCCTCGCGGGACCAACCGTGATAGAATAGAGGTGCTCGTCATGGTTTTCTCTCCTCTTTGCGCTAGAGTGACGTCGCTCAACGGCCATTCTACCAGAAGAGAGAAAACCTGACGAGCCCCGCAAAGCGTACCCTGGGTTACGCCCATGCCAGGGCCAGCGTAACCAGGGCGTAACCAGGGGGCCCGCGGACCGGCCAAAAGCGTAACCGACCATAAGCTGGTTACGCCTGGGGGGTGTTCTAAATTGGGGTGGTTACGAGGTGGTTACGAAAAAGCGTAATCGGGGTAGGACCTGGTCCAACCCTCCCTCTTGGTTTTGCGCCAAGGTTCGCCGTCTCGAATCCCTCGCAAGAGCGGACAACAGTCGTCCGGATACGACCGGGATGGCCCCTCTGGGATCAACACAATCCGATGAGTTCGTTTCTGTCCATAAGATCGTGCCTTCTGATATTCCTTTTTGCACACCCATCTTTGTGGATGCATACCAAGAGACTTATGCGGAACCCTGGTCGCTACAAACGGGTGATGCCAGATTGTGCGAACTGTATCAGGCTGCCCCGGACTACTGTTTCGCACTCCGCGTCGATGGAACCATTGCAGGCTTCATACTTGCTCGCCCCTTCTCGTGGCACGACGGAACGAGAGTGTGGATCGAGGAGGTTATTGTGAAAGAAACGCACCGTGGCAGAGGCTTGGGCGCACTACTCTTACGGACACTGTTTGAAGAGTGCCGCCGCCGCAGTGTCGTTGGCGTTTCTTTGATCTCTCAAAGGGGCTCTCTTGCATTTAAGATGTACAAGAGAATGGGCTGGCGGTCTTCGGAGTGGATGCATTTGGAGGCGGATCTGAGGGATTTGCCTTGACCCAGACTAAGCATCCGTGTAGAATTTATGCGGGACGCTAGCAGGCAATGAGGGGCGTGCCAAGTCGCCCTTCTCCCCCTACCTATGGCCGAGTCTGCCCCGACCCGGGTTAGCCAACAGCTTCTTTCTCTTCCATATTGGACCTCCTCCCATAAGGCTTACGGAACTCCCCCGGTTAATTCTACCTACATATTCCGGTGAAGTCATTCACCAGCTCCGGGAGTTTCGTCCGCCTGTCGGCGTGAGCGACGCTAGCTTGTAGTACGCCAAAGTGGTGGACATGGGCGCGGGCGCATTGGCCTTTGACCTTGCGTCGCGGTTCCCCTGGAACTGATGCGACTTTACTACTCGCGTTCAAGTATCTGCCCCTGCTCGATCTCCCAGGGAGAATTCATGAAGTGGGCGCGGGCGACAAGGACCCATGCCTTTTCAGTATCCCAAAGGACGTAAATTGCCAGAGGGATGAACAGTATTGCTATAGCAGTGATAGCCCACTCCCAGGCGTAAACCTGCAGAAACCCTGCTGTGCCCATAAGGACTGCTGCAGCGAGCAAAGTCCATGCGGAGGTTCGATTGGCCCTCATATCGATCGCATATACTCCCTCTTGCTCGTAGTTGCGAGAGGAAATCTTCGAGCTGCGCCACCAGATTATCGATCCTATGAAGCAGATACCGGCAAAACCGAACATCCAGACAGCAGGGGTCCCAAGATGGGAAAACGCTATGATTTGGGCAGTAACCAGCCCAAACTGTAGGGCAATCTGGAAAACAGAAAATGGCCACTGATAGCCAACGAAAACCAAGACGTACTGATACCATATGACGACAATTGCGAGAAGGCTATCAAGATAAAGCAGCGCGCCGGGGAAAGAATCGAGGCGAACTTCGTGAAACTGGTCAACGAGAACCGCCAGGGCCACGCCTTGCAGTACGCTGATTAGGGTCAGGTTGACTTGTGGCAAAAACGAGTTGAACAAGAACGCGATCTTCTTGGCGCCCAGCTTCAGCGGCATGTAGTCCAATACCCTGAGGTCAGATCGAGTCACTTCTTTTGGGGCAGGCCGGGGTTCTTCCCTCAGGTTGGCCCTGCGGCGCCGAACGAGGAGGAAAAGGAATGCGGCTATAGCTATTGCTGTCAGAAGATGCCGTCGCTTCATATAGCCCCTCGCTATCTCTGCCTACTATGCGACATGTAGTACGATTGGATCAGTGACACGTGTCATGAAGCGACTGGATGGTTTGAGGCACAGAAAGTGCAGGGCTCAACCAGACGTTCTCGCCCCCGGGCCGCCCCCAGTGATCTATCTACCGGCCGGGACGCTTCCGCCACGCTGCTTCCAGCAGTCTCACCAGATTCTCCAGCCCTTCGATTCCGGCCTGCTGCAGAGGCCAGACCCGCGAACGCAGAAACGCTCGCACCACCCCAGGAACTGATAACCGGCTGAGGGCAGATTGCAGAGCAATCAGGGTCGGGGCAAGAAGCGCTTCTTTTGTTGGAGCGCTGCGCCAGGCACGATCGCTGACTGCCAGCCCCAGCGTTGCCCCGGCAAAGTCGTAGGCAGCCTCAGCATAGCCAGAGAAGGGTTCCAGTACCTGGCAGGCGCTTTGCCAGAAGGAGCGGGCGCGATCGATGTCCCCCAAGCGGAAGCAGGCATCTCCTAGAACGCTCAGCCACTTCCCCGCATCTTGCTGATTGCCGACCTCCTGCGCAATCGAAAGCGCAAGCTCGTAATGCTGGATTGCCTCCTGTAGATTCTGCTGTTCAGCATACCCCTGGCCGATCCAACCAAGCCAGACCCCTTCGCCCTGCCGGTCCCCGATCTCTCGAGCCACCGCTAACGCTCGTTCAAAACACGCCTCTGATTCTCCGGCCTTACCCGAACGGGCGTAGACCAACCCCAGATTGCCCCAGTCGGCTTCCTCTCCCCACCGATATCCGATTTCTTGATCAATAGCCAGGGCCTGCTGATGGGACTCGATTGCCTGGTGTATATCTTCTATGTCGGCATAGACCAAGCCCAGATTGCCAAGAGAAATCGCTTCCCCTCGTCGATCTCCAATTTCCCTGTTGGCTGCCAGCGCTCGCCTATAGTATTCTGTCGCCTGCACCAGATCACCCCTAAAGTAGGAAACGCTTCCCAGGTTGCCTAGGTTTGAGGCCTCCATCCGCCGGTCGCTAATCTCGTGGGCAACGGACAGTGCTCTTTCATGGCATCTGATTGCCTCGTCCATTTCTCCCAGGTCGACGTAGATCACCCCCAGGTTGCCCAACAACGTGCCTTCCCCTTGTCTATCCATCATCTTCCTGGCAATCTGCAGGGCCTCCTCGTAGTGCCTGGCTGCCGGACCCACTTGCCCAAGGCGATAATATGTCCTTCCTAAATGGCCCAGGGTGTCCCCTTCTCCTTGTCGATCCCCGACTTGGCGGGCAACTTCCAGGGCCTGCTCGAAGCACTCGATGGCCTTTTGCATTTCGCCCAGGTTAGCGCAGGCGGATCCCAGGTTCTGCAATAGCCTGATCTCTTCGCCCTGCCGCCCCAGTCGCCGCACTGCTGCGATTCCAACGTTATTCCACTCCACCGCGGTCCGATACAACCCGGTGAGGTTAAAATATCGCCGCAGTGCCAGGGCAAACCTCGCCACCGCCTCGTCTGTTCCCTTCCTCATCACCCACTCTTGTCCCGCCTGTATCTGCGCGAAGTTGGACTCGAAAGCCATTCGGGCCTCGGCAATGGTTTCGGCATGTTGCAGGTGTTCATCTTCCCTTGCGGCCACGTCCAGATAGTAGCGTGCATGCCGATCGAGTAGCGATTCCTCCTGACCGGCCTGTCGTAGCTTCTCCAGGGCAAAAGCCGCCAGCAGGGGGTGCTGCCGAAAGCGCTCTTTGCCCTCTGCCCACAACAGCGAGAGGTTGCACAGATGCTCCAAACCGGGCCCGGTATCTACTCCGGCTAACGCGTTGGCGTCGGTGGCGGCGAAGGATATCCCGCGGAAGGCACCCAGCGTGGCAAAGAGGGCTTGTCGCTCCTGCTCTAGCATTTCGTAACTCAGCTCAAAGGAGGCGCGCACCTGCAGATCCTTCAGGCACAGCACTTGTAGTCGGGTATGCTCGTTGCGTAGCCGGGTCAGCAACTCGGCCATTCCCCAGCCTCGCAGTCCGGCCAGCCGACCGGCGATCTCCACGGCCAGGGGAAGGTAGCCCAGGAGCGCGACCACTTCCCTGGCCGCGTGTTCGCCGGCGAGCGCATCGCTTCCCACCAGGTTGCCGAGCAGGGCCAGGCTTTCCTCCGCAGTAAGGACCGGCAAGCACAGTACCGGGCCGCTGGCCACGGCCGCGGCCAACTCGTTGTCGCGGGTAGTTACCAGCACCGCGTTGCTGTGACTGCACCCCGAGAGGACCTGGCGTACGGCCCCGACATCCTCGGCATTGTCTAGGACGACCAGAACGTGCTTGTCGGACAGAGCCGTGCGAACCGCGGCCGCGTGCGTCGCCAGGTCCGCCGCAGGGGGTGTACTCACCCCATAAGCGGCCGCGAACGAAAGCAGGGCATTCGTGGGGTCGCTGTCGCGCAGTGAGGCATAGAGAACACCGTCGGGGAAGAGGTCGCGGTGAACAAAGGCAAAATGGGCCGCGAGCGCGGACTTGCCGATTCCACCCATGCCGGCAATACCGCAGATGGCCGCAATCTGGCCTGTGCCAAGAGCAGACTCAAGATGGGCGATCTCCATCTCGCGGCCGACGAAATAGGGGATGTCGCGGGGAACCTGGAAGGGCGCTTCGTGTCCAGATAGCAGGTAGCCTTTCTCTCGTGCTGCCGCAAGACGCAACTGACGCTCTTCCTCAGTGCCCGGATCCAGGGCACGCACCAGAAGAGCAAGCATCTCGGGACTGGGGAAGCGTTTCCCCGTCTCCCAGCGGCTGACCGTACTGCGGTCCACATCCCCGGCGCCAAGGGACTCCATCTCGACGGCCAGGTCTTCCTGCGCCCATCCGCGGGCTTCACGGAGCTTGCGGAGCAATTCGCCAAGCGACATGACTTGTCCTCACTCAGCCATGTGCCACTTTTGGCACGCGCCGGCACTGTATAATGGGTATGAAGAGTAGGTGATATTGGAGAATTCGGCCACTAGCCAGGATCGAGTAAACGTGCACTTCTTGGCAGGTTCAGGAACGCCGCGCTTGGACTTTTGCTGTTGTTGCAGCAACCGAATCTCTCATGGCAACATCATGTCTTTCGAGGTGAATTATACCTTGCAGTGCAAGATATTACAAACTGGTCGCCCTACTCCTAGCATAGCACCAATCGGGAATGGCCTTTGGCACGATTTTCTCCGGGTAGCCAATTGGCAAGCGACTGAAGGTGACTGTCCGCCCAACGGTGGAATGAGCGTCTTTCGAGACATTTGCCCGCCAGCAGTGCGACCTCAGATGGTAACGTCTGTCGTGATTTCCTGGTTTCTGTGTGGGCTCTTTCGGATATTGAGCGGATAGTCGCCTCTGGGATGACATTGACTTGGGCAAGATTCATGCTATAATCCTAACAGGTGGAATCCGAATAGCCAGCAGTATACACACTCAATAACAACCCGAGCGCTTTTCAGGTGGCCGAGCATCCAATGTCCTTCTGACATTAAAGATGATGTTACGGCATTGCTCATAAGGGAGTGGTCAGCGCCACTTGAGCAACAAGGAGGTGCATGTTGAGCCTGAACCGGTCACGAATAGTCAGGGTCTTGGCATTCTTGATTGTGTTGGGACTTGCCATAAGCCCCTCAAGTCTACCCGAGACTGAGGCGCAGCAACCTCAACCAACGGTGTTACCCACACCTGACCAGCGCGGGGAACCCCAGGGCGGGCTTCCCCTCACCGATTCCTGCGGGGGTACTGGGAATCCCAATGCGAATACGTGCTGCGGGTACTATAGTGCGGGGAATCCATACTATTGCTGTGACGACGATGAGACGGGTGACGATCTGGGAAACTGCACTTGGTGGGCGTGGCGAGAGTACAAGCGGGTGACGGGGCAGTCCGTTCCATGTGGAGGCAGCGCCAAGTTATGGAAGGCCTGTGCGGAACCCAACGGCTCGCCACCACGGGTCAACTCGGTTGTTGTACTGCAACCCGGGGTGTATGGAGCGAAGCCGCCTAATGGCCATGTTGGGTTTGTTACATGGGTGGATAATCCAAGTAACCCAACGCAGTTTAAGTACAGCAATCTGCGGTGCAGTGGGCCTTGCGGTGTCTATATGCGGGGGCCCAAGACGGTGGTCACTGGAGTGAACTTCATCTACCCACCTTGTTCTGACAATACAGCTCCTAACAATCCCACCTCGGTTAGCAGTCCCAGCCATACTCTCGGGCAGTGGTCCAACAATGTGTTCGTGACCGCGCAGTGGTCGGGGGCAACCGATCCTGGTAGTTGCCCCAGCGGTATTGGGGGCTATTCCTGGTCCTGGACGCAAAACGCGAATACTCTTCCCGACACCCAGCAGGAGTCCGATGAGAACACCAGCCAGACGATAAGCCCCGGGCTGGCGTACGGGCAGAACTGGTACTTTCATATCCGCACTCGCGACAAGACCGGCAACTGGGCATCCGGTGCTGTTCACTACGGTCCCTTCTGGATTGACCCCTCGCTTGATACGAACCCCCCAAACAACCCCAGTACCCTGTCAAGCTCAGATCATGTGGTTGGGCAGTGGTCAAACGACAACACTATTGGGGTACAGTGGGCAGGGGCAGTTGACCCACCGCCTCCGACTTTTCCTAGCGGTGTCCATGGCTATTCCTGGCTATGGAGTCAGAACGCAACAGATCTGCCTGACAATGTGATGGAGGTAGGTGGCTCTCCGCAGACTAGCCTGCCTCTGGGTGATGGTGGTGCCTGGTACTTTCACATTCGTACCCGAGATGTAGCTGGCAATTGGAACTCTGAAGCTCAGACCGGCATCTTTCATCTAGGGCCGTTTCGGATTGACACCACTCTACCTGCTGGCACGTTCAACATCAACAATGGCTCCGATGTAACATACCAGATCATGGTTGACATTCATGTGGACGCGAGCGACACAGGAAGTGGGTTGTACCAGATGCACCTCGCCAATAATAGCGGGGGGTGGCATGATTGGCAACCGTTCGAACCCGATTTCTGGTGGATGCTAGACAACAGTCCCAATACTACGCAGACTGTTCATATCGAACTGCGTGATCAGGCAAGCAATACAATCACCTTGCCTCCCCAGATGATCTACTTTGACCTGAGTGGAGAAATGCCGCGGTCAGACAACTACCAGATTCTCACTGATGTACAAGGCCGCGGTGGTGGCCAGCAGAGCAGCACCAACTATCAGCTTGTCCATACAGTTGGCGAGACAATCGCTGGCAAAGGCATAGCTAGCCAGTTGTACATCCTGCAGAGCGGCTTTCATGGAGCGTGGGTGGCTGGAAGTGCACCTCTGCCCACTCCAACACCTACGCCGCAGGTGACGACAACACCGACGAACACGCCAACCCCCACAAGTACGCCAACTCCTACACCTACGGCGTCTCCGACTCCCACACCGCCACCCCAGTACTATGGGGTAAGCATAAATCAAGCAGCGCTGTTTACCCATGACTATCAGGTCAGCCTCTACCTGGACGCACCCTACGCGGTGGAGATGATGGTCAGCAACGACGGCGGTTTCCCCGGCGCCGAATGGGAGGCCTATGCCATTACCAAGACCTGGGAAATCGATTTCTATCAGAGCTATGTGATACCGCGCACGGTCTACGTCCGTTACCGGGATGCGAGTGGCGTCATCTATGGGAACTTCACTGACGATATCATCTACGACCCCAATGAACCTTTCGGAGGGGCCATAATCACAGACGTTGGTACTGGCACCGTCTCTCTCCTTTTCGATCTGCAAGATGATTTGAGCGGAGTCAGTGAAATGCTAATCGCCGTAGGCGGAGACTGGGGAGCCGCTCAATGGGAGCCCTACTCTGCTTGGAAGACTGTCAGTGCGCAACCTGGTGATATCATATACGTCGACTACCGCGATGCGGCTGGCAACGGACCACTCTACCCTCTGGAATTGCAGGTCCCGGGGCCGGTCTTCTTGCCCCTTGTCTTAAAGAACCTATCAGGGGGTCGCTAGTCGGGCAACCAACAGAATAGAGCGAGGTTTGGCCCAACAGAAAAGGAGGAATCGGAAATGATTCGTAAAGAAACCATCAGCAAGATCGCCCGTTATCTCGTCCCCAACGTGGGAACGATCCTGGTTGTAGTAGCCCTCCTCTGGGCACAACAAGCTGGAGCCCTGGGCTTCTTGTCTTCCGCCGACAGCCCCAGTACTACAACTATCAGCTATCAAGGCCGTCTGGCCGACAGCACCGGCACGCCGATTACAGGCATCGTGTCCATGACCTTCCGCGTGTACGATGTTGTCTCGGGCGGTACTGCCCTCTGGACTGAGGTTTTCCCATCTGTGCAAGTCAGCGACGGGCTTTTCCATGTGCTGCTTGGTGGCACAAATCCACTCCCCACTAGCCTCTTCGATCAGCACGACACCCTCTATCTCGGCATTACCGTGGCCGGCGACAATGAGATGACCCCAAGAGAGCAGTTAGCCAGCGCCCCCTGGGCAATGAGCGTAGGGGATGGGACTATCACAACGGCAAAACTGGCGGATGGGGCCGTGACTATGGCCAAGCTTGACCCTGGTATTAGCCTGGTGCCTCCCGATGGTAGTATCACAACGGCGAAACTGGCGGACGGAGCCGTAACATCGGTAAAGATTGCTGATGGAAATGTGACGACAGCGAAACTCAACATCAACGCTAACCTGAGCATGAATGGCCTTGCGATCAGCAATCTTGGCGGGATATATCTTCCCTTCCAGCTCTACAGCGATCGCCCTTGGATGTTCGAAGCCTATGGGAGTGGCTCGGCAACACAAATGGGCATACGTCCTATGAACGACACTAAGGATTTCCACTTCAGGAACAACAACAATGTCACATCAGTTCTGCGGGTTCACACTGACAATGCGAGTGGTGGCTATCTGGACATGATGGGACATCCCATTATCAACATCGGGGCTGTCATCGAAGCCAACCTGCAGACCGCTGCCGAGCTAGCTTCGGACAGGATCTCCCGTTTTTCAGAGGGTGACGTGCTCTGCTGGAATGCGAAGCTGGACTGCCTGGAGAAGTGCAGTGCTCCAGCTTCTCCCTTGGTCGTTGCCGTAGCTGGTGAACTTGGTAAGCCGATCATCTTGGGGGTGGAGCCGATCAGGGTGCTGGGGCCGGTACAGCCAGGGGACCTGCTGGTAGCCTCGCAGGTACCGGGGTATGCGGTAGCCTGGTCGCAAATAGGCTTTGGCAATGCTCCCGCCGGTGTAGTCATTGCCAAAGCCCTGGAGGAATTCAGTGGGGATAGGGGAGTAGTTATGGCGACGATCGGCGGACACTGATAGGATATGAAGACTGCAGCCAAAGGTGTTCTTGCTTCAATGGCGCTTACCGTGGTGAATGCGAGCAGAGTATAGGACACCACGGGGTTCCGCCTAGACACTTTGCATGACAGAGTATGGATAAGGCCACTTGGTATGTGTCGAACCGGCCTTTCCATACTCTCTTTTCAGGTCTTCGGGGGCATAGCGACTTGGTCTTCCACCACTGTCAATAGCCGCCCGCGAGTGTACCACCCGTGCGGCCATGGTGTACCACCCATGTGCGGCCAAGGGCTCTTCCGTAATTTCCGTGAAAGCTGGTCTGCTTGCCCAGCATGCCGGTTGAAAACACGCCGTTTGTGGGGCGCAAGCCGAAGGTTTCCACCTCGAAAAGTCGACTCTGGGTACTGATTATCTGTTGTCACGCAGATTGCGGAAGAACCCATTTTATTCTATCACATACACAAGTGGCAGACAAAGATAATGATAGTTGAGTACATCCTGGACGAAGATGCTGAGAGTACACTTCCGACCACAACGCGCCCGTTAGCGCGGGCCGGCTGGAAACTGTCCACTATCAGGGTGATCGGGCTCGTTACTATCAATAACTTTGACCCCCACTCTCACTATATTTGTCCTCACTCGGGGCAACGACTAAACGGAGCTGGTTACACGGCGGGGGAGCCGGTAAGGGCCTCCCGCTGCCGCCGGGCCTTTTCCTGGCGGATGCGCTGCAAGGCGCGGAGGTTGATCAGCACGTAGATG
>Ga0302251_1001763_pt1 | contig 12083 bp, 13 predicted proteins | sample AAG_RA_Gln_MG_FD_193534 | JGI IMG/M metagenome (GOLD analysis project Ga0302251, IMG submission 193534) | Enriched activated sludge microbial communities from anaerobic digester in WTTP, New Holstein, Wisconsin, United States - AAG_RA_Gln | ecosystem: Engineered > Bioreactor > Anaerobic >...
AGTGCATTTCTCATAGATGCTGGAATCACCTTTCTGGTGAAACGTTTTTCGTGGAGTCTTCCCTTGGAAAGTCATCACGATAAGGTTTGTTATGTTTCAAAATTTCTGAGGCGATGGATTCAGGTTAAAAGCCATAAGCTTGAGTTCCGTCATCTCTTCCATGGTATAGCGAACCCCTTCCCTTCCCTGTCCGGAGTTTTTAACCCCTCCGTATGGCATATTATCTGTTCGGAAGGTCGGTACATCCCCGATGACTACGCCTCCAACATCGAGATTCTGAAAGGCGTAGAAAGCCCGTTCCAGATTTCTGGTGAACACACCTGCCTGAAGTCCGAATCTGGAATCGTTAACCGCTCTGATTGCATCTTCCCAGCCTGTAAAGGGTGATACTGTGACCACCGGTCCAAATATCTCATTGCAACAGACCTTCATATCCGGTTTCACATTTGTCAGTATGGTGGGCTCTATGATATTGCCGCTGCGTACGCCTCCATTCTTCAGGGCTGCTCCATCTTTTCTGGCTTCATCGACCCACTTCAGTATTCTCTCTACGTCATGTTCAGAGATAAGAGGGCCAACTTTTGTCTCTTCTTTCTCCGGATCGCCGCAGATAAGGCTCTGAGCAGCTTCCACAAGTTTATTGATAAAATCCCTGTATACCTTTTCGTGTACAAAGATGCGCTGAACAGAGATACAGATCTGGCCGGCAAAGCTGAAGCCTCCGGTGATGCATCGGCTTACAGCATAGTCCAGATCTGCGTCAGCATCTATGATTACTCCGGCATTTCCGCCCAGTTCAAGCGCTGCTTTCTTCTTTCCGCAGATCTTTTTCAGATGCCATCCAACCGGGGCGCTTCCTGTGAAAGACAGCATTGCAACCCGTTCGTCTACTACCATATATTCAGCCAGCTCTGACCTGGTAACGACTACATTAAGTGCCTCCACTGGAAAATCTACCTTCTGGGCCGCTGAAGCAAAGAGAGCAGCGAAATGAAGAGCCGCGCCGGGAGTCTGAGACGCCGGCTTCCATATTACACTGTTTCCTGCAGCAATCGCCGGAGCCACTTTATGCATACCAAGGTTCAAAGGAAAGTTGAACGGGGTGATGGACAGAACAGGACCGATTGGGAAGCGGCTTGTCAGGGCAAATCTGCCTGTGTTCTGGGGGATGATGTCGAGAGGAATAACCTCTCCGGAAATTCTCCGCGCCTCTTCAGCAGCAAGTGACACCGTCAATATGGAGCGATCAACTTCAACACGTGCGTCTACGACCGGCTTGCCTGCCTCGGAGGTGATAATCCGCGCAAAATTCTCTCTCTGCTCGATCATGGAGTCTTTCAGTGCGCTTAGAAATTCAGCCCGCTTATAGGTGGGAAGGCTCCTTGTCTGTTGAAAAGCTTTTATTGATGACGAAACTGCCTCTTCAATCTCTTTTTTGTCTGCAAGAGACACCAGAGTGACAGGGTCTCCCGAATAGGGACTTTTTATCTGTAACGAATCTGCACTTCTCCTGAAACTGCCATTGATGAACAGACCAAACTCCTTCATAGATATCCTCCATTTTTCTTTCATTATAACATTATTTACAAAACAACATTTTCCCTTTTCTGTCGGAATTCAAGCGTTTCAACTATTGACATTTTTTGACTCTTCGGTATAATTAAAGGAAATAAAAACAGGGGTTACTATCCTGAAGGCGGCGTAGCTCAGGTGGCAGAGCAGGGGACTCATAAGCCCTTGGTCGGGGGTTCGAATCCCTCCGCCGCCATTTTTATTTCTCTCGGGAAAAGACAGAAAAACAGTTCATTGTGCGGTCATGAACAAGACATTTTATGAAAAGGTTTTACACACGATTAGGCGTTTTTCAATGCTTCAGGGCCATGAAAGGATAGCTGTTGCTGTCTCTGGAGGACCAGATTCCACCGCACTTCTGACATTTTTCTCAGCATTGCGCAAAAAGCTCTCGCTCCGCCTGTTCTGCATACATGTCAATCACGGCCTTCGCGGCATTGAATCTGATGAAGATGCCGGGCTTGTAGGTAAATATGCCAGTTCCTGCGGCATACCGGTGAGAATTCTGAACTGCAGCGCAATGGAGTATTCCTCACGCCACAACCTTTCCATTGAACACGCGGCAAGAAAGCTGCGCTATCTGCTTCTGGAAAAACACGCCAGAGAGCTGGGAGCAACAAGAGTGGCTACAGCGCATCATCTTGATGATCAGGCAGAGACGGTGTTGATGAGAATCATCAGAGGAACCGGAGTCTCAGGCATGTATGGAATACACCCTGTGAGGGAAGAGCTTTATATCAGGCCATTCATCGAAGTGACCCGTAAAGAGATCATGGCTTATGTAAAAGATCGTGACATCCCCTATCGGACTGATTCAACAAATGAGCAGTGTCTTTATTTCAGAAACAGTGTGCGCCACAGGCTCATGCCTTTAATGCTGGAGTATAATCCCTCTCTGAGAGAGAGGCTTTGGAGTCTCTCCCAGATTCTTCATGATGACGATACGCTCCTGAGCGCCTTTACTGAAAAGTACTTCAGACAATGCTGCACCGTCATAGACAACTCTGTAAATATAGATACTGACACTGCATCAGCCCTTCCGATGGCATTGAAGAGAAGACTTATCAGGAAGGCTTTTGAATCATTGCAGGGCAATCTGCTGGAAGTTGATTTCAGTCATGTAGAGCGAGTTGTAGAATTAATGACGGGCCCTGTGGGAAATCGCATCAATCTTGTAAATTCTGTCAATGCCAGAAAAGGATATGGTAGCCTCATAATCACAGATGAAAACACCGTCCCTTCACTGCCCCGGACTCCACCGGGAGAAATCCATCTGAACATACCTGGGCAGACAGTTCTTGATAAATGGAATATTTCAGTCACTGCATCCCTGGAAACAAGAAAAGAATTCAGTCTTTCTTTTCCTCTGTCATGCCAGGAGGTGCTGCTGGATGCAGATAAAGTGACAATGCCTCTTCTGGTGAGATCAAGAAAGGATGGAGATCGGTTTTCTCCCATCGGTATGAAAGGCACAAAAAAGGTGAAGGATTTCTTCATCGAAGTTAAAATAGAACAGGAGAAGAGGAATCATGTCCCTCTAGTAATAGATGGCAAAGGAAATATAGTCTGGATTGCAGGTTACCGACTCGACGAGAGATTTAAGGTCACTGATGAGACGGGATATCTGCTTCGTCTGAAGATCAATAAAATAATATGAATGTCATATAAGAATAGGCCGGTCAACACCAGCGATGATTCTGTTTCATAATCGAGAGTATAACAGACGCTATAGTTGAAATGGGCGTCATTATATGACCGGCAGCAGGTCAGGAATAAAAGCCAGTGTCTTTATGTAGCACAGGTAGAAAGGGAGCATAGGTATGCATCCGGAACAGGGAGAAGTTATCTATACTGAGGCTCAGATCAGGAATAGAATCAAAGAGATCGGAGCGCAGCTCAGCTCAGACTATCAGGGAAAAGATCTTGTCATAATCGTTATTCTGCGCGGTGCCGTTGTCTTTCTGGCCGATCTGACCCGCTGCATGGACGTGAATGCAACAATTGACTTCATTGTTGTGACACGCTATGGCTACTCTGACAAGCCCGGACAGCTCAAGATCCTGAAAGATCTTGATTATCCAATAGAAGGAAAGCATATCATCATAGTGGAAGATATCGTCGATGAGGGGTTGACTCTATATTATCTGAAAGAGGCACTCCTTTTAAGAAAGCCTGCAAGCCTGAAAATCTGTGCCCTCTTTGACAAGCCGGCTCGGAGAAAGGTCAATGTGGCGCCCGATTACACCGGCTTCTCAATCCCCGACAGATTCATAATCGGATACGGTCTTGATTACAAGCAGAAATACAGAAACCTGCCTTACATTGCAGTGTTGAGGGAAGATCTGTTACAATGAATATAGAGTCTGGCATGAATCTCTTTGAGTAAAGAGAGGATCAAATATAATAAAGGCGAATATCGCGTAGGTGATTTGAAGCAGACTGCTTCATCTCCGGTATTCCTCTTAGCGGTTACAGGCTAAAACCGCTAACATGACGGGAGGTATGGCTCTTGGTAAAGTATATTAAACCAATTGCAGTATGGTTGGCAATCTTCATCCTGGGATATGTATTTCTTGAAAAATACTGGACCGCGGCAAATGCACCTGAAGATATTAACTACAGCGCTTTCAGAAAGGAAGTGGCCAAGGGGAATATAAAAGAAGTCACAGTCACCAATATGGAGATAAAAGGATTATATGTCCAGCCTAAGGATAAGAAATTCAAGACATATATACCTTTTGAAGATCCGAAGCTGATGGAGTTTCTCGATCAACATAACGTTGATGTGAAGGCGACGCCTCCTTCGGATACGCCGTGGTGGCTTGTTGCCCTGAACTTTTTCCCATATCTGCTACTGATAGGATTTATATTTCTGATTCTTCGCCAGGCGCAGTCGGGAGGAAATCAGGCTTTTTCCTTCGGAAGAAGCAGAGCAAAGCTCCTCACTGACAACAGGGCCAAAGTCACCTTCGACGATGTGGCAGGTGTCGAAGAGGCTAAGGAAGAGCTGAAGGAAGTGGTTGATTTTCTCAAGTACCCAAAAAAGTATCAGGCGCTGGGAGCCAGGATACCAAAGGGTGTGCTTCTTCTTGGTGCACCTGGAACGGGAAAAACCCTTCTGGGAAGAGCCATAGCAGGAGAAGCTGGCGTGCCCTTCTTCTATATCAGCGGTTCTGACTTTGTTGAGATGTTTGTCGGTGTAGGCGCCTCCCGTGTTCGTGACCTTTTTGAACAGGCAAAGAAGTCGTCTCCCTGCATCGTTTTTGTAGACGAAATAGACGCTGTAGGCAGACAGCGAGGCGCCGGCCTCGGTGGAGGACACGATGAAAGAGAACAGACGCTGAACCAGCTGCTTGTTGAGATGGACGGATTTGAGCCAAATAACGGTGTAATTGTACTGGCCGCAACAAACCGACCTGATGTGCTGGATCCTGCACTTCTGCGCCCTGGTCGGTTTGACCGCCACGTCGTAGTAGATAAGCCAGATGTAGCAGGTCGAAAAGCTATTCTGAAGGTTCACAGCCGTGGGAAGCCCATTGAAAGCAGTGTCGATCTCGACATCCTGGCCAAAAGAACCCCAGGATTCACAGGCGCTGATCTGGAGAATCTTCTTAATGAGGCGGCTCTGATGGCAGCAAGGTATAACAGGGAAAGAATCGCGATCAACGACTGTGAGGAAGCCATTGATCGCGTAATCGTAGGCCCTGAGCGCAAGAGCAAGATCATCAGCGACAAAGAGAAGCGCATAGTCGCCTATCACGAAGCGGGGCACGCACTGGCTGCAAAACTGACACCTGATGCAGACCCTGTGCGCAAAGTGACGATCCTGCCCCGCGGCATGGCATTGGGAATCACATGGCATATTCCGGCGGAAGACAGATATCTGCACTCAAAAAAGGAGCTCATTGCTGAGATTATTACCCTTCTGGGCGGCAGAGTCGCCGAAGAGATAGTCTTTGACGAGCTCTCAACAGGTGCAGCTAATGATATTGAGAGAGCTACAAAGATTGCCAGAGACATGGTTACTAAATTCGGCATGAGCGAGAAGCTCGGCCCCCTTGTCTATGGGAAAAAGCACGAGCAGGTCTTTCTCGGGCGCGACATAATGGAGGACAAAAACTACAGTGAGAACGTAGGTTCTCAGATTGATGATGAAGTGCGCATTATTGTTGAATCCTGCTATGAACAGGCGCGGGAGATACTGATGCAGAACAGGCAGAATCTGGATATGATAGTCGAAGTTCTTCTGGAAAAAGAAGTGCTTGAAGGCAGTGAACTCGATGAAATCATGGATGGTGTATTCGGTAAAACCGAGACAGATGTAGTTGAAGATCAACCACCAGAAGATTTGGAAATAACGAAAGATGGTGAGTTGCCCAAAGAGCGGGAAATACCGGGAAACCGGCTTGCCTTTGAAACATAGGAGGGCCTGCATTGAAGACGTGGAAATGGCGTAAGGTAATATTTTACGCCAATGTTGTCACGATGATAATCTTTTTTATCTTTATGGCAGTGGCTTTCCTGTGGCCGGAGTATCTGCCATACTTCAACCTCTCTTATGAGACATGCCTGCTGGCAATCATGCATCTGATCTCTCTGCTTTTCCTGCTGGCTTTCTTTCAGAAGGAGCTCTCTGTGGCCTGGCGTATCTTCTGTGTAATCGCCTCTTTCATGATCCTCATTGAGGCAACACTGATGCTGAAGTTATGGAGATGAGCCCTCAGTTTAAGTCTTTGACGAAGTTTATGCAATTAAACCAGAAGAATAAAAAGTCGAAATTTTCTATTGACCTGGGAAATAAAACCTGCTATAATATGCCTCGACCATATGCCGACGTAGCTCAGGGGTAGAGCAGTTGATTTGTAATCAACCGGTCGTCCGTTCAAATCGGATCGTCGGCTCTCAAGGAAAGCCTCGTGGTTATGGGAATCACGGGGCTTTTAAATTTCTTCAATTATCCCTTTCAAGCCCCCTCGAACTAGCTAAAAACCCTCTTGTTTGGACACAATTTGGACACCTATAGTGTAAATCAAAAACCTTCTTAATGCCTTATAAAATAAAGGTTATTCCAATTACCAATATGAACGTATCAATAAAACGCTGTTGTATCAATATCTATTGAAGTGGCATTTTGAAACACATTATCAGATAAGGATTCTGTGAGCTGGAAATAAATAGTATTGAAATACGTTCAATTTTACTAAGTCTCTCAATTCCATACCTTATCTGTCGTTGCCCAGATTAACTCTCCTCCATCTCATGCATGAAGCCAATCATTAAAAATAGGCATTTTAAGGGGGGTTCCTTGGACTTTAAGGGGTAGGGCAATGATAAGTGCCTATTTACCTTTTAGACATGCTTCCTGGGGGTTCTCTGTGTGGTCAGGGGCATTTTATGAGGATGATCTGCCAGGGAATTTCATTCTATTGCAGGAGCCGGTTCTTCACCTCTTGATAGAAAGCATCTGGGCAAAAATCAGCACCATTTGGCCATCTGATAACGCCGTCATCGAGCTCCGCGCTTCGGAAAAACCTTTCATCTTGAAGTGCCTGGAACACTCCTCGATTCAAGAGAGGCTTCATGTCCTTAATGGCTTTCGTGCCATCTTCGAAGGTCACGTTCAGGGTATAATCTTCCCCATAACAAAAATCTATGATATCCACATTATCACCTCCCTTCGATGAATCCTGGTATCTCATTATACCATACATACCATTATCACCTATCAGGGAAGGCTTGAGATATTCAGGCAAGGCGGCGACTTTGTTGAGTATGTGCAGTTTCTTGCAATACTTGATGACCGGACAACTGATATTTGCAGGGCCCGAAACGGCAAAATCATGAGGCTCGACTCAGAGGAGCTTGCAGCCAATACTCCTCCGCTCCATTATTGGTGCAGGTCTGTATTGTCACCTATCACAAGATATGACCTTCAGGAGATGGAGAAATCGGGTTGGAAGTGGAGTGAGCCGGGAATCGACGGGAAACCGATGACGTTTCAGGACTTGCAGAACTGGAAGAATCTGCCTGAACTGCCGCCTGGGTTCGGAAATTTAAGTGACAAGTTGACGGTGGGGAAACTAAGTAAAGGGCTAGAGGGAAGCAAAACGGTATATGAGGTGTCTGATGAAGAAATAAAGCAAACGAAATTGAAATTTGATCTTTTAAAAGAAAAATACCCTGATCTCATTAATGACATAGAAGTAACTGCTTTAAAACAGATGGCTAATTATGTTATGACTCCATTTGGATCAGTTGATGAGTCTTATGTATGGCATACAACAAAAGAAGGGAGTGTTTTCAGTTATACTTGTTATCTACATGAGTATACAGAATTGACTGAGATAGAAAAAGTCATTGCAAACAGTAAGACAATACGCACTCCCGAAAAAGCTCTTAGAAAGGAAAGAGTAAGAACTCACGGAGCTGCATTATATGAGCAGTATAGCTTTATTAAGAAATATTTCAAAACAAAAGGTATGGGAGATTATGACATAATACATCTCAGTCTTGCTGATGTTTGGGATGATAATAATAGAACAGAATTTGATGAAAAAAATACGGCACATCTGCGGGAATACTTGAAACTGCACAAGAAATTGGAGTATAATGAAAATATACATAGACCCGATAGATATTATGAGGCAGATGATAATTTCGAAACCAAAGATGAAAAATATGCTCACCTTAGAAAATTAAAAAAGATCCTTCGTGAATTTCGGGAAAAAGGAGAATAAACGGGGTGAAAGTATTATACAGATTTCTTGAAGGAAAGGATGAAGAAGGCACAATATGGGCGGTAGGAATGGCCTATACAGGATATAGGACAAATTCGCCTGATAAATCTTATTTTATGACCATTCGTTCAAATAAAGACTGGATCATTAAAAAGATAATCAGTGAACTGTCAGAAGAGGATATTCCAAATAGGGAAATATTTCATGTTTCAGAATTATCCTGGTCTGAGGTTTTTAACATTGTGATAAATGATGATAATTATGAGTGGACACCTGATATATTGCTTGATGAAAGATCAGATTATTTAGAATCATTGACGGCTGTTATTGCCGAGCAGCGCAAAACCGCATAACATTGATATACATAGGCCGGTAGGCCTTAACGGTCCTAGGACCAGAACGGGAGAGACAATAAACTCTCCCCGCGTGAATTCACAGCCCCTCTTTCGGGGCTTTTTTTATTGTACGTCATCAGGAGGAAAATATGTGTAATGGAAAACCAAAACCGGTGAAACCAAAGCCGGGAAAATAAGCAAACAACATTCTTAATATTCCGCTGGCACTGGTTGAAAGACTGGTGCAACCAGTGCCGGGTTATCACTCAATTAAGGAGTAACAATCCTCTCGCCGATCCGCGGTATGCCCTCCTGGATGAAAATTTCCAGAGCTGGACCAAGAGCTTCTCGTAAGAAAATTGACTTATTGCAGCAGTAAGGATTAAGAGGGGTCATTTTCAAAACATTTTACATCTTCCTCCAGAAGCCTGTAGTCATGCGGGTATTATCCAGGGCAAGCAGCGCACACACCCATAAAAACGGCTTCACTGTCTAATGAAAGAAACCGTAAGGCATTCTCTTTACATTGTCTATGCCACGGAATCCCATGACAGTGCCAATGACATACGCTGCCGAAAAACCGTAACACCATCTCTCCATTCACCCAAGTTTTTCATATCGTTAACCGGGTGGTTAATTATAGTTAATCAGACTGAAACCAAAAAGAGACAGTATCCACTGTGAGGATGTTCCGGATTCCGTCAGTCAGTCTTGTATAAAAAAGGGACATTAATTTATACAGACTATTGACAATTATTGTTTAATAGTAGTATAATAGAATAGTAAAGAGTGGATAGATGAATAGCAGGAGGGTAAAGAAATGAAGGTCATAGGATACACCAGAGTCAGCACCGAAGAGCAGGCCACAAGCGGCGTATCACTTCAGGCGCAGGTAGAGAAACTCAGAGCCTATGCCTCCTGTTATGACCTTGAGATAGTTGAGATTATCGAAGACGGCGGCCAGAGCGCGAAGAGCCTTAATCGTCCTGGAATACAGAGAGCCCTTCAGATGATGCGTGAAGGCCAGGCAGCAGGGCTTCTTGTGGCGAAACTCGACAGACTCACCCGGAGCATTGTAGACCTCAACACCCTCATATCTGAATATTTCAGCGAGAAGTCAAAGTATCAGTCAACCCTCTTCTCAGTCGCTGATCAGGTGGACACCCGGAGCGCAGGCGGCAGACTCGTGCTGAACGTCCTGATGAGTGTTGCACAGTGGGAGAGAGAAGCAATCGGCGAGCGCACAAAGGCAGCCCTTTCTTACAAGAAGTCACAGGGTGTCAAGCTGGGTAGACCTGAGAAGCAGATCATTGATCCTGAAGAGGTGAGGACCTTCAACTATATCAAAGAGTTGAGAGCCCAAGGACTCACCTACAGAGCAATAGCAGAGAGACTTCAGGCAGAAGGTTACAAGACTTTCAGAGGCGGCAAGTGGTATGCAACGTCAGTTAAGAATATTCTTGAATCGGAGGTGGCATAGTGGGGAAAGTAAAATCCCTCAATGAGGCGCGAGAAGAGAAGACACTCTATGAGATGCGCCAATTCATTGACGAAGTAATGAGTCAGGCAGACCCAGAGAAGCCCTTGCCTGATGATGAATTGGATAAGAAGCTCGACAGGCTCACTGAAAAATGGAATCAATGCAAAGGAGGAGCGGAGATGGAAAGGCTGTATACGCCGGATCAGGTGGCAGAATACCTGCAGATAGCACCAAAGACTATAAGAGATTATCTCAGGGATGGCAAGATTAAAGGGATCAAAGTGGGTAAGGAATGGCGCGTCAAAGAGAGCGCACTTCAGGCTTATGTTGACAGAATAGATGATACAGGCAAAAAACCTCTATATACTGCCCGAATTCGCCACAGATCAGACGGGACATGGACAGGGAAGATTACTTCTCACCCAAAAGACTTGATCAGGCAACCCGGAGAGCGGCCTGCAGAGATTGAGACATTGCATGTCGTAGGGCCTAAAAAAACCAGAAAAGAAGTTGAAAAAGAACTGCACGAAGCTTTTGAACAAATGAAAAGCGATAGCAGCGGGAAAAACAAGATCGAACAGGACGAAAAGCTTTTCTTTCTTACCACTGGCGGTGGAAGGCCAGAGCGACAGCATTCATAGACCTTTACATAGCGAACACACCGGGATACTGCCCGGAACATCAAGGAGGTTATAACAATGCCAAAGACGACGAAGAAGAACCCCGTGCGGAGGTCTGCACACAGGAAGACAGAGGAGACACCAGTCACTCAGAGTGAGGGCGTCAAGGTCCTTTCTCTTGCGCTCAAGATAGATGAGTGGGCACGACACCATAACCTCACACTCGAAGATGCTTTAGAGCAGGCTCTGAATGGCCTTGCCGCAAAGGACCAGCCACAGGAAGATGCCTTTTTGAAGGCGCTGGAAAGCATTCCTGAAGATGACGAGCCCACAACCGATGAAGATAGGCGCTATATAGAGCAGGCGCTCAAAGAGGAAGAGGCTGGCGAAACCATCACCATCGAAGAGGTTATGAAAAAACATGGTAGACAGCGTTAAACTCTCAAAAAATGCTCAGAAAACTATCGACAAGCAGAGGGACAAGGGAATACAAGAAATGCTTGAAGATGCCTGTTATTCATTGATTAACTTCCCTGATGTAACGGACGTGAAGAAGTTGCAAGGCATGGAGAATTCCTGGAGACTTCGGAAATCATATAAGGGTATGGAATGGAGAATCCTTTTTGCTCTCATCAAAAAGATCGTGGATGACAAGGAAATAACCATTGTTGAAGTAGCCGACATTCGTAAGCGCAAGGACGCCTATTAAACGAACGAACCAGCCGGGACGGCACTGATGAAACGTCACTAATGATTGAGCTGAGAGAAAACAACAGAAGGAGGTGAGAGCCCTATCAACAGACTGAGCTTACATACAAAGAGATTAAAGGAATGAGAAGGTTTCCATAAGGAGCAGCGGCCACAGCATACAACACAATAACATAAGGAGGAATTCTACAATGACAGCGACTTTGACCGGAAGTGTCATCGAGAACCCCTCTCAGGTAAATGATACCATGGGAGCGGCACAGAAGGCAATAGTTTGGAAGGGACAGCGAGTCCCGTTTTTAGGCACCATCAATATGGACGGTGACAAGACAGAGGAGGACAGGCTAAATACCAAGAGGCTGAATGAGACTTATAAAAGGATGAAGGAGCAGCAACAGAGGAATCAAGAAGAAGAGTTTCCTGCCCCTGATATTGACGGCAGTTCGAATTATGACGATCCTCTGTTGCAAAGTTTATCTCCCTCTCAATGGGAGGAGATGATTGACCCGGTTTATTCACGAAGATTTTGACGGAGAGGCAAAAGTAGTAAAATTGCCAATTTTTCGGGTCAGTCAGATAGTTTTGGTTTACTCCTCGGGTTTTGGCAGCCTTTTTATAAGGCAAATGTGTT
>Ga0302251_1001764_pt1 | contig 12076 bp, 19 predicted proteins | sample AAG_RA_Gln_MG_FD_193534 | JGI IMG/M metagenome (GOLD analysis project Ga0302251, IMG submission 193534) | Enriched activated sludge microbial communities from anaerobic digester in WTTP, New Holstein, Wisconsin, United States - AAG_RA_Gln | ecosystem: Engineered > Bioreactor > Anaerobic >...
GTTAAGATGCGCTCAGTCGGTCATTGCCGTAATAGGGAAAAGCTAAGAATCAATATTCAGGATTCTGAAGGTATAGAGGAAATCAAACCTGGCAGGATGGGTTTGCATGTCAGAGGAGAGCGCTATCGACGCCATTCTGTACATATGGTACATTATAGACAGAGAGAAGAAACAGGGAGATGTTGAAAATGACTGAGATCAGCACGGTAGATGCCAGAGACCAGTTTTCCGAGATCGTTAACAAAGCAGCCTATGGAAAAGAGCGAATGATCGTCACTCGAAGAGGAAAAGCACTCGCAGCTCTTATCCCTATTGAAGATCTCAGAATCCTTGAGGAAATGGAAGACCGCAAAGACGTGGAAGACGCAAAGAATATACTGGCAGAAGTAAAGGCAAAAAAGGAAAAGCCTGTGCCATATGAAAAAGTGAGGAAAGAGTTGGGTCTGGCGTAAATGAGCTACGAGGTGAAAATAACTTCAGCCGCCCACCGCCAGTTGGCTGCATTACCCAAAGATATTCTAAGGCGCATAGACTCAAAGATACTTTCATTGGCTGACAATCCACGTCCTCCAGGCGTGAAGAAGCTTAAAGCAGAAGAAACCTCTATCGCATCCGCGTGGGTGATTATCGTGTTGTCTATACGATAGATGATTTAACTTCTACAGTTATCGTGGTGAAGATCGGTCACCGAAGTGACGTATATGAATAAATTTTCCCTACCGTAAAAAATAATCTCCACGGTACGCTTGCGGGGTGTTGTTGAGCTATGCTCAATGACACCCCGCAAGCAATCTGCAGACTACCGCTCAGATCCTTCACTCTCTTTCTGCCTCGCAGCTCCCGTGTGAAATCACAGCTCCCGAGTGCCGACCAGACTCTGCTTTTCGTGAAAGCCACAAAGGGGGTTCCAGCCTGGTTCTGCAGTTTTGGGACCCTCCCAAAACTGCAGAATACCCCCTGTGTGGTGCAAAAATTGCCAGAGGGCGGGGTGAATGGCAATTTTTAGTCCCCCTGAGAACTGGTTTCCCCTCCACTTTCTCGCTCTTGCCGCCAGTTACTGCTGGCGGCAAGAGCGAAACAATCAACACCCTTACCTTAATTGGGGGTGTGCCAAGGAGGGGGTGGTGTGGACGGGGGAAACTGCGGCAGGGGGACGCCCCCCCACAGAGCGGCAATGGGCTGGAAATGCGCGACTCGTGCCGACCAACATCATAAACGTCCTCCTCGGGCATCCCTGTCCTGGACTGAATACGAAGGGGTGTCCGAGGAGGACGAGAGATACAGGGGACTGGAGCTCAAGCTTCCGATCGGCACAAGACAATCCAGGAAAGCCTCGCAGCAGAGGGGCCATCGTGCCCGAAGGCCGGCACGATGGCCCCGAGGTCTGCCGACGAGACCCCTGATAAGATTGCCGGGTGAGAAAAGACAAACTAAGAAAACCTCGCGGCTGCCGAACTACGATCAGGCCCGATACGCGCTGGGAGCTCGGTGCGCTTGAACAATGTGTGGTGCAGAAAACAATGTCATAATATCCAGATAAGGGGTCGCGGCAGGCCGCCGTCGAAGGACTGGTGGAGGGAATTGAAGGCGTGTCTGCCGCGGGCCTGGGAGCGGTGCGATAACCCCACTCCAAAACTATTGTCCTCGGCACGGGAAACTGCTTGGTGCAGCGCATCATCTATAAATATGGCGAGATGACAGGGATTTCGCAGAAGTATGATGAGATGGGGGGAACTTTTCGCTACACTCTTTCCGGCACGCCTTTGCAATACACTGCGTGGAGAATGGGATGGAAGATGGATCTGTTAACTCTTATGGTACCCGGAAGATCTCATATTCGAAATTTCCACCATTTTCTTTTAGAATTTTTGAGTAATCTAGCTTTCTTTTTTTGAGCAGAAATATTGCCGGGATCGAGTGCTAAAACATAATCGCAAAGCTCTAAAGCCTTTTGTGGAATTTTCAGTGATTCCAATGCATTGATTTTTTCAAGTAAAGCATTGGTATAGCATGGATCAACATGTAACACTTTGTCAAAAAGGGTAATTGCTTCTCCATATGATCCAAGATGGTTCAATGCTGCACCTTTATTATACAGAGCTGATATATTATCGGGTTCAATTGCTAATAATTCATTGGTATATGTAAGAGACTCGCTGTTTTTGCCAACAGCAATTAATGTACGACACTTCGAAAGTAAAAAAGTTTTTTTCTGGTCAATATTCATAAAGCTGCAATGGTCAAATTTCTCCAAAATTGTCAAAGCATCTTCCCATTTATCCATTTCGCACAGAGAACGTGCTATTTCATGAGAGTATATAAAATTTCCCGGCTCAAGTTGTAGCAATATGTTGAAAGTATCAATAGCTTCAGAGTGTCTATTTAACCGAAATAATGAATTACCTTTCAATAATAACGCATCCGGATCGGAGGGAGAAATAACAAGTACCGCATCATAAACGTCTATTGCCTCTTCATAGTTCTCTGCTTGGTATAAGATATTAGCTCTATCAAGAAGAAAGTTCACTTCATCATTATCTTCGATATCATAATTGCCTGAATGTCGAAAGACGAGTCTTTTGAGCATATACTTGATGAATTTGTCAAATTCCAGTTCACTATTATAATGGGCATTCAAATATAACTTATGGCCAATACTATCTTTATTTGCAAAAATACCGTAGATGAGCAATTCTGGAGTAAGTTCACGCAGGCCAATAAACAAAGCTAGTTTATTGGCAATTGAGATAGAATTTTGCAGTTCTTCGGACCAGGCGATATCTTTTACTACGCTGCCATATTGTTCTAATTGTATATCAGTAGCAAATAATGCGGCATGCAGTGTTAATGAAACCATCTCGGCACATGCACCTGGAAAGAGATCAGGACGTCCAAGAATTGCATAAATAATGTGATCTGTTTGCAGAACATCCGCATGAGTTTTAAATGCATAACCTACAGCTATTGGAAAAATCTGTTGTGTTATATTTGAAAAATTTATCTCTCTCATTTACTTTTAGTATGCAGGCTTTGTATTAGATTTAAAGATATAATAAAACATTGCCCCGCCAGGGCTTTTTTTCAAAAAAGGAAGAATTTTTTCAACAAATTCAATATTGCGACGACTTTCCTGGCGGAAATTATCGTTATTAACTGGTGGAGTATTACTTTCCGGTGGAGTAGATTCTTTCACATAATTTTCCGAAGGTGCATATATTTTGTTTGGGTCAAGACGTCGATTTGGTCTACGCCATATCTCATCTTTGCTCAGTTGCTTATCATATTGTTCGTCAGGCGGCAAAGGGGGATTTGCTAAACGATTCATCTTGCCCTTTGTTTCCTGCGCTCCTGGATCAGCAGGCAAATTGCTGGGAACAAGTGGGTTTTCCCAAGCTCCTGATGGATTTGGCTTAAAATATTTAAATATATCTTTATCGTTATAACCACTGGGATCCGAATACTTAATCGGATTCCCCCTGCAATACATATACGGATTCTATGATGAGGGATTAGCCAAGCTTCCCTTATACGCATCAGGCGACATGAACCTTCCGGTATCAGGATCGTAGTGCCTTACACCCGGCATTTGCAGCAGATTCCTCGCGGAGTAGAAGCTGCTTCTTGACCTCTATCCCGCCAGGCGCTGAAAAGCCTCCCATGCCGCCTGAAGAAGCGACGACTCTATGGCACGGCACTACAAGAGGAAATGGATTTACAGCCATTGCGTGACCCACTGCCCTTGCAGCTCCAGGGCTATCGCAGAGCCTGGCCACTTCTCCATAGGTCTTTACCTGCCCGGGAAGGATAGTCTTTACGAGATTGTACACCTTCTGGTGAAATGGAGGGATTCCGGACATATCAAGGGGCACTGCCGTGAGATCGGCGCTACCGGTTTCCAGAAGCGTCTGTATATCAGACACGATATTATTAATCCAGAAGGGAACCTGTTTACTGTGAGGGCTTCTGCACCCCTTCAGCCTTCTCACCAGTTCAGACTCCGATTCTCCAGGGAATATGATATCGGTGATTCCCTTATCACTCCAGATTAGGAAGAATCTGCCAAGGTAAGTGTCAATTCCGGTAAATTTCTTTTCTGGAGCTGCGTCTGCATGTCTTTTCATTGCAGCCCCCTCTCATTGCTTTTCATCAATTGTGCTCCTCTGGCAGAGATGTGATGATGAGACCGACTGTAGAACACTCAATGAATATTTCTCCCCTTCCATGTTATACCATGAAAACCATGAGTTTACAATCATTATCTGTTTTCTTTCATGTGACCTTCAATGAGAGCTGGAAAGGATAACCAGCGTAAAAACCGTAGTAATGTGATACAGGATCAATGGTGAGCCGACACTCGAGCAGAGCAGCTGCCGCCTCGATGAGCGGAATCGTAAATAAGGCATTGCAGCTGGGTTCTTTGGTCTCACTGCACCTCTTGCCAGGAATCTCGGCATAAGATTGACCCCTGATGCACATTCCGGTATAATTATCTCAGAAGCCCGGCTTTAAGTCCGGTTCGGTGACTTCTGCAAAACGCCATTCCTGCAGCGAAAAGTAAGGTTCCAGCGGGGGGGGGGACGATGATCTTAGATTCAAATCTGTTATTATGTATCATCGCCTGGGTTCTTTTATTATATATCGTCTACAGATATTACACTGAGCTGCGCATGTCAACTAAAAACCAGAGGAATACAGATATCGATTCAATGATTGATGACAGCTTTCTTCCGCTGGCCAGAGACCGTTTTGGCCACACCGCCCTTCATTATGCAGCAGAGCTCGGCAACGAGGAGAGGTGTAGAGCTCTTATTGCCGGAGGTGCCGATGTCAACGCCCAGGGTGGCGGAGACTGGGGAACACCGCTCCACTGGGCCATGAGGAGCGCCAGTTACAATGTATGAGCAATGCTTATCGATAACGGAGCCGATGTCAATGCCACATGCGGCGGGAAGCCCAGGGGAGCTACTCCCCTCGATGAACTCGACAGATGCATCGAGTATGGAAGAAATCCTGACTGGCATATATGGCGCCCTGGATTCGGAGTGGAAGAAGAGCTCCGTCCAGTCTATAGGAGAATAGAAGATCTCCTTTTACTTCACGGTGCGAAAAGAAATTTCTGACTCAACGCCCATCAGCACCGATCTTGCTCAAAAGCACGGCACTCTCAACGGGAAGGAGAACGATCTCGAAAAAATTCTCTTCAGCGGAAAAGAGGAGGAGAAAAACTTGGCTTCACAGCATTCTGATTTCTACGAAGTGGAAAGCACTGTCATTCATTTCAAGGGCACGATGGGCAGCAGGGGAGTGCTGGTATACAGGCCTGATGATCGCTGGGAGTATTACTCATACGGAAGTATAGTATGGGACAGCCTGCACCAGCAGGTCTACAGGAATCACAAAGGAGAAGCTCTGACAGAGCAGGATTTGAACTGCCGCGGCATCAGGCTTCCCAGTGCAGAAGAGTATCAATATCAGACAAAAGGTATGAACTGGAAGGACAATTTTAAGTCTTTAATCTCCTTCGCAGAAGTGCCGGGGAAACTTCTCTCGAAACTGAAAAGGCATCCCGGTGATCCGAAATCGGTATTTCTTGTACTCTATGAAGACTGCTACGAGACAAACTTCGGTGATGGCAGATTCCTCTGTCCGGCGGCTGCATTCTGGACTGAGAGTGATGCCATTGATGAAATAACGAACCGCCAGAATAATGAGACCGACTCTGCCGGTAAGATATTCTACAGATACTATGTGAAGGAGATCACAGTATCTGTCGATAAATCAAAAAAACATATCGCCGCTGACTTGAAGATCGAGGCCTATGAGCATTACTCCCTCAATGATATCATACGTCTCCTCGCCGACAGATCTCTGAAACAGGACAAAGGAGCGAAATAACACAGCCCCTGCAATATACATACCAGGCTCATCGGCAGATAGGTCGTGCAAAAAGAGGCTATAAAATTCTATCAGGAAGCGCTTCAAACATACAGAGAATTTCTTGATTCAGATCATCCCAGAATAAAAGAAGTGATGAAAAGCCTTCAAGAGTTGAAGCATGTAGAGAGTGAAAGATAGAGAAAAAGTGAAACACAAACAACAGTAAGAATAAGGATATTGATACCGGTTGCCGCAAGAGTAATAATTTGCCTCTTCCTCATCCCCCACCTCCAGCATCTCCAGTTGATTCACTTTTCTATCAGCCCCTGGATGGAATCAAATTGAGGATAGTTTCGGGGATAACGATAAAATCCCCGATAGTGAACCGCGGAGCAGAAAACTGTAAAAGTATCGTGGTCATCATTTACCCTGTAGTTCATCGAATAAGTATCCTTTCGCTCCTTCCACTCACCGTAAAGATAACAGTATGGCTCTATCGGAATTCCTGTCCATCTTCCACTTGAAGGACATAATCTTATTGCACGATTGTATGGATTCGGAAATGCCTGTGCAATTGAATCCGGGTATTTGCCATTATTATTTACCTTATATACCTCCAAAGAAACTTCTATCTGTTTCAGGTTTGATTTACAGGCGCTGCCTGTATAAAGAGGACAATATCCTGGCTTTGGCATTAGAATCGCATAGATCGTGATAATTAGAAAAGCCAGAATTATCAAAGCCACAATGAATTTGAGCATTGATAAGAGGTTTTCATAAATATTATCTAATAAGTTTTTGTGAATCACACTCTTTCAATATTCTCTCCTATGTGTAAAGATAAAGCATTACTCAAGAAAAGCTCGATCTTCCGGGACAGGGATAAAGCATTCATCTATAAGCCCGCTCCTGTGGAGTCCTGCCATTTTTATCCTCGGCATATATGTCTGCACCTTTCGATATAAGTAATTCAGCTATTTCTCTTAGATTTCTGCAAAGTGCTTCGTGCAGGGGTGTCCGTATATCATAGTCCTTGACATTGACATCCGCACCTCTCGATATGAACAGCTCAACTGCATCCTTATTATTCCCTTTGACAGCTTCAATCAGGGGTGTCCTGCCCTCCCAGCTCACAGTGACATTGACATCAGCCCCTTGGAAATGAGCATCCCGACCAGGTCTTTCTTTGCATAGAAAGCAGCTTCATAGAGAGGTGTCGCACCGTTATAGCTGTTTTTGCAATTGACATCTGCCCCCTTGGAGATGAGAAATCTGGCAACTTTTTGACTGCCTTCTTTTACTGCCCAGTAAAGAGGATGAGCTTCCGTTTCATGTACATTGTTTCCGGGAATCCCATCATAGGGTTCCCTATAGATTCCTTCAGCATTTAATTTAATCAGAGAGGGATCAATTGCCACAAGCACTCTTACCTGTATCAGATTATCGCTGGCAACTGCCTTCATGAATATATCCTGTTCTTTTGACAGCCCCATCTTTACCAGCAGAACCAGTCCAATCAGGATCACACCCCAGGCCAGCACCCTCAGTATTTTCGCGAACCACTTCAATAGATTCATCATTGTCACAAATCCTCTTTCATGAGAAATAAATGCTTTTCTGCCGTCCGATCTCTATTATTCCCATAAATCAGTTTTTCAGTCACAAGAGCAGGAGAAATTCTTCACTCTCCCTTTCCAGGATGAGACATTGATGACAGCAGGTAATCAGCATTCCGGCAAAGGACCGCCAGCCTTCCTTTTCCTGATCACTACCATTACTGTTCAATGCCTGCCCCCTTAAAAAACAATCAGAACTTAACACTCTGTTTACAATTTCTGTTTTATGTTTACATTTGAACGTGTTACAATATAGGCATAGTTGAAAATTCAGGAGGGGGATACCATAACTATCGACCGCATACCGGGAAGCTGCGAGCAGCCTTTAAACACCATCCGCAATGTTCAGAATAAAGCGAAGGAAAAGTCCGCGCCTGTTATCAGTGATCAGGTTATCATATCAGGCAGGGATGAAGCCTTTCCGAAGCTCATTGTAGGTGCGCCTATTGCGCGTCTCGATCCCTTAATCGATCAACCTGTCGAGCATCCCGTTCCTTTTGGCATCGAGATAAAGAATGGCGTGGCGATAGGCATTGACGGCCGATCCATCATCGTGGGTCAGGGCGGAAAAGGGAAAATTGATATCACATGCCACCTCGAAGACGGCACCTATTCTGATAGAGATTATAGAATAACACGCAGTGCCGACAAAACAACGATAGACGGCATTTATGACTGGCAGGATGCCACAATCACCGGGAAGGGAAACACCGTTCAAATAAAGGAAGAGACACCCCGTGACATAAAACGTGAATTGAGGAGACTCTCACTGAAAAATGCACTGAGGCACAAATGGGAAACATGGTGCGCTGCAGAACCTCAATTTTCGACATACTGATCTTGAAAACTATTATGAGCATTACCGTAGAATGGCATGTCTGCCCAAAAACTCATCTGATATCAATGCCAGTTTCTATGGGGCCCTGTTGCCACCTCTTAAAGTTCCTATCGATCGGGGGCGCTGCGCTGAATGCAGGTGGCTCGACGTCTGCAACGGAAATTTCAGGGTCAGGGCCGAAGATGTCTGCTATCTCCCGCTGTTTTTTACCCTGCGCGGCTTTCAGTGGATTCGTGCCGATGAATCTCTTCATGAAGCCTTTTATGGTCCCGGCGTTTACATCTGCGCCCTTTGAGATAAGCAGCTCGACTGTCTCTCTGTGCCCTTCCGACGCCGCTATAAAGAGCGGCGTCCTCCCGCGCCAGTCCCTCGCTTCGATGTCCACGCCTTGCTTCAGCAGCAGCAGCATCACCATCTCCCTGTCGCCTGAACCGGCAGCTCTGTGCAGAGCCGTATAGCCTTCGCTGTCCCGCGTCTCAGGAGACAAATCCTTCATCAGTACGAGGCCTGCCCTTTTGTGTCGCCATCCTTGACCGCATTGAAGAGCTCGTCGCTCTCCTCCTTCCTGGTATCTGCATCTGCCGGCGTCAATGTGGTGCCGTCCAGAAATGAGAGGACCTCTTCGGCGGAGCAAGCCCTCCTGCCGCACTCGAACTCGAGCAGGTTCATGATGATCCTGTCCAGGTATTCAGGCACGTATGTGTTGAGCTTTGACGGCGCCTCGAATGAAAAGGGCGGCATCAACGATAAGCTCAGGGTAAAAAGTAACTCTTTCATCTCCGTGATCTCTTTCAGTTCTATCTATCAATGCGTCTATGGCTTTATAATCACAGAGTCTGCCATTATTTTTCATTACCTCTTTTGTGCGGTGGTTGAAAATAACAGTATTCTCCCTTTCCATGCCTGGAATCACTAACTGCGATGCATCGCTCTCCATATCCAGAAGCCTGGCCGGAAGAATATCTCCAGGCTTCAAATTGCCCTGTAATCCAGGGCTGTTAAGGATTGCTTTCTTTACCGCTGCTCTATCTTTCTGATCAATCTTCGCACCCCGGTCTATTAGCAGCTTTACTATCTTATCACTGGAAGCCCATGAAAGAGAAGCTCTTCCCTGTTTGTTTTTTTTATTGACATTTGCTCCACTGCAGATTAGAAGAGTGACAATCTCTTCATCCCCTTTTGATACCGCCTTATGGAGCGGTGTTTCTCCATACCTGTCGGCAATAGAAAGATCCGCCCCCTTCTCCACAAGCAGTCTCACCGTACCTTCTCTGCCCTCTGACGCTGCAGCATAAAGTGGTGTTGCGCCAGAACTATCCTGCATATCAATCCTGGCCCCTCCCGCAAGAAGAATATCAACTATATCTGCACTTCCTGATGCTGCTGCTCTGTGAAGAGGTGTGTCGCCATCCATATCCTGCACATTGACCTGTGCACCACAGGAGAGAAGCATTGCTGCCATATCCTTGTGCCCGTGCGAAGAAGCCAAATGCAATGGAGTGTTTCCATATTTGTTGCAGTAATTCACCGGCGCGCCTTCATCGCCGATGGCAGATCCATTTCCCGAAATGGATTAACTCCTTACATTGAAGAAACGGTGAAAGCCGACAGGTTTTCGAGAAAATCAAATGGCTGGGACAGGTAATCAATCTCAAGCTTTTCTGTAGATATTGAGACCAATTTTGATATCTTCCTTCTCTGGTATCGAGACATTACCTTCCGTTGAACCGATGATAACGCTCTTTCCTGAAGACGATTTGCCGAATTCCTTTGATATATCAACCGTTATGGTCAGTATATTACCGTTCAGCACCATTTCGCAGTTCTTCATGTAAATAACCTCCTCTTGAGTTTGATTGGAAATACTGCTTATTGACAGGAAGCTGGATTTTCGATTCCCCGGCTTCTGCAGAATAGTATACAATAAATTTGCGGGAAAGTCCAAATTGATAAACAAACGCGCATTATGAATTGCACTACCAGAGCCTCTGGAATTATCTGTCAACGCTCATTGGACAATTTCTGCTGGTGAGTATAAACCTGAGTTTTGCCTTCACCTCCTCTTCACCTCCTCTTCACCTCCTCTTCACCTCCTCTTCACCTCCTCTTCGCCTTATCTTAACCGTGATAAAATATAATGATACCATAAGACAAGGAGGTGATTTGATTGAGAGCGGTTGACACACCGGGGAGGTCGACCGGCGGTAGTGTAGAATTATCAGTCAGAATGCTCACTATCATTTAATCATTCCATTACACATGCCCCGAATGTTACGCTGCACCAAAGAGACTTTCACAGAGAAGCTTTCAGTGGGAGGTGATACGGCAATTCCACAAGATAGCCCGGCCGGAAGCCACTGCAATAATTCACATCATTAAAAGGAGGATTCATGACAGCAACTGCACACAGAATGAATCTAATTCTATTACTTGTCTGCATCACGCTTCTCTCGGCTCTGAACGGTTGCGGGAACTCGGGAACGAGCGACACTTCATACTGGGGAGGAGACTCTCAGACCACAGCGGTCTACAAGGTGAGCGGCACAATAATAAGTCCCGTCTCACTCCAGCCCATCCAGGGCATGACGTGCACTCTCAATGCTCTTGACGGGTCGAAGAGCGCCTCGACGACGACTGACGCGCAGGGAAGCTACTCCTTCTCGGGCCTGGCTGCGGGGAATTACAAGATTGTCACGACGAAGGATGGCAATATCACCGACAATTCCTTCTTCACCGTGACCCAGGATATGACCATCAACCTGACGAGCATCAAAAAGGACGACTGGACGACCGTGATGGGTGCTGATCACCCCTATGATGCCACCAAGGCCTACGTAAGCGCCGCCGTCGATCATACCGGCGGGGGAACGGCTCCTGTCAAGGCGGGAAGCCCCAGGGATCCCGGCAGGGACGGCGTGGTGGTGGACCTGTTTTCTAACACCAAGGGAAAAGGCTCTGGCTACCAGGCCCGCTGTTACTTTGACGCGTCAGGCAAGGCGGACTGGAATGCCACCTCCACATCCAGCTCTGGTGTGGCGCTCTTTTACAACACAGCCCCAGATGACAAATACACTATGGTTGCCACGAAATCGGGGCACACCTTCGACAACGCCACCAACATCGCACCGGCCCAGGGGCAGTTCACCAACTACCTGATGTACTCGAAAAGCTCCGGTACAGCAGTTCAGCTCACAGGGATGTGCTTCGGGCCGTATCTCACAGGAGCGCCTCCGGATCAGAGATCGATGAGCCAGCTCACTACGCTCATCGCTCCTCTCGTGAACTACACAAAGGGCATACGGACCTACTCGATGACGAGCGGCCTGGATCAGATACCGGTCATTGCCAAGGGGTACGGCCTCAAAGTGGTCGCCTGCGCCTGGCTGGACGGAACCAATACGAGCAATGGCACCATAAGTGCAGCAGACATACCTGAGATACAGAACCTCGTCACACAGGCCAATGCTCATAATTTGGACATAGCCCTCGTGGGAAGCGAGACGACCAACAACGGATTGACCCTTCAAAACCTGCAGAGCTACATCACCCAGACGAAAACACTGCTGAGTGGCACGACCACGTCCAGCGGCAGCCCCGTCCAGGTGGCTTCGGGGCTCATGTTCAGCGAAGCCTCTGATGCCACAACAGTGGGTCTCTGTGATGTCCTATTCGTGCACGTGTATCCCTGCTATGCGAACCAGGGAATCGACGGCTCAAATCCCACCGCCATCTCAGGCAACCTCGA
>Ga0302251_1001765_pt1 | contig 12058 bp, 10 predicted proteins | sample AAG_RA_Gln_MG_FD_193534 | JGI IMG/M metagenome (GOLD analysis project Ga0302251, IMG submission 193534) | Enriched activated sludge microbial communities from anaerobic digester in WTTP, New Holstein, Wisconsin, United States - AAG_RA_Gln | ecosystem: Engineered > Bioreactor > Anaerobic >...
CACAACTCTGACAGTCACCAATGCCACCTTAACTTCCATTGTAATAACCACATATGAAGGCGCTGGTTCAGCTACCGTGCCAATTGGTTCTACAGAACAGCTTAAAGCTACAGCCGTTTATTCAGATGGAGGGAAAATAGATGTTACTCTTAGTGTAAATTGGTCTAGCTCTGATCCAACTACAGTTAATGTTGGCGATTCTGTTGGTGGTCCTGATAGCAGTGGGCCAATGAAAGGTGCGGTGAAAGGAATTGCCGCAGGTGATTCGGATATCACTTGCGAAATGTTAGGGAAAACTAGTAGTCCTTTTGTTGTAACAGTGCCTGCAGCTTCAGTTTCACCTAGCGTTTCTACTCCTGCGGAAGTCGTTACTGTAGACGCTGATTTTTATGACATCACTGGAACCGCTACTGCTGGCGCTGAAGTGAGAGTTTATATTGACCAAAACAATGATGGTTCTCCTGAGGAACAATACGATTATTGGTTCACTACTGCTGATAGTGGTGGTAACTATACTGTAACTGTTCCTTTGGCACAGGGTAATTATAATAACTTTGTGGTAGTTGCTGTAAAAACAGGACAATCAATAAGCGCATATGTTGATGTTCCTACTATCATTGAAAACAGCACGCCCCTTGAAGTGTTTATTATAAACCCTCATAATGATTGGACTTATAATAACGAAGCTCAACCCATTGTCTTTAATTATTATATTACCCCTAATCCAGGAGTTATCGCCACAATTAAGATAAATGATACTGTTGTTCCTTTGGCCGATGGAGATCCTCTTCCTGATGAACTTTTAGCCCTTGGAGAGAATAAAATCCAGATTGACGCTACTGATGATCTGGGCCATTCAACCTCTACTGTCACCTACTTTATAATTGACCAAAGTATCCCAGCAATGGTAACAGCAAATCATGGTTCTGGCATCTACAATAGCGATATTACTGTTTTTTTAAACAGTAGTGAGGATGCTAGCATTTACTACACCACTGACGAATCAACACCAGATGCTACTTCTACTCCTTATACCGAGGCTGGAATATCAATTACAGGAAACATGGTCTTAAAAGCCATTGCCTACACGCCAGAAGGTGCAGCTTCTCCAGTAGAAACCTTTACTTACATTATTAAGAAAAGTGCTGGTGACTTAAACGGACCTGTGAACCATGCTATAACCTTAGCTCCTGGTTGGAACATCTTCTCTGTTCCAAAAGTAGTTGCTAGTTCTAATCTTGCTACGCTTAGTTTAGGAAGTGGCGGTGGTGCTTATCTCTTGGTGAAAGGTCAATGGGTTCCTTATGCTACAGCAAAAGCTGCTTTCCATCCAAGCGTTGATTTTGCTCCATTGTATGGATACATAGTTAACAATCAATCAGGAGGAGACCTTACCCTTACTGTTAATTACAAAGAAACTCCTACTGACCTTGAAAAACAGTTTGCGAGAGATTTTGCAACCACTGGTGGAATAAAAAGCACTGGTTGGTATTCAATAGGTGTTGCTTCTCCGGAAAAGGCATTAACTCAAGGCAGTACTTCATCCATCAATGTTGACACTTCTGATTTGATTTATCGCCAGCAAGGGTCAGCAATCACTCAGATAATGGATTATACTGCTAATGCTAATAATTCTAGCGTGGTCTTTGCTTCAACTCCTATTAACAGGATAGCGACAGGGGATTATGAAAATCAAATTAATCCTAGAGAAACCAGAGGATACGTTGTCTTTGTCTCCAAAGAAGGAAGCGCAATAAGCGGTAACCAAAGATAAATATATAAGAAAGAGAAATATGAGAAAACTTACTATATTTGTATTTAGTCTAGCTGTTGTTTCTTTTTTACCTTTCTTAGTTGCCGCTCAAACAGCTCCGGGTTTACCTGCTTCATTTTACGGCACAGTTACTTTTAATGGCGTCCCCTTGCCGAGTGGAACAACCATTAAAGCATATTATGGAGCCAGCACCTTAACCTCGGGTCAGATTACGACTACTGCAGCTGGTATATATGGAGCAGTAGACCCTGATAATTATAATGGCTGGACAGATATTCCCTTGACTGTTAATGAGGGAACAGGAACTATTTATTTCAAAATTCTGGTGTCAGGCTATAATAATGAAAAAGAGATAGTTGCCAATGAAACAAGCACTTATAGCGCGATTACAAGGCGCCTTGATTTAACCTTTGCCGTGCCAGCTAAACCTGCAGCCACTCCGGCTGGCGGAGAATATCATAGTTCTCAGTCGGTTAGTTTGTCAGCTACTGGCTCACCCTCAATTTATTACACCCTTGACGGAAGCGCGCCTGACAACACAAAAAACCTTTATTCAGCAGCGATAGCCATTGATTCCTCTAAAACCCTTAAAGCTATTGCCTATAATACTGCTGGCAACGAGAGTCAAGTCTTAAGCGAAACCTATACCCTTACTTGTAATCCAGATAATTTAGCGCATGCTAGTACTTGGGGCGCTTATCCTGGTTGCGCTATTACTGCCTGCGTCTCGGGTTATACTTTGTCTAGCGGTCAATGCGTTGCTAGCGCTTGTAGCCCTAGCAGCGTGGCCAATGGAACTGTGTCAGCTTTCCCGGAGTGCCAGATTATTTGTAATAGTGGATATTATAGAAGCGGCACTTCTTGTGTTGCTTCTGGCGGAGGCGGCGGAGGCGGCGGAGGCGGAACTTTTCAAGGAGACCATACTGCTCCTTCAATTATGGATGTTACAATCACCAAGACTAGTACTAGCGCCACTATTAGCTGGAAAACAACTGAGTCGTCGTGGACTTGGTTTGTTTGGGGGACTACTGCCAGTTACGGTCAAGAAAAAAAGACTGAGGCCTATGCTTTAACTCATTCGGTTACTTTGTCTGATCTTAACCCAAGCACTACTTATTATTTTCAAATTAAAACAAAGGATGCGGCAGGAAACACTCTCTATGGTTCAGCGCTAAGTTTTACTACTTCAGTTGCTGGAAGCAATACATCAATAACAGAAACGCCTTCTCAGTCATCAGGCGGGCAGTCAAACACGAGTTCTTTTACTTTGAATAAACCCTTAAGCCAGATGAGCAGAGATGAGTTGCTAAACACTCTTTTAATGCTTGTTCTACAGCTTTTACTTCAAGGAAAACTTCAACTGTAAAGAATAAAGAACAAAGCGCCGCTTCGGGGCGGCGCTTTTGATTTGCCTTTTTTTAATTCTGTGATAAAATGAAAAAGTAAAAATGAGAAAGAGAGCATATTTCTTAATAATTTTTTTTTGCTTTTTACCTTTGTTTTGGGCTGATGCTGATACAGTCGGCCAAAAGGTAGATTTTACCGTTGACCCTAGTTATTCTCAATCAGACCAAACCAAAGTTTCAGCAACCTTAAGAAAGGTTTCTTATCGCCTCTATTTCTATTTTGATGACAATTGGTGGAACAGCTTAACTCAAGAAGAAGCTAAAAACATGGAAGACATAATGATTAGTCTGTCTAATGAGTTTGAATCAGTAATTTATCCTAAGGCAACTACTTTGTATGGAACAGAATGGAATCCAGGCATTGATAAAGACAGCAAGATTACTCTTCTTTTTTATCCAATGAAAGAAGAGATGAGAGGATATTTTCGGAACATTGATGAGTATGAAAAGATTGTTGCTCCTTTGTCTAATCAAAGAGAAATACTCTATTTAAACTCTGATAATATCTACAATCCTTTTCTTAATGAGTTTTTGGCTCATGAGTTCTCTCATTTGATAATGTTTAATCAAAAAGAGAGAAAGTATGGGAAGAGCGAAGATGTTTGGCTTAATGAAGCTAGGGCTGAGTATTTAATTACTTACCTAGGATACAATCAAAGAGAGAACAGCTATTTGGATACAAGGATAAAAGAGTTCTTAGACAAGCCAAGCGATTCTTTGACTCAATGGGACAATGATGTTTATGATTACGGAGTTGTCAACATGTTTATTCATTACTTGGTTGACCAGTATGGAGTAGAGGTTTTGACTGAATCAATTAAGACGAATAAAGCAGGGGTGGAAAGTATTGATTATGCTTTAAGCGCTTTAGGCAGACAGAAGACCTTTGCTGATATTTTTGCTGATTGGGCAATTGCTTCCTATTTGAACGATTGTTCTTATTCTCAACGTTATTGCTACAAGAATAGTAAATTAAGCAAAGTTCAGCTTATTCCTTCAAACAATTTCTTGCCTTTAAGCGGAGAAAGCTCTCTTTCTATTGGTCAAACCTTGTCTCCTTGGTCAGTTCAATGGCAGAAATTCAGTGGAGCAAGAAGCGATGTGAGGATTGATTTTGACGGCCGGAGCCAGAGCAATTTGAGAGTGCTTTACATTATCAAAGACTTTTCTGGAAAGTATGAGGTTAAGGAAATGACTTTAGATGGGAATAAAAGGGGAACAGTGAGTGTTTTGGGAATGGGCAAGGATAAATCTTCAGTAGTGATTATTCCTGTTGCCTTAAACTCTTCTAACAGCCTCTTTTATTCTCTTAGCCTAGCTACTTTTGTTCAGAATCCAGAACAAGCTCAATTGCCTTTTGAGATAAGCAAGCCGTTAAATCAAATGAACAGAGAAGAACTGCTAAGCGTGCTCTTGCGCCTTATCATTTATCTTTTATTACAAGGAAAACTGGTGTTGTAGTTTTAATATTTTATTTCTTCTTAATTTTGACAACAAAGTATTTTCTAATCAAGATATGAGCATGAAATTGTTTCCGCCGCGGTGGCAAAAACTGGCAAAACATTGTCTGGCAGATGGTTAATATTTTTGAATGATTGGAATAATTTTTCTTTAGCTTTTAGCATTTTTCACTAAATTCATTGTGACTTTTATCTTGAGCGATTTTATCTAACTGCTTTAAAGTCCTTCCTGTATCCTTTTTCTTCAAAGTTAAATACCCAAACTTAGTTAAAGCTTCCTCTATCCGCTGATACTTTTCTTTGCGAGAGATAGCGGTGAATTTTATCTTATCGTCGACCCTTAAAAATCCTTAATATTTTGTAAACTCACAATTAAGCTGTCGTTCATTTGTATTGTCATATCTACAATGCGTGACAGCTTTATTGTCAATAAGAGGTGTTAATGCTCATATTGCGTTGGAAACAGCTTAGATTTCATGCTCACGTTGTATTATACAACACGTGAATAAGTTCACATACATATTGCACTCCCTAAGGGAGAAATATGCATGCAAATCCATCGCACCTCATACGGAATCAAAGGGTTCTTGACTTTCCACAATGATGCTTTAAGGTCTTCATATATGATTACCACAAAAGCATTATTCAAAGTCAAAATCCAGAAAGGCATGGCATTGACCTTGCTAAAGATTGAGGGTCGAGCATCCTAATCTAGGGAAAGAGAAAATCTATCCTGAACTTAAAGAATTCTGTCTTTCTCTTTCTCTTGAATACCCCGGCATAACGAGAATTCTTTAGCTGTGTCAACCTCATTCCATGCTTCAAGAGCAGCCAAAGAGTTCTTCACCCTCTGTCGCAAAGCCTTCCCTTATCCCATTAATTTCGTCTTGACTGACAATGGATCAGAGTTTGCTAAAGAATTCAACGAAGAATTAATGAATTTTCATCTAGTCCACTACCATACCTATCCCCGAACTCCGAAGATGAACGCCCATATGGAGAGATTCAACCGCACCTTCAGAGAAGAATTCCTTGATTACCTAGTCTGGTATAATACCAAAGGAGCCACTCTGCTTTTCAAAACAAGCTTTAATATGCATTGAAACAATTAGAAACAGTTAAAACCCTTGAAGAGTGCAATTTAGGGTGGACTTATACAGTCGTTTGTATAAATTTAAAATTTATGTTAAAAATATAATATAATTTAACACAAATATATATTTAATGCAAGCGTAAATTTATGGCGGACTTAGCAATTAATAAAACACATCTTATCCTTGTCAATGCCGTTGTAAAAAAAGGTGACAAGATTTTAGCTTCTCAAAGAAGTTGGGAAGAGACACATGAGCCTGGCAAATGGACAATTCCTGGGGGCAAGGTAGAACGAACAACCAAAGAAACGTGGGGTGTGATAGAAAAAACATTGGCAGCAGAGGTTTTAGAAGAGACGGGAGTTAAAATAAAAAAGGACGTAATTTTATTATTAAACAACACTTTTATCAGGTCAACTGGACAGCATGTTGTGGCTCTCGTGTTTCTTTGTTATTGGATGTCCGGGGAAGCAAAACCCCTTGACGATACAATTGATGTTCGATGGATTAGAAAAGATGAGATTAATAAATTAAAATTTGCCCCTAATGTCAAAAAATATATAAAATCAGGTTTTGATTTTAAGTTGGAAAAATGACAGTTGCAAATAATAATAATTCAATGCATGGCATTAAAACACACGAAGAATGGATGGATGTGGCACTAGATTTGGCTAAAAGAGGGGAGGGAAAAGTGCCAGGTAGGCCGTTAGTAGGGTGTGTCATCGTTAATAGTGACAATAAAAAGATTGGGGATGTTTTTTTAGTAAAATGGCGGACCACACGCAGAAGTCAAGGCTATCAAAAAGGCTGGCGTGAATGCTAGAGGGCCAAATATTTTCTCTTTAGAAAATTAAGGATTTTTCCACTTTGGACAAAAGTTTTTTAGAAAATTAATATTTTCCAAACACTTTAGAAATAAAACGTCTTGAAGCTTATGATATTTCTAATTTAGGGACAGAAGTCAAAACTGGAAGCATGGTTGTTCTTAATGATAAAATGTTAGTGAAGGGTGAGTATAAAGTTTAAAATTAAAACTATAATTGGACAAAGCGATGTAGATTGTTTAAAAGAAGTTTTAGAAAGAAGATTAAAGCACAAGGATTGGCCTTGGCCAGATGTTGTTTTAGTAGACGGAGGAAAGCCGCAGGTTAATGCAATTAAAAAAATTCTTCAAGAGAACAATCAGCAGGATTATGTTCTTGGAATTGCTAAAAGAAAACAAAGGAACAAGAACGAATTTGTTTTTTCAGAGAAGAATGATGGATTTTCTTCTTGGGTTAAAGATAACAAGATGCTTGAGAATATTTTCTAAGTGTTCTTCGTAAGTTTTGGCAGGATGAATCTGTCCTTGGCTGTCATGCAAGTAATAGTAGTATTCTGTTTCTTCGGGGTGAACTACTGCTTCCATTGCTGCTAAGCCTGGATTGCAGATTGGTGCTGGCGGTTTGCCGGCATGGAGGTAAATATTATACGGCGACTCTATTTTGTAATCCTCTGGCCTTACTTTTGGCCACCAGTTTCCGGGTTTTCCAATAATGTATTGAATGGTGGCGTCAATTTCTAATTTCATTTCTGGTTTATGAAGCAATCTGTTCCAAATGATTCCTGCTATCAAAGGCATTTCTTTTTCATTAGCTGCTTCTCTTTGGACAATTGAAGCCAGAGTAATGGCTGTATCGTGTTTAATGTTGTTTTCAGCAAACTCTTGAAGCACTGCTCCGCATTTTTCATTGAAATGGCTTCTCATTCTTTTAGCTGTTTCCTCTCCTGTATAATTTAAATTGAGAAGATAGGTGTCTGGGAAAAGATATCCTTCCTCGCTGTTTTTAAGAAAGCTTTCTTTAGCTTCTTCTCCCCAGTCAAGCGTTTGCTGAAGTTTTTCAGCAATCTCTTCTTTTCTTAATCCTTCTGGTATGACTACCCATTTTTGAAAAGGATGATTAGCTAAGACATCGGCTAATTCCCAGGCATCCATTGCTTTGGAAACCATATATCCGCCTGGCTCAATTTTTCCCTGCCAGCCCTTTTTCTTTAAGACATAGTGAAAAGCCCATTCGCTTCTGATATATCCTTGAGCTTTTAATTTAGGAATCAATTGCTCTTCAGTTGTTGTCAAATTGATTGTAATTTTTTCTTCTTCTGCTGTTTTTTGAGGAGCAGAAAATTGATACTGCCAGAGAGCAAAACCAAGAGCAGATATTATTAAAAGAAAAATAATAATTAGTTCTTTTTTATTCATTTTTTAATTTTGGCAGATTTTGTCAGCTTTGACAATAAGACCAGGAAATCTTTAGGCTTAAGTCAAAGGATACGCCATGAAGTCTTTGTCTGCGGAGCTTGTTGACTAAACATTAATTTTTTATTAAAGTTATTTATTATAATGAAAGGAACAAAACTTTTAAAATATATTTCACCTTATGTTTGGCCGCTTATTCTAATGGCCATTTTTATATATTGTCAGGTTTCAGCCACTCTTGCTTTGCCTGATTATATGGCCAGAATTATTAACGAAGGAATAATTGACCATAAAAGCAATGTTATTCTTGATAGCGGATTGATTATGATGCTTATTGCTATTGGCGGTAGCCTTGCGGCTGTAGTTGTTGGCTATTTATCTTCTAGAATTGCTGCTGGTTTTGCTCAAAGATTGCGAGAGGCAGTGTTTACTAAGGTGGAAAGTTTTTCTCTAACTTGGATTATGGCCGTGGCTGTTGTTGGTTTAATTTTTATTATTGCCGTACTTTTTAGAATCATTATTCCTAAGTTTAGCCAACTTCAGAGACTGGTAGATAAATTAAACTTAGTAACGAGAGAGTTCCTATTGAAGAGAATATTGCTTATGGCAAAGACAATGTCTCTCATGAAGAAGTGGTTAGGGCAGCTCAAGCAGCTGATGCAGACCACTTTATTCGTACTTTGCCCGGAGGTTATAATATGATAATCAATGAAGAAGCTGATAATATCTCTCAAGGAGAGAAGCAGCTCTTAACTATTGCGAGAGTAATGTTGGTTAATCCCCCTATTTTAATTTTAGATGAAGCGACAAGCTCGGTTGATACGCGAACTGAAACTATTATTCAGGCAGCTATGGATAAAATGATGAAAGGAAAAACAAGTTTTGTGATTGCTCATCGGCTTTCAACGATAAAGAATGCTGATTTAATTTTAGTGATGGATTGTGGTAATATAGTTGAACAGGGAAAACACGAACAATTATTGTCTCAAAATGGGTTTTACGCTTCTTTATATAATAGTCAGTTTGTTAAATAAAAAAGTTTATGGAAAAACAATATTTGCTTTCTGAGTATATTCGGCCAGAGGAGTTTGAAGCTATTAAAAAGTTTGCTCAAGACAAGGAGACTCCGTTTCTTTTCATTAATCTTGATAAAGTGGAAGAGAAATATGACGAGTTGCGTCAGTGTCTGCCTTTTGCAAAGATATATTATGCAGTCAAGGCCAATCCCAACAATGAAGTCTTGAAAGTTCTTAAGGACAAGGGAGCTTGTTTTGATATAGCGACTGTTTATGAACTAGACCAGATTTTATCTTTAGGCGTTTCTCCTCAAAAAATTAGCTATGGCAATACTATTAAAAAAGAGAAAGATATTGCCTATGCCTACAATAAAGGTGTTCGGTTGTTTGCTACTGATTCAGAGAGCGATTTAAATAAAATTTGTCGTCAAGCTCCTGGTTCAAAGGTTTTCTTCCGTTTGTTGTCAGATGGCAGTGGTGCTGATTGGCCCCTTTCACGTAAATTCGGGGCGCATCCAGATATGATTTTCCGCTTGGCGCTTAAATGTAAAAAAATGAATTTAATTCCTTATGGGCTTTCTTTTCACGTCGGTTCTCAGCAAAGAGATATTGGTCAGTGGGACGATGCTATTGCCCAATGCCGTTATTTATTTACTTCTTTAGAAGATGCTGACATTTCATTAAAGATGATAAATCTAGGAGGAGGCTTGCCGGCTAAATATCTTCGGCCAACTTATGGCATAGAAACTTACGCCAAAGAGATAACTAGATTTTTAAAAGAAGATTTTGGAGAAAATATGCCCGAGATTTTAATAGAGCCTGGCCGGTCTATTGCAGGTGAAGCAGGGGTGATTGTTTCTGAAATTATTATGATTTCTAAAAAGTCAACCTCTAATCATTATAGCTGGGTTTATTTGGATATTGGGAAGTTTGGAGGCCTTATTGAGACAATGAACGAAGCAATTAAATATCCTATTTTTACTGACACGCTTCAAAATAGTTTGAATGATTTAGAAGAAGTAATTTTAGCTGGGCCTACTTGCGATAGCGCAGATATTTTGTATGAAAAATTCCACTATCGCTTGAATAAAAGCATAAAAGAAGGGGACAGGGTTTATATCCTTAGCGCCGGTGCTTACACCGCTAGTTATAGTTCAATTGAGTTTAATGGTATTCCGCCCTTACAAGTATATGCTGGGCGTTTGTCCACAATATCTCTTGACTTTTTTAAATAAAAGATGTAGTTTATTTTAAAGCAAGTTAGTTTATGTTTCCTTACACAAGTTTAAATGTGTTGGAAGGCAGAACGCGGTCGGCTTGCAGAATAATTTAAATTTGTGTTAAGTATTTATGGCAAAAAAACTATACGTTGGAGGACTGCCTTACAACACTTCTGAGGAATCTTTGAAAGAATACTTCTCTCAGGCTGGAGCAGTTGAATCAGCTGCCATTATTACAGACAAGTTTTCTGGAAAATCAAAAGGATTTGGTTTTATAGAAATGTCTAGTGATGAGGAAGCTCAAACCGCTATTGAAATGTTCAATGGCAAAGAGTTTGAGGGCAGGAATTTAACTGTGAATGAAGCCAGACCAAGAGAAGAAAGACCTTTAAACAAAGGTAGAAACAAAGAACAGAATTGGTAAATTGGTCTGAATAACTAAACCGCGTCTATTATAGGCGCGGTTTTTAGTATTGCCAATTATACCAGAAGGTGATATTATTGGACAGATAATTTTAATTTTAAAAAACTATGACAAAAAAGAACATAATTATTGTTTCAGTTGTCGCTATTTTAATCATTATCATTGGAGCTTTTCAGATTTTTGGAAAATCAGGCTCTCCTCAATACGAAATAGCAAAGGTGGAAAGAGGAGATTTAACTCAAACAGTTGAGGTAACAGGGAGAATTGACTCTGCTCAGAATCTTTCTTTGCATTTTGAAACTATTGGTCGTGTTGCCAAGGTTTATGTTAAAGAAGGAGAAGAAGTTAAAAAAGGAGATTATTTAGCTAATCTTTCTTTAACTGAGTTTAATTCAGCTGTAGCTCAAGCTGAAGCTGTTTTGAATCAAAAATTGGCTGGAGCTACAGAAGAACAGATTACCATTGCTCAAAAACAAGTTGAGTCAGCGCAAACTGCTTTAGACCAAGCTAATAAAACGCTGCAAGATACTATTGATTTGGCTCAAAAGAGTCTGGACGCTAAATATATCTATGCTTTGACTGCTCTTGATGATACATATATCAAAATTTACAATGCCTATAGCGTGGCCGATACTATTCAGCAAACATATTTTATTGATAATAGCCAAGAAAGCTTAAGAGTTAGAGAAGAGAAAAAGTATAATATTGAAGAACCGATGAATCAGGCTAAGGAATATATTGATACAGCTAAAAGAACTAAAAGCAAAGAAGATATTGATACAGCTATAACCAAGACAATTGCTGCCTTAAACAAGATTTTGGATTCTTTAAGTGTGATTAGAGATATCTGCAGCAAGTCAGTTTATGATTTAACAATTACTTCTACTGATAAAGCTAGTTTGGATGCTCAAAAAACATATATCTCTACTGCTCAAACAGCAGTTTCTTCTCTTCAGAACGATATTAGTCTTTTGAAAACACAGAATGAAGGCAATATCAATAAAGCTCAGGCAGCAGTAGCTTCAGCTCGAGCTACTCTAGAAGTTCAAAAAGCTAACTACAATTCTTTAATTGCTTCTCCGCGCGATGTTGACATTGCCTATTACCGAGCGGCTTTAGACCAAGCAATTGCTAATAGGAACAAAGCTATTATTCGAGCTCCTATTGATGGAGTAGTTACTAAAATCTACAAAAAAGAAGGAGAGTCAATTTCTACAGCTGAAACAATGATAGAAATGGTTTCGCCTCATTATGAAATTGAGGTTGATGTTCCGGAAACAGATGTAGTTAAAATAGCGGTTAATAATGAAGCTGAAGTAACGCTTGATGCTTTGGGCAAAGATGTAAAGTTCGGTGGCAAGGTGGCAGGAATTGCTGTTGCTTCAACTGAAATCCAGGGTGTTGTTTATTACAAAGTGAAAGTAATTATTG
>Ga0302251_1001767_pt1 | contig 12036 bp, 5 predicted proteins | sample AAG_RA_Gln_MG_FD_193534 | JGI IMG/M metagenome (GOLD analysis project Ga0302251, IMG submission 193534) | Enriched activated sludge microbial communities from anaerobic digester in WTTP, New Holstein, Wisconsin, United States - AAG_RA_Gln | ecosystem: Engineered > Bioreactor > Anaerobic >...
CATCAGATTATTTCTGAGGTGGGCTGATATTGCAGCCGACCCTGAATTGACCTGGGAAAGAAATCCGGACAGCAATTTCGTGGCTGAGGCAGCTACGGCATTCGTGATCAGCTCCGAGCCGGCAGCGGCATTCAGATCCTTCTGATGCCAGACCAGGTCAGCAACAGCGCATGCAATCCAGGCCCTAATATTAACGTCAAGACCGGTGTTATTGATATTGGCTGAGAATTCCTCCATTAAACCCTTTAACCCTCCGGAAATAACCAGAGCCTCTTTCAGCAGCTGTTGTGCCACAGCACGGTTGCCTTCCGCAGAGCCCCAGTTATCTGTTCGGAAAAGATGGAGCAGTTGAGTGAACGCAAAAGCTTTGACGTTGGTAGAGCTGTTCTCAAGTACGATCTGATAGAACTGGGATATCCTAGGATATAAAACCGAGTTCGTCTCGTTGAAGGCGCTTCGCCACGACAATTCCACGCCAAAATGCGTAAAATTGAGCGCAACGAGATCCTTATTGCCGTCACCCATGGATTTGAATGTATCACTTTTGACGAAATTCAACGCCGCAGCAAGGATGTCCGTCTGCGCCTTGGTGAAATCTATATTCTTATAGGTATCATCCTGATTTCTCCATTTTGTCTTGAGCTCTTGCGTAATGCTGCCGAGCACTTTGGCCATGGCTTGCGCGGTGATCAATTCAGGATGCGTTTTCGAAAGCTGCCTGATATCAGCGCCGAGCGCTTCCCATGCATCCTGTTTTGCAGCGGGCGCAAGCTCATTGATGTAAGCAATATACTCCGCGTAGTATTTCTGCCACACTGCCGGATCGATCACGGTGTCCCCGGGCCGCGCAGGCGGCAAGGCTGTCCCGTCCCGATACGAGGTTAATACTGCCTTGGTCCTGTTGAGAAACTCCTTCTGGCTTTCCGTAAGCGCAGACGCGCCGGAATTATTCAATGCGCAATCGACATCATCGATCATATTTTGGATCGCATTTTTATATTCCTCGGGATTACCCGCCCTGGTCAGGGTGACTTGTTTTGCAATATCATCCTGCGAATACGGATACGGGATATACGTGATCGCGCCTGTTGCGAGATTCAGATGGTAGGGCCACGTCTTGGCTGAAATTGCCACATCGTCCGTCGTTATCGTTGTTCCGTCATTCCTGACCGTGACCTGAACCAGGCCGTTCCCCGATGTCACTTCGTATATGGTGCCTGTTTTATAACCGCTCAACGTTTTCTGAATATCATTCAGGAACGCAGCCTCGCCTGCTGAAAGAACTTTCCGGGCCTGAATTTCTGAAATAGTGCCGGCCATCTTATTAAGAGCGATCTCATATGCCTCAGGAGCAGACTCCTTGGTTATAACTGCAGACGACCCGTTCGCAGCGCCGACGGTGATCGTCCCTGTCTGCAGATTTAAGGTATACGAATCCGACCCCTGGCCGTTGACGGCCGTTTCCCGGGTGGTAATGGAATTTCCATCGCTGCCGACCTCCCGGACAATCGTGCCATCGGACATCGTCACCGCGGTGACCGTATCGGTTGTGTCGGACGCGGCTTCGTTCTCCGCCACCTTGACCTCTTCCTGCACGGGCTTCCAGGATGATTTCAGCTTCTTTTTCCGGGACGTAGCCGGCATGACCGTCGAGGTCTGATCATTGACAAGATCCTCGGCAAGAACAATACCCTGAAAACAGAATACCGCTGCGATAACAAATACGATCGATCTCATTTGTCCCCCCCCCATTTATTTCCGGCCGCCGCAAATAAAAAAAACCACGAACCAACAAGCACCTGCTTGTTAATCCGTGGCATTACCGATTCTATATATAGTATACTGCAAGTTTACCCGATTTCAAGGAAAATCACCCCTCTTTGGGAAAACGTTTTCACCGCCTTTAAAGCGCTGCTTTTATAAAACTAAAAACGGGGTCAGAATTATTTAAATTAAATAATTCTGACCCCGTTTTTAGAATTTAAGGAGCGCCGACCTACTCTAGCATATCCTTACGAAAACACTACCATCGGCCCTGCGAGGCTTAACTACCGTATTCGGAATGGGAACGGGTGTGACCCTCGCGGTATGAGCACTCCAAAATTTTGCTATAATTAAGTAACGATTGCAAAATTTTGGTCCTTTTTCTAGAAAGAAAAAGGGCCAAATTTTTTCTATGATCTGGTATGGTTGTGTGTATCTACACACAACCATTTCGCCAAACATATATATCAATGATCTGGTATGGTTGCGCATATCTATGCGCAACCATTTCGTCTTATGTCATATTAATATTACATAAGACTCAACATCTGCATTATTATGGTTGAACTAAATTATAACCTTGAGAGTTATAAAAAAAGTCAAGCCGGTTGGCAATTAGTACGAGTTAGCTGAAATCCTTACGGATCTTACACACCTCGCCTATCAACCCGGTGGTCTTCCGGGTGCCTTCAGGGCCTTGCGGCCCAGGGATATCTAATCTTGGGGTGGGCTTGGCACTTAGATGCTTTCAGCGCTTATCCCTTACGAACATGGCTACCCGGCCTTTGCCCTTGGCAGGACAACCGGAACACCAGAGGTCTGCTTCTCCAGGTCCTCTCGTACTGTGGAGAACTCCCCTTCAAATATCCTAACGCCCACATCAGATAGAGACCGACAATTATGTTACATCTACATTGTACCGTAGAAGGATTAAGCATTTCTGCTAATCTCTGCATATCGCTATGCAGTTCGGACTATATCTTAGATCCTCCTTGCGGAAGATTTCTGGCGTATAGTCTCTGAGGATTCCAAACAGGATAACATATCTACTATTTTCAGCTTGCGATATTTACCGCTGTCATTCATCGAGAATGCCAGCTTTAATATCTTAGCAAGTCCACTCTTGTCAAGGTGTTCTCCCTTGTTCATCGCAGCCACGACTTCATTGAACTTCTCAAAGTCTTGCTGCTTCAAAGATATCAAAGGATATTTCTTGAAGAATGGGACAACTCTGTCTCGGATATCGGCTAAATTGCGCACAACATAAACTGAGGTGAGATCTTTTGGATTATTCGGATTATTGGGTTTAATATAACCACACCCCAATCGCTCCTTAATCGCTATAAGGACCTCATCTCTTCGTTGATGTTGAGACACATGGAACTCGGGAATTACTTGAATCCCAAGTCTCACATTATTGCTTCTCTGAATGGTGATCGAGAAGCAGCCTTCTCCATCGACAAAGCCACTGATATAGTGTTCTTTTATCCCGCTTGGCCTTTCCTGCTGGTGATCTGCACTCATATATTTTCACTTCCGACGCCATAGTATCATATAGAGACTATATCGTCAATTAGTAATATGAGATACCCAGATTTTCCAGCAAATAGCCAGATTTAAAGACAGCAACGGTCGAGTTTACTGTCTCACGACGTTCTGAACCCAGCTCGCGTACCCTTTTAACCGGCGAACAGCCGGACCCTTGGGACCTTATCCAGCCCCAGGATAGGATGCATATTGTTCCACTGTTACCAGTGGTATAGACTATACCATCACCCCGACTTGAGTCGGGGGCTCGGCGTCTGATCCGATCGCAGAATCGAATCTCATCGCTCCGTGTTACCGAAGCGAATCAGTCGTTACGGGGTCAAAGAAGTTTATGCCTGAAACTTGGCAAAACATACGGTTTAACCAGGAAGCTGAATTTCAGCGCTTCATGTTTCGGTATATATATGTTAAACCATTTGCCTTTTCTATGGAGATGGCTTTTTATTTTGAAATTTTTCTCTAAACACCGGATCAGTTTTCGATTTTCATCATATGAGAAACTATCAGTGTTCAGCCGGATTGCTGCGCAATCATTTCTTTTATAGCCATCATCCATCAACCAGACAGCCAGAGTAATATTGGATCTGAGCAACTGTCCTATATTCGGGGGCACGATCTTCTTTCTATTACGATAGAAAGCATCATGCCATTGCTGCAATCCGAATACGGAACGCGTTGCGAAATGCAAACGCTCGTAAATCTTACCCGTGCGTTTGTCTTTTTCACTAATGAGTACCGGACACTTGGAGATCAGATTTTTTAACTCGCTATACAGCCAGTTAATATAGTCGGCATGAGCGCAGGCTTGATCTACTTTCAGCCTTACGTACCTGCCGTTCTGTTCCAGGTGCCCGTCACCAAGTAAAAGACCCGTGATTATATTTCTCTGACGACTAGTCATGGCATATATTCTCGACTTCCCACGGTATTGTCCCGTTAAAGGACGGGAGTCCACCGTTATGAGCCGAATTTTCTCTCACAGTTGCCTGTTGAGAGGGCCAATCCTTGATTAGCCGACATCGAGGTGCCAAACCGGGCTGTCGATGTGAACTCTCGAGCCCGATAAGCCTGTTATCCCCAGAGTACCTATTATCCGTTGAGCGATGGCAATTCCACTTTTCACCACCGGATCATTAGCCCCTACTTTCGTATCTGCGCGTCCTGTCGGACTTGCAGTTAAGCTGGCTTATGCGCTTACACTCCTCAGCCGATTGCCGACCGGCTTGAGCCAACCTTTGGGCCCCTTTGTTACTTTTTAGAAGGGAACCGCCCCAGTCAAACTGCCCGCCTATCACTGTTCCCCCGGTCGATTCAGGCCGGAAGGTTAGAATTTTAGTCCAAATAGGGTGGTATTTCACATTGCGGCTCCGCCCGAGCTAGCGCCCGGGCCTCAAAGCCTCCCACCTATGCTACACAATTTAAACCAAAACCCAATAATAGGCTGCAGTAAAGGTTCTGGGGTCTTTTCGTCTTGATGCGGGTAGACGGCATCTTCACCGCCACTACAATTTCGCCGAGTCCCTCTTCGAGACAGCGATCAGGTTGTTACACCATTCGTGCGCGTGGGAACTTACCCCACAAGGAATTTCGCTTGAGATTGTTACCTTCTGAATACTCCGGAAGGGACCGGTCATTTCTGCCGGCCTCTCTATGTCGCCATAGAGTCCAGACCATATCTTCACACTATGTTGCTTATGTGTCACGCATATGGTCGTTGAGGATTTTGATTAGAGAGGATCTATCTTTCTTGCGGTTCATTGACTGTGTAATTCCCGCAATAGTAGTTAGTCCTGCATAGGACAAATGTCTCCCTTTGTTTACCAGTTCAACACATTGAGAAAACTTCTCGAAATCAGCCTGTTTTCTTGAACGCATCGGATATTCGCGAAAGAACGGAATTATCACTTCTAACAGATCCTTCCGTTTACGCACCACATATCGATACAGATGTTCTTTATGATTGTCATGTCGTCTATTGATTACGACCATGCCAACCTTAAAGAAATCCTTCAAGTCATACAAGCATTTTAGGCTGCTCTCGCCTTGTGTAACGGCAAACTCATGGGCTACTTGATAGCCTGTTTTGTAGCCTTTGCGGTCTTCTCTATCCCGTTGCTTGATGAATCCTATAGAGAAACACCCTTCACCATCCACAAAACCTACTATCCACCCTATTCTAATCAAGCTTTCCTGCTGATTATCTGCACTCATACATTTTCACCTTTACGAGTATTATACTACGAAATACCCGGCAAAGGTAGCACGAGATTCTCAGACGTTCCAGCATATAGCGTGATTTTACTAAGGCAGCTGTAATTCCACCTTAGGACCGTTCGTGTGTGTTAACTTCCGGTTTCCCGGAAGACCGGACTATATCATCTCCTGATGTTTGAGGAGTCTGGCGTATAGTCTCTGAGGACTCTCTGCTTGCGCAGGTTGCCTGCTGATTGTCCGTTAGTGCTCAACCTTGCGGTTTTTGCCTCTCGGGATTTTCCAGCATATAGCCAGATTTTACAACTACATTTGGTCCAGCCTATAGTTACGGCCGCCGTTTACTGGGGCTTCGGTTCATCGCTTCGAAAGGATTGCTCCCAACTGACGAATTCCCTTAACCTTCCAGCACTGGGCAGGTGTCACTCCCTATACGTCCTCTTACGAGTTTGCAGAGAGATGTGTTTTTGCTAAACAGTCACCCGATCCACTTTACTGAGACCCCATCCCCTTACGGGGCAGGGCACCGCTTATTGCGAACTTACGCGGCTAGATTGCAGAGTTCCTTAAAGAGGGTTATCTCGATCGCCTTACCATATTCTGGTGGTCTACCTGTGTCGGATTCCGGTACGTGTAACCGATTGACTCCTCATGTGGTTTTTCTGGACAGTGTGGAATCGATTCACTTCCCCCTCGGAAACCTCAGGGTCCCTTCGCATCCTTCCGGATGCAAAAACGAGGACATCCAACACCTCGCAGACTCGTCCCTCCTGTGTCACACACAAGTGATGACGCCAATCAGTTAGTCAAGGAATATTAACCTTGTATCCATCACCTACGCCATAAGGCCTCGGCTTAGGCACGACTAACCCTAGGTGGATTAACCTTCCCCAGGAAACCTTCGACTTTCGGCGCGTCTGTTTCTCGCAGACGTTTTCGCTACTCATTCCGACATAATCCCTTGTCCAATGTCCACTGCTCCTTACGGTACAGCTTCACCCAATTGGACGATGCTCCCCTACCGCTCTATCTGCCCGAAGGCAGATCGAACCCACAGCTTCGGTTATAAGCTTGATCCCCGGTCATCTTAGGCGCAGACTCGCTCGGCCAGTGAGCTGTTACGCACTCTTTAAATGATGGCTGCCTCTGAGCCAACATCCTGGCTGTTATTGCGGATCCACATCCTTTACAACTTAGCTTATGATTAGGGACCTTAGCTGGTGGTCTGGGCTGTTACCCTTTTGACGACGGAGCTTGGCCCCCGTCGTCTTACTCCTTAGATAGTCATCGTAGTATTCGAAGTTTGGTTGGACTCAGCAAGTCGGTAGACTCCCGTAGTCCATTCAGCACTCTACCCCTCCGATGTAGTTTCTAAAGGCGAACCCTAGAATTGTTTCGGGGAGAACCAGCAATTTCTGAGTTTGTTTAGTCTTTCGCTCCAATCCACAGCTCATCCAAGAGTTTTTCAACGCTCGAGGGTTCGGGCGTCCATCCCGGTTTCCCGGAACTTCCCCCTGGCCATGGATAGATCACTCAGCTTCGGGTCTTATATTGCAAGCTAAACGCGCGGTTAGCACTCGGTTTCCCTACGCCTCCATGTTACGCTTTCACGCAACACTTAAACTCGCTTGCAACATAAACTCGTCGGACCATTATGCAAAAGGTACGCGGTCAGGCATTCCGTCAGCTTGCGCCAACGGCATAGCCCTTCCACTGCTTTGTAGGTATATGATTTTAGGTTCTATTTCACTCCCCTCCCGGGGTTCTTTTCAACTTTCCCTCACGGTACTGGTGCACTATCGGTTTAGGTGTAGTATTTAGTCTTAGACTGTGGTCAGCCTGGATTCCCACAGGATTTCCCGTGTCCCGTGGTACTTGGGATACCTCTAGACGTCATCAGAATTTCGCTTACGAGGCTCTCACTCTCTTTGGCTTGCCTTTCCAGGCAATTCTGCTATCCCTCTGACTATCACATCGAGGTCCCGCAACCCCGCGCAAATTTTCCTTGCGGAATTTTCGCGCGGTTTAGACTCATCCCTTTTCGATCGCCTCTACTGGGGGACTCTCATTCGATTTCTTCTCCTGGGCTTACTTAGATGTTTCAATTCGTCCCGTTCGCTCTCTACGACTATGTATTCATCGCAGAGTTACCGGTATTTCTACCGGCAGGGTTGCCCCATTCGGAAATCTCCGGATCAAAGCATGTTTGCTGCTCCCCGAAGCATATCGGTGCTTACCCCGTCCTTCATCGCCTCACCTAACCAAGTCATCCGTGCATATACCCTTAGTAGCTTGACAATAGTCGATAACTCACTCGGTTATAATTGTAGTTCTTCCATAATAATGCAGATGTCAAAGAGCATAATGTATCGCAAGCCCGCGCAGGAGAAGATTCCCGCGCGATGACCTTGCGTACTCGTAATGTATTATGCTTGAAATTTTGCGTACGTGTATGACTGGAGCACTTTCCTCGCTATGACGCTTGGCGCGTCATTTTACGCTCGTCAAGTGCACATTAATTTTTCCGTTGTCCGGAAAAATTAATGTGGAGCTGAGCGGGATTGAACCGCTGACCCCCTGCTTGCAAAGCAGGTGCTCTCCCAGCTGAGCTACAGCCCCAGAGAACCTAGGGTATCATGCCACCACGGGCCATTATAAAATAAATGGGCCCAAGTGGACTCGAACCACTGACCCCAGTCTTATCAGGGCTGTGCTCTAACCATCTGAGCTATGGGCCCGTTTTTGATATAACTTACCCATAGCAACGCAAAATTTATTAAATAGCCAAGCCGGTAAGCCTTGTTAAAGGGCTTACCTGATTTAACTTGTCGCATGTTGGCTTGCCTGCGCAAACCACGCCTTCCAAGTCAAACTAATCATCTCCAAGGTATCGAGATAATTAGAAAGGAGGTGATCCAGCCGCACCTTCCGGTACGGCTACCTTGTTCACGTACTCCCTGTGTCGCCACAGAGCGTGGACTATATCTTCACTCTTTTGGATAAAAGCTTCTGCTTTCTAGGATGCCAAGATCCGATTTCTTTAACGAATTTATCGTAGGAATCAGCACTGACATAAAATCTCCAATAATCAGGATCGGTTACCTTGCTGGGATTATGAATTTTCCCGCAATTGATCCCTAATTCTTTCAGGAGATTCCGGACCTTCTCGATTCGTGTCTTATTTTTCTCTGCGAACTGCAGATAAAATCTGACCGTATTAACTCGGGAAGTGCCTCCTTCAGCATCAAAATAACCGCGTATATATGCTTGCTTTTCTTCGGTAGTCTCGAGAGAACAGGGATCAAAATCTCCGGATAAAGATTGGAAGGTAGTCTCAAGAACATATACGTCCCTGGATTTGCCTTCTTTATATATCCATCCTTTGATCTCCAACGACTGAAGCAAATTTTTAAGCATAAGCAACCATTCTCTATTATTCTGAGATATTCTATACGTCTTATGCAATTTGCTATACGTTGAATCTCCCAAGGTTCCTTGAAGATAAGCAACGGTTATTTTATCCAAGCTTTGCTCCTTAAGAGGTCGGCGTGTAGTCTCTGAGGGGTCAATGACGACTTCCCTGCTGATTGTCCGCACTCAAGAATTTTCACCTTTCGGTATCTTGAGATACAACGGATGTTCCAGCATACAGCCGAATTTCTCATTCCGATTTACATCGGAAGGTCGCAAACTTTGATTCACGACTTAGCGCCAGTCACCAGTTTTACCTTAGGACTCTATTGCTAGAGTACTTTAGGTACCCCCGGCTCCCATCGCTTGACGGGCGGTGTGTACAAGGCCCGGGAACGTATTCACGGCGGCGTAGCTGATCCGCCATTACTAGCGATTCCGGCTTCACGGAGTCGGGTTGCAGACTCCGATCTGAACTGAGGCTACTTTTTTGCGATTAGCTCCCCCTCGCGGGTTGGCGACGCTTTGTAGTAGCCATTGTAACACGTGTGTAGCCCAAGGCATAAAGGCCATACGGACTTGACGTCATCCCCACCTTCCTCTCGGTTATCCCGAGCAGTCTCTCTAGAGTGCTTTTCTCGGCCTTGCGGCTTTGAAAGTGGCAACTAGAAACAGGGGTTACGCTCGTTGCGGGACTTAACCCAACATCTCACGACACGAGCTGACGACAGTCATGTAGCACCTGTGCAGGCTCCTGACTTGACAGGTCTTCCACCTTTCAGCTTCATACTTCCTGCATGTCAAGCCTTGGTGAGGTTCTTCGCGTAGCATCGAATTGAACCACATGTTCCACCGCTTGTGCGGGCCCCCGTCAATTCCTTTGAGTTTTAACCTTGCGGTCGTAGTCTTCAGGTGGAGCACTTAACACGTTTGCTTACGGCGCCGAGGGTTTAACCCCCGACACCTAGTGCTCATCGTTTACGGCTAGGACTACCAGGGTATCTAATCCTGTTTGCTCCCCTAGCTTTCGCAGTTCAGCGTCAGATATTGTCCAGAGAGCCGCTTTCGCCACGGGTGTTCCTCCAGATATCTACAGATTTCACCCTTACACCTGGAATTCCGCTCTCCTCTCCAATCCTCAAGTAATGTAGTTTTGAAGGCAGCTCTCTGATTGAGTCAGAGGATTTAACCTTCAACTTGCAAAACCGCCTACCTGCCCTTTACACCCAGTAAATCCGAGTAACGCTCGCCATCCCCGTATTACCGCGGCTGCTGGCACGGAGTTGGCCATGGCTTCTTCTCTAGGTACCGTCAGCACCTGTCCTTACGAACAGGGAGTTTCTTCCCTATCGAAAGAGGTTTACGATCCGAAAACCTTCATCCCTCACGCGGCGTCGCATAGTCAGACTTTCGTCCATTGCTAAATATTCTCGACTGCAGCCTCCCGTAGGAGTAGGGGCAGTGTCTCAGTCCCCTTGTGGGTGACCACCCTCTCAGGCCACCTATCCGTCTTCGCCTTGGTAGGCCGTTACCCTACCAACTAGCTGATAGAGCATGAGCTCATCTCTATGCGATATCCTTGCGGGTACCTTTAGATAACACCCCTTATGGGGCATTGTCCACATCAAGCATTATCCTCACTTTCGCGAGGTTATTCTCGACATAGAGGTAGATTACTCACGTATTCCTCACCCGTTTGCCGCTCTGCTAAAAGTCAATTGGCATCTGCCTTGCGGCTTCAACCTCTCAACAAATAGCATCGCTCGACTTGCATGCCTAATCCACGCCGCCAGCGTTCACTCTGAGCCAGGATCAAACTCTCCGATATATATAGGAAAATTTGGAAAAAGGCTCTGTTTACTTATTGTTACCTCTCAACCCATTGATTGACTTTGGGTCTTTCTTGGCTTGGCTATTTAAATTGTCAAAGAGCAAAGATGATGCAAATCTAACCGCCCTCTGCGTGATCCTCGATCGCGCGGACGAATAAAAAGGCGCCCCGAAATCAGGGCGCGGTTCTGGGCTGCTTTTCGTATTGAGCGCCGTACTTCGGAAGGCGGACTTCTAAAATGTCAATTCCACTTGGGTTTTCGTCACAGGAATAAAAGTATACCTGATGTACTGAATTTGTCAAGGGAATATTTCAAAGACCTTCTTTTGCTGCACCCTTTTTTCTTGAGGGTTAGTAACTATACCATTCGCGCGCAAACTTGTCAACAACTATTTATGATATTTTTTTAGCCTGTAACCCGCACTGATTACATAGCTTTATATCCGAGCGTCAAAAACTCTCTCGAACATCAATCCTGTCTGCAACAGATTATATTGATCGTCACTGTCGTAGCAGGATCTACCGCATTGCACCTCCATGTCGTTAGATTGTGAGGCATGTCTATTTTCATTGTGCCTTGTGCCGATGCCGCGCAGCCGCCAGAATGAAGAGTCTCTCCGTCGTCACAGGAACAATATGCATTGTTACTGATTCCCGGACTGCACGCCTTAAGATGGCAGCCCGTGGAGATCTTTCCGACAACCCTGATATTCCCATTGACATCCAATGTTTCAGACGGAGCAACCGTCCCGATGCCGACGTTTCCGTTGGTGATGATCATATCGGTGTTCGTGCCCTGCCGGATAAAACGGAAATCACGGTTCGAATTCATCCACAAGGTGAAGGAAGAAATGCCGAGGCCGTAGGAGGTCGCGGGGGCCCCCGAACTATAAAGCAATTGCTGATACTCGGCAAAATTGTCGATCGGCAGGGTTGCGACGTTATTCGCAAAGTGTAATTTCGACAAAGGCTGGTTGGTTCCGAGGCCCAGGTTCCCGTATCCAAAATAACTATTGCCCGTGGCCGTTATATTTACTCCGAGCGCGTCATCATTATACAGTCGCAGAATCCCTTCATTAGGGATTTCATTACTTATGGTGACAATATTGCTCGTGCCTGCGGCCCCTCCTACAACCCGGATTGCAGTTGTACCTGAGGGCGCCGCGACCTCCAACTTAGACGAAGGTGTCACCGTCCCGATGCCGACGTTGCCGCCGCCAAAATTAATGGCGAGATTCGGTGCCGGTCCGGAACTGACTCCATTCTGGTAA
>Ga0302251_1001768_pt1 | contig 12032 bp, 10 predicted proteins | sample AAG_RA_Gln_MG_FD_193534 | JGI IMG/M metagenome (GOLD analysis project Ga0302251, IMG submission 193534) | Enriched activated sludge microbial communities from anaerobic digester in WTTP, New Holstein, Wisconsin, United States - AAG_RA_Gln | ecosystem: Engineered > Bioreactor > Anaerobic >...
AGACTTGAAAATAAGCTTGCAATAAGGACACTGATAATCGGAAAAAATAACCACCTTCACTTTCGCATCTTTCGGCCCTGACACCGGATCATCTTCCTTTATTTCCGGAAGAGCAAGATATTTTCCCGCTGGAAGTCCCAGCTCCTGCGTTTTCAGGGCGTAATTCGAATCTTTTTGTTCAAAAAGAACCTGCGCCTGAGAATAAAAGTCAGTTTTGGTTATATCTTCGTCAAAAATAAACGCCGGCAAAGTTTTTATCTGGTACTTTTCAATCAGCTGTCTTCCCTGCGCTGAATCGTAAGCGATTTTTTCCGTGCTGACTGTCGGCAGGACGCGCCGGAACCAGACCAGCGCCTCGCTTACATCGCATTTTTCACAATTATCGTCGTTGATTATTTGAGCGACTACCGCCGGTTCGCCGTAGGCTACCCAGGTTTTGCCGCCAGACTCAAAGATATCAGATTTAGAAAGATTTTTTTGGGAAAAGCCGCTTCCTTTTACAAATTGGGCAACATCCACAAAAAGGCTTCCGATAAAAAGCCCGGAAAGAAGAATGATCACGGAAATCAAATTTTGCATTTTTTTGTCCTTTTTGCTTTCCTGGCTGTCTTTTTCTTCTGAAATGCTTGTTTCGTCGTTCATAATTTTAGGCCGCATTTTACATAAAACCGCTTATGCAAAATGGATAGTTTTATTAAAATAAATTATTGCTCATTCGAAACAGGAGATGGATTTTCATTTTCAGCCTGATTTTGAGGCATTCCTGCGCCTTCTCCTCCGCCCTGATTTTCATTTTGCAGTTCCTCGCCCTGATTTTGCGCGCTCTCTTCACTGCTTTTTTTGATTAAATCAGCCTCGATCTTGTTTATATTATAATCCTGCTTTTTGATATTCATCTGATAATCATCAAATCCTATGGTAATTTTTTTATCCGCTTCGGTTTTAAGGGTGACTCCAACAAGAATTCCAAGGATGAAAAACAAAGCCATTTCAACATAAAGGCTTCTTTTTCTTTTTTTCTCTTTTTCTCTCTCTGATATTTCTTCGCTAGAATCAGGAACAATTTCTCCGTCTTGAATTTTATTTTCTTCCTCCATAATAGAAAAATTATTTTTATTAATTTCTGGCTTTAGATTATCATAAATTAAAAAAGCCCACAACTTGCGAATTTTTACGATTATTGCGTAATATTTATTCTTTTCTCAAAGCTTCCATCGGACTCATCTTCGATGCATTGCGGGCAGGCCAATAGCCGAAAACTATTCCCGTGAAAGCGGAAAATCCAAACCCGAGGGCAATTGACCAGGCGGTTATGGACAGATTGAGCGGATAGCCGATGCTGCCCGCCACGATTTCTCCTCCCTGAGTAACTAAAATCCCAATGGCTATTCCGATTACTCCTCCCATAAAAGTAAGGATCATGGCTTCAAAAAGAAACTGGGCCAGTATGTCAAAATTTTTCGCCCCGACAGATTTCTTGAGCCCGATTTCATAAGTCCGTTCAGAAACCGCTACATACATTACATTCATAATTCCCACTCCTCCGACAACCAGAGACACTGACGTAAGAGCCAGAAGCAGGGCATTCACGGCAAAAAAAACTTTGTCCAGAATATCCAGAAGCTCTACGATGGTATTGACGGCAAAGTCGTCGTCATCCGAATTATTGCTGCTTATGTGATGCTGGGTTCGCATTATATCAGTTGCCTGGGCGATAGTCAGATCGAGCTTGTCCATGTTTTTGAGTTTGAATATCACCGTCTGGATATAATCTATCCCGGCCAGCTTTTTTTGGACTGTCTGAAGCGGCAGATAAACCGTATCGTCAAAGGAAAAAACTCCGGTGGTTCCGCGGCTTTTGAGAACCCCGATTACTTTATAAGACTGCCCTTTGATCTTTATGGCTTGTCCGACCGGATCGCTGTCGCCGAAATAATATTTTCTAATTTCGCTTCCTAGCACCGCCACTTGGGCAAGCGAACTGTCTTCTTCTTCAGTGAACATCCGCCCTTTGTCAATTTCAGTTTTCGGATCTGCTTTGATTACGCCGGCTGTCACGCCGATCATCATGGCCTGCTTTTTTTTATTTTCAAAGCTGGTTATCTGCTGGCTTATCACCATGGCGTACCATGAATCAATGTTATCTAATTTGGCTACTCTTTTCGCATCATCCAGTTTCAGCGTGGTGATGTTTACGCCGCCTACTTGTCCGGTAGCATTGGCTGAAGACATTTTATTGACTTTGGGCACTTTTACCTCTATCTGCATGATATCTGTTCCGAAAGAAGAAACCTGGTCCACGAGATAATTTTTTACGCCGGATCCGAAGGACAAAACCAGAATGACGGACGCAACGCCGATTACGATTCCCAGAAGCGACAAAAGCGTCCGACCCAAGTTGGATTTCAGATTTTTTATGGCGAGCTTGATGGAAACTATGACTTCGTGCATAATTTACAATTTACAATGATCAATTTACATTAAATTTACAATTAAACAATTATCAATTGAAAATTTGGTCATTGAAAATTGATTGAAAATTGTAAATTGATAATTGAAAATTATTCATACCGCAGCGCTTCCATTGGGCTAATTTTCGACGCTTTTCTGGCAGGATATATTCCAAAAATCAAACCAATAATTATAGATACTAACGTTGCTACCACGATTGACTGCCAGGAAATCATGAATGGCCACTCGTATTGCAGATATTGCATAACGATGGCTGAAATAAAAGAAATAATAATTCCCAGGATTATCCCGAAAACTCCTCCAAAAAAAGAAATGGCGGATGATTCAACCAGAAATTGAGTGAGAATATCATGATCTCTCGCTCCGATGGCTTTCCGAAGGCCCACTTCCCGGATCCTCTGGTTGACTACGATGAGCATCGTGTTCATAATTCCTACTCCTCCGACAACCAGGGAAATCGTCCCGATGGACAGGAGAAAATAGCGGAGAATGTTGGTTATGTTTTTGATCATCTCGAGGGCCTGCGCCTGGTCGCGTACAGAAAAATCATCGTCCGCCGGAGTTTTGATGTTGTGTCTTTCGCGAAGCGTGGATTTTATATTGGCAATAGCATAAGGAATAAGATCCGCGTCTTTCACTTTTACCCGAATAAATGCAATATAGTCTATTCCTAAAAGAATTTTTTGGGCAGTTTTGAGCGGAATAAAAATCGAATCATCAGTGCTTGACGTTCCAAATCCTCCTCCGCCTTTTTCCTTGAAAACTCCGATTACCGTAAAATTCTGATCTTTAATCCTGATTTGTTTTCCCAGAGGATCCTGGCCATCAAAAAGATCTCGAACGACATTTTTTCCAATCACCGCCACTCGAGCCATATTGGTTTCTTCATCTTTATTGATAAATCTTCCGGAAACTACTTCTGAATTTTCGACGTTTATATAACTGGCAGTCGTGCCGGTATAAGATGCCACCAGGTTATTTCCTCCATAAGTTGCCTGCGCTGAACCCATGACATACCCAGATGCATCGGCAACCTCGGGAACATTTTTTCCGTTTCTAAAAGCCTCCAAATCGCCATATTTAAGAGTGGTAACTTTGATGCCAAGCGCGGCTGCCGGCGGACCTTTTTCGTCTGACGCGCCAGGAAGAATCCCGATAAGATTCGATCCGATTCCTTGAACCTGGTCCAAAATCAAAGCCTGCGCACTCTGCCCAATCGCCATAATGATTATCACCGCCGCGACACCGATAATGATTCCTAGGATAGTTAAAAACGAGCGGAATTTCGCCGCTGATAAATTTTTAAAAGATATTTTAATTGGATCAGAAAGACGCATATCAGAAGCAATTACCAATTTACAATTATCAATTTTCAATCAATTCACAATTAAGCAATTTACAATTTTCAAACCCAGTGCTCATTGAAAATTGAATTATTGAAAATTTATTGTAAATTGTAAATTGATCATTGAAAATTATTTGAGCAGTTCCCCATCCATTGCTGTTTTTCGGTTCTTCACCATGTCATCCGCTATAATGCTTCCGTCTTTCACGTATATGATTCTTTTGGCATGCTGGGCGGTAAAAGTTTCATGAGTAACCAATATTATTGTTTTGCCTTTGTTATTAAGCTCTTGCAAAATTTTCATAACTTGCGTTCCGGATTTCGAATCAAGATTTCCGGTCGGCTCATCGGCAAAAATCACTTCCGGATCATTGACTAGGGCTCTCGCAATTGCTACTCGTTGCTTCTCTCCGCCGGAAAGCTGGTTGGAATAATAATTTATGCGGTGATCCATGGAAACGGCTTTGAGCGCTGCTTCGACTTTTTGCTTATTCTCTTTTCTATTGAAGCGCTTGGTATCATAAAGCAGGGGCAATTCCACGTTTTCAAAAACCGTCGTCCGGGGAAGCAGATTGAAAGTTTGGAAAACAAATCCGATTTTCTCGTTTCGGATCTTGGCCAGTTCATCTTCGGAAAATTGGCTCGTGTCTTTGCCTTCAAAAAAATATTCCCCGTCGGATTTTTTGTCGAGGAACCCGAGAAGCTGCATAAGCGTCGATTTTCCGCTCCCGCTCGGACCCATGATGGAAACGAATTCGCCTTTTTCAATATTAAAAGAAACCCCGCATACCGCCTGGGTTTTCACGCCGTCATCGCCATAAGTTTTACAAAGGTTTTGGACTTGGATAAGCATTTTAATTTGGCCTATGAGTCAAATCGAACCTATAAATTTTTCGTAAACGTCACGACCTTTTCTCCGCCAGAGAGTCCGGAGGTAATTTCTATCATTCCGTCGTCCCCTTTCATGCCGGTTTTTACATTCACTTTCTCAATAATATTATTTTTTTCGTCTTTCAAAATTTCCGCGTATTTCTGTCCGTTTTCATCTTTGATTGCCCGTTCCGGAATATAAACTACATTGTCTTTCGACGCAGTTTTGATGTCGAGATCCGCACTCATGCCATTTTTGATGCGAGGATCATAATTGGCAATTTTCAGCTTCACTTTATAATAAACCACGTCCTGAATAACCGTCGAAGCCGGCTCAACATCAATTACTTCCCCATGAAAGACATCCGCTAGCGGAAAAGCATCCATGGTTATATCCGCCTTTTGCCCAAGGGAAATTTTCACAATGTCTGATTCCGGAACATCCGCTTTCACTTCCAGTTCGCCTTCCTGCGCCACGGTCACAACCGGCGTATTGGCTGCGGCGCTGTTAGCCGTAATCGTTTCTCCGATTTCTCCGTTTCGATGAATCACCACTCCATCCATTGGAGAATAAAGACTTGTATCTGCAAACTGAGCCAGAATCGATGAAACTGCCGCTTCTGATTTTTTAATAAGCGCTCTTTGGGCATTTTTATTTTCAATAGTGTAGGTTTCTCTTCTTTTCATGGCAGCCAGCGTCTGTTTTTGATATTTTACATCTTCTTTAGCTTGTCTAAGCTCCGCATAAAGCGTCCCCTTGTCGATGACAGCGATTTTTTGCCCTTTTTTCACTTTGTCGCCGATATCAACATAAAGCTCCTGAATAATTCCACTGACCTTGAAGGAAAGTTCCACTTCATGCGGCGAAGCCACTTTCCCAGTGACAGAAACTGTCTGCGACAAAGATCCTTTTGAAGCTGCAGCTGTCGTATATTCCACTTTCGGCTTTTTGGATTTCCAATACCAAACACCGCCTATTATCAGGATAATTAAAATTAATATTATGTAAGTTTTCTTTTTTGCCATTTTTGTCTGTGAGCGAAGCGAGCAGGAACAAAAATGAGCATCCCGCACAATTCGCCGTAATCAATTTGTCTTTAAATAAAACTAAGCCGCAGGCGATTCCGTGGAAAAAAATATACTCTAAGCAATAACCAGTTTCGGAATTGGTGCGGGATCGCTACCCTAAAGCAAGCTCCCTTGCTTCTCTCTCTCATCCAACGCTTCATTGACCAAAGCATCCGCAATCTTGTTCTCCTCTCTCATTATATGACAGAATGAAACTTTTTGGAAGTCCGGCATGAGATTCCAGACTTTGATAAATAAATCCTGGATATGTTTTTCACTTAACTTATATTCATGATTGAGCTGCTTGACCACCAGTTCACTGTCAAGATAGCATTCTACCTCCGTTTTTTTGGCTTTCTCCTTCCCGATCAGAGATTTTATTTTTTTGAGACCGAAAATCAAAGCTTCATATTCCGCTTCATTGTTGGTTTTTTCGCCTATATACTCGGAATATTTTTTGTTAAGCGTCTCAATCCACACCCCGATAGCCGCCGGCCCGGGATTATTTCTTGATCCTCCGTCGGTGAACATTTTTATCGATTCTTTGGTCATATTTTTTATATTATTCTTAAGTCGATCAAATTGAATTGTATCTTTTTGCTCCCGTTCCAGCTATCTTCCTTCAAATTAAAAACTATGTCAATTTTATCTCCTTTTTTAATATTTGGAAATCTGTCTCCAAAACCAAATCCGATCGAATCGAAAATTTTCGGACCGCCGCTTTCTCCTTTCAATGACAATTTCAGATGCTTGCTGCCGTTTCCGCACACACGCAAATCCGCGATAACCATATTTTTTACAAGAAAAACCGGCTCTGGATTGCCCTGTCCGAACGGCTCCATTTTTTTCAGCTCGCTCATAAATTCCCAATCAATATCTTCTGATGATATCTCCATATCGATGTCCAGAACAGAAACTATCTCTTTTCCCTTCAGCTTCTTTTCAACAATTTCAGACAATTTTTTGTAAAATTTTCCGATATTTTCATGTAAAATTGTAACACCAGCCGCTTGGGAATGTCCTCCGAATTTTACTGTAAGATCGGAACATTCCCGGAGGCACTCAACAATATTCACCTCCGGAATGCTCCGAAGCGATCCGACATATTCCTTTTCCTGCTTTTGAAGAATAATAGACGGCTTTTTAAATTCTTCCGTAATTTTTCCCGCCACAAGCCCCAAAATTCCAACCGGCCAGTGTTCATTTTCGGCAAAAATAAATTTTTTGTCTTTAAATAAATTTTGCGCTAAAATCTGCACCTCCCGATATATTTCGGCTGTAACTTTCTGCCTTTCCTGATTTCTTCCTTCAACTTCCAGCGCCAGATTTCTCGCTTTCGCCTGATTTTTTTCCAAAAGAAGATTAAAAGAAACACTGGCATGGTCCATTCTCCCAGCCGCGTTGATTCTGGGAGCGATTTGAAACGCAACCTTGTGGACATCAGGCATATCATTTTCGGAAATTATAATTCTTCCAACTTTAAACATTTCCTGAAGGCCGATTCTCCTTGTTTTCGAAAGAACCAACAGTCCATATTTGGCCAAAATCCGATTTTCAAAAAGGAGCGGGACGCAATCAGCAATTGTTCCGATGCCGATGATATCCAGCAACCATTTGAGCCAATCAATATTTTTGGGATCCATCTTTTTATAAAGCGCCTGGGCCAGTTTGAAGGCCACTCCTACGCCCGCCAAATCCTTGGCCGCAAAGCCGGAATTTTCAAGATTGGGGTTGATGATGCAAAAGGCCTCGGGCAGTTTTTCCGGAATGCTGTGGTGATCGGTTATTATCACATTCATTCCCAATTCGTTTGCTTTTTTTATCTCTTTCCAATTGCTGATTCCGCAATCAACCGTAATTATAAGATCTGTTTTCAGTTTTTTTAGATGCTTAAGCGCTGTTTCATTTATGCCATAGCCCTCTACTTGCCGGTCGGGGATATAGACTGAAACATTTTTGAACCCCAGGTTTTCTAAGGTTTCAAAAATCAAGGCTGTTGCCGTAACCCCGTCCGCATCGTAGTCTCCAAAAATAAAAATTTTTTCTTTTTTTTCTTTGGCCTTGGCAATTCTATCTACTGCTTTTTCCATGTTTGAAATATTCAAGGGATCGGTAAGATTTTCATAATTAAACTCAAAAAAATCTTTTATTTCGCCTTTTTTTGAAATGCCTCGGTTTTTAAGCAGCTCTAAAACGATAGGATGATAATCCCCCATTTTTTCTTGAGAAGATATTTTTCCGCTCTTTATTTTCCAATCAACCACAAATTTGTCCAAGTTAACCAGATAAGCAGGTTCTAGCCTGCTTACTTTGTTATACGTTTTATGTTATATATTGTATGGCTTTTACCCGCAAGCCGGACAAATAAACCTCGCCCTAAATTCATGATTATCCGCATTTATAATTTCCAATGACAGCACCATATCTTCCCCGCACTTATGGCATTTATAGTTCATGCTGTCTATTTGAAAATCGCTCGCCAGCTTCTGGGCATCAAGTTCGTCGCGGTTAAATTTCAAAAGATAGGCTTTTTTCTGAAAAAGCGCCTTTATTTTTTCAACCACCTGCTTCGGAGTTACCGTTACATAAACTATGAATTCGCTCACTCCCATCTCTTTAGCCTTAGCCTCATCTTCTCTTCTGCCCCGATGGGAAGACATGATTATCGGCACTTTGGCCATAACTGGATCTTTTTTGAGAGATTCTATCAAGGCAAATCCGTCCATGCGCGGCATATCAATTCCGGTAAAAATAAGATCAGGAACGTTTTTTGACGCCTTATCCAAACCTTCAACTCCGTCCGCCGCTTCTTCCACTAAAAATCCGGCATTGGCAAGAATTTCCGCATACATTGAGCGAATATTAGCATCATCATCAACTAGCAAAATTTTCATTTTTTTGTCATCCGTCATTTTTATTCATGAACGGAGCGGGTAGCTGCCTGCCTTTCAGCGGGCAACATTCTGCGCCAATTCTTCATTTAAATCATTTAAATAATTATCTTGATATCCACAGCAACCGCTTTCTCCCCATTATTATAAACAAGAAGAGGATTGATATCAAATTCATTGACTTTTTCATTCTCAAGCGCAAATTGGCTGATACCCAAAATAATTTTTGCCATTTCATCAATATCATAAGCTTTTTGGCCGCGCGTTTCGCTAAAAAGAAATTTAATTTTGCTTTTTTCAATATTTTTTTTGACCTCTTCAATATTCAGCGGAGGAACTAGAAAATCAACTCGGCGCAAAACTTCTGTATAAATTCCTCCGAGGCCAAATACTACCACCGGCCCAAATATAGCGTCTTTCTTAATGCCAAGAATCAATTCTGTCTGCCGCTCAAGCATCGGCTGGATAATAATTCTTTCTCCGCCGAAATTATTTTTCATTTCTTCTGCTCCGTTTTTTAATTCCTCCTTGCCTTTTACGCCTAAAATCAATCCCTTTTTGTCAGTTTTATGAAGCACTTTATCGCTGTCAACTTTTATGACAACCGGGAATTTTACAGATTCTAAATTCAAATCTTCTCCATATTCCCAAAAGTCCGCCGGTTCTATTCCATACATTTTCATAACTTTGCCGGCCTCTTCAAAATACAACACCTTTCTTCCGCTAGATTTGACTTTGGCGATAATTTCCGACGCTTTGTTTTTTCTTTCAATATCAATTTGTTCAACATTTTTGGCAGTTTCATTTCTTTCTCTGCTCCACTTGTAGTAGGAATTCAGAGCTGTGACAGCTTGATCAGGATACTTGAAATTAGGAATGTCGCTTTCTCTCAATTTTTTGACGGATTTTTCAACTCTTTTTCCTCCGATAAAAACCGTGCTGATATTTTTTTCTGTTTTTTTCTTGAAACTGATTATTTTTCTGGCAATTTTTGCAACCGGAGTCTGGTCCTGGGGAGTTAAAACGGAAATAATTGATCCAATATTTTTGTCTTTTCCAAGCATTTTCAGAGTTTTGTCGTATCTGTCTTCGCGCGCGTCGCCAAGCATATCAATCGGATTTTCAAGCGATGATTCGGCGGGAAGAAATTTCCTGAAGCTATTTTTTGTTTTTTCATCAATTTCGCCTAATCTCAGGCTTCTCTCGAGAAAAGCGTCAGTGGCCAGCACGCCTGGACCTCCGGCGTTTGTAATGATGGCCACATTTCCATTGGGAGGAATTTCGGTTTGAGAAACCAGATTTAAAACATCAAAAAACTCTCCCAGGTTTTCCGCGCGGATTATTCCGCATTTTTCAAAAACAGCGGAAGTTATGTCATCGCTTCCAGCCAGCGCTCCGGTATGGGATGAAATAGCTTTTTGTGATTTTTCAGTTTTTCCGGCCTTTAAAATTACGATAGGCTTTTTTCTGGAAACTTTCTGAGAAGCCGCGATGAATTTTTTGCCGTCCCTGATCCCTTCAAGATACATCCCGATGACTTTTGTTTTTTCATCATCGGCCAGATATTCCAGAATTTTTGATTCATCGATATCCATCTTGTTTCCAATGGAAATGATATTTGAAAATCTGATATCTTCTTTTTCGGCAATATCCATAATGCCAACCGCGAGGGCTCCTGATTGGGAAACAAAGGCGATATTTCCCTCTTTTGGCATTCCACCGGCGAAAGAAGCGTTCAATTTCAGTCCTGGGATTATAAAACCGAGGCAATTAGGCCCGAGTATATTCAATTCTTTTTCATCGGCAATCTTCTTTATCGCTTCTTCCCTTTCCTTTCCTTCCTCCCCGGTTTCCGAAAAACCGGCAGAAATAATAACGTAGTTTTTAATTTTATCCGCGTTTTTTTCAATTTCCTGCGCCACAAATTTCGCCGGAATGGATATTATAGCCAAATCAACCGATTTTTCAACTTCATTGAGATTTTTGTAGCACTCTCTTTCAAATAACCGATCGTATTTTGGATTAACTAAAAAAATTTCTCCCAAATATCCTAGATTAAGGATATTTTTGGCGATAACATTCCCCACTTTGCCTTCTTCTTCGGAAGCTCCGACAATAGCGATAGATTTTGGGCTGAATAGATTTTCGAGATTCATAAGTTTTCGGATGATTTTTAAGCTTTATTATTTATTTCATTTTCAGTCAGCAGCCCTTCAATCGATCCGTAATATTGAACTGAATTTGAGCTGTTGGCAATTCCCCACTCAAGGCATTCTTTCATGTTTTTTCCCTTAATGCAGGCCGCGAGATACGCGCTGCCGAAAGAATCTCCGGCTCCGGTCGAGTCAACTGCATTTACTTTTCTCCCCGGAATAAACAAAAGTTCTTTGCCTTCATACGCCCAGGCGCCGCGAACACCGTCCGTTATTACGATTGTCTTTGCGCCCAATTCGCAGATTTTTTTGGCCAAAAATTCTTCCTGATTCATTTCTTCGGCGCTGAATTTTTTTTCCAGCCCACTCACAATTTCTATCGACTCGTCTTTATTCAAAAATAAAATTTCAGTTTTTGGAATGCATTCGATTATTTTTTTGACATTTTCATGAATATTGACCCCTCTTGGATTCCAAGCAACTTTTATGTTGTTTTTTTCAGAAGCGTCAAATATCACATCAATGTCTTTTTCCCAGTCGCCGTGCAAATCACCAATAAAATACCATCGGGTTTCGTTGATTTCCTCCGGTTTTATCTCCAAAAAGCTATTGGCTTTCTGGTTGGAAAAGATCACCCGATCAGCGCTGCTTTTATCTATAACAATCGCTGACATATCGCTCGGACAGTTTTTTTCATAAGTCATTAGATTCGTATCTACTCCATTTTTCTGAAGTTCATTTTTTATCCACTGGGCAATCCCGTCATCTCCTATGTGCGAATAGCAGGCGGTTTTTATCCCTAATTTTGAAAGTCCGCAAGCGACATTAGCAGCGCAGCCGCCAAGTGCTTCGTAGCGCGTTTCGATTTTATATTTGGCTCCCAGTTCAAACTCGATTTTTTTCTGTGCCAAAAGATCTTCCGGCGCATCGATCACCTTCCCTTCCGCCGTTGGAAAAAAAACATCCTTGCAGGCCGAACCAAGGCAGATAATTTCATATTTCATATATTTTTGCGCTTAATCTGTTTAAATTATAATGCATTAATCCTTATTTAGCTATTATGGTCCGGGACTCTTGCTATTTTTATATGAGGGATTTTCGTTTCATTGCTCCCGGTTTTTCAATCTGGAGAATTTCTAAAATAGTAGGCGCGATATTGCCTAAAACTCCCTCGTTTTTGAGTTTTATTCCCCTAAATTTATCGCCGACAAGCAAAAATGGAACAGGATTTTT
>Ga0302251_1001770_pt1 | contig 12025 bp, 11 predicted proteins | sample AAG_RA_Gln_MG_FD_193534 | JGI IMG/M metagenome (GOLD analysis project Ga0302251, IMG submission 193534) | Enriched activated sludge microbial communities from anaerobic digester in WTTP, New Holstein, Wisconsin, United States - AAG_RA_Gln | ecosystem: Engineered > Bioreactor > Anaerobic >...
GATGTTCACCTTCGCGTCGGTGCCCATCTTGCGCTTCACCTCGTAGACGGTGCCCTCCGGATTGGCAGTGGCCTGCCTCTTAGCAGGCTCGCCGACCAGCAGCTGGCCGTCCTTGGTGAATGCGACGATGGACGGGAACATCTTGCCGGCCGCCGTCGGGCCCTCTGCGCTTGGGATGACGGTCGCCCTGCCGCCCTCAAAGACGGCGGCGGCCGAGTTTGTCGTGCCTAGGTCTATGCCTAGGATTTTTTCGCCAGGTTGTACCTTACTCATGTGAATTTACCCCTTGACTCTTTGACCCTGATTCAGTTTTTGATTCGGATTCTTCTTTTGACTCCTTTTTTGTTTCAATAACAGCCCCTGTTGCTTGCCCCAAGCCGCAGCCGCTCTTGCCGGCCGCGACAGGCTTGACGGCGACTCGGACCATGCTCGGCCGGATCACCTTGTCCATGAGCATGTATCCCTTCCGGACCTCCTCGATGACGGTGCCTTCCTTTGGTTCGTCTGTCTCGACGCGCCCGACCGCGGCATGCTTCGATGGGTCGAACTCCCTGCACAGGGCGCAGATCTCTGTGACCCCCTCCTGCTCCATCACTTTCTTGAGCTTCTTGAGAGTCATCTCGACCCCCTGAACTATCGCGTCCGATGTGCCATGCTTCGCCGTCCTCAGCGCGAGCTCCAGCTCGTCTACGGTCTCCAGCAGCGAGCAGAGGAGACCCTCGTTGGCATACCTGCGCATGTCGTCGAGCTGCTTGTCGGTCCTGCGCCTGAGGTTCTCATAGTCGGACTGCATGTACTTCAGCCTGACGGCAAGGTCCTCGGAGCGCGCCTTCTCGTCGTTGTATGCCTTGATCATGACTTCCAGCTGCCCCCTCATCCGTGTCAGGTCAGACTCCTTGAACTTCGGCGACGGCTGCTCCTGCGCCTGAGGCTGGGGTTTCGGTTGCTGTTGAGGCTTCTGCTTCTCCGGGCTGTTCATTGCGACTCCCCTATGTCAAATTTGAGGCTATTATATCGCTTTGCGATATATAAACTTTGAAAAGGAGTATATATTGACTCTGTTTTTCGGTGAGGCGCATTAAACGGCAGGTTATTTATGGGGGTTTAGCGATAGTGTTGCATGGTGCGAATCATGGCCCCAACTCCGTCTGAGCTCGTTGACTCTTGCATCTTCTGCGGCATCTGCTCGGAGGTCTGCCCATTCTACAAGGCCACCGACGACCTAAAAAACGGCGCCATGGGGAAGGTGGAGGCCGCCAAGACGCTCTTTTCAGGGAAGGAGTTGAGCGAGGCGGAGATGAAGACTCTGCTCCTCTGCACGAGGTGCGACCAGTGCCTCGGGGTCTGCCCCGTAAACATACCCGTCTCGGACATAGTGCAGGGGGCGAGGGCGGAGCTCCGGAAGTCAGGGAATGTTCCCGAGAAGTACAGGACGATTGCCGATGCGATAATCAAGGCGGGATCCCCGATGGGGGTGCCGGCCGAGAAGAGGCGCGCCTGCCTCCCAGACGGGTATAAGCCGCCGGAGAAGGCGAAGTACCTCTACTATACGGGCTGCTGGTCGGCTTTGAGGCTCCCGGAGACGGCCAAGGCGACGATAGAGCTGCTTAGGAAGGCGAATGTGGATTTTACGACGCTGGTCGAGAAGGAGTGGTGCTGCGGGCTCTTCCTGATCGACACGGGCATGATGGAGGAGAGCAAGAAGCTGGCTGAGGCCAACACGCTCCTCCTCGAGTCGACCGGGGCTGAGGTCGTCATCTGCGAGTGCCCGTCATGTCACGACGTCTTCAAGGGGATCTACCCTAAGCTCTTCAGGCAGCCGAAGTACCGCGTCATGCACATATCGGAGCTGCTCAAGGAGCTCATCGAGTCCGGGCGGCTGAATGTCAAGAAGGATGCCGCGAGGAAGGCGATCTACAAGGACCCGTGCCCGCTCGTAAGGAGGCACGGCATATCGGAGGAGCCCAGGGCGGTAGTCTCAAGCTGCGCATCGCTTATGGAGTTCGACGACAACAGGGACAACGCGCTCTGCTGCGGCGCGCCGGCAGGTGTGAAGCCGGTATACCCCGAGATTGCAAACAGGCTGGCCCAGATGCTGCTCGACGAGGCGAAGAAGAAGGGGGCGGACGAGATCACACTGGGCTGCGTCTTTTGCCTATATCATATGGCCGGCGCCACCAAGGAGCCCGAAAAATATCCAAAGATGCTGACGCTCTCGCAGCAGGTCAAGGAAGCACTGAAAGAGTGAGCGCATGGCGGATGCGGCACTGCCTCCGTTTAGGAGCGCCGGCGCGATGGCCCTGCTCCCAGGATAGCGGGTCGTGCTGGTGCGGGGAGGGCTGTCGGGCATATGCGGCGCAGAGGCGCGGGCCTCAGGCGGTCCCCTTCTTGAACTTCTGGCTTAGCGGGACCCTCTTCCCGTCCTTCACGTAGCTGATTGTGGTGTTCAGCCGCACCATCATGCCGAGGCTGTGGAATAGGTCATAGAGATCCTCTCCGGGGATGTCCTCGTTGAGCTGGCCAGTCCGGTAGAGGTTGGCGATGTACTTGACGACCTCCATGGTAGGCTTGGGATATTGGAAGAGGGCGGCGTCGAGCACCTCCTGCCCCCTCCCGAGCAGCTTCGACTTTACGAAATTCAGGTCGTCCTCAGGCTTAGGCTTCTGCGGGGCACTCTTCGCCTCCGCCGCCTGCCTTTCGATGATAGCGCGCTTGCGCTCGTACTCCAGCATCTTGCGTCGCTTTATAGCTTCAAGCTCGTCCGCGTCGCGGTCAGGCATATCGATGACCTCTAAAGACTGTGCGATCGTGCACGGAATCAGAATGGATGAAACGTCGGGATAAATCTAGCGGTAACATCGAACCGCGAGTGGGGATGGTAAAAAAAGAAAAAGGGGGTTACCTGAACCCTCCGCTGACCATATAGTCAGTAGCACCAACGTTCATCATCGGCGTGACGACCAGCACGACGTAGCTCGGCGCCTTGGCATAGGCGAGCATTGAACCCGTGTTGTATCTGTTCAGTGACAGGTCGACAGGCAGGTATCTCCACCTTCCGAAGAGGTACACCGCCTGCACCATGGAGACCTCGAAATCCGCTGCGGGGTAGTCGTTGCCCTGCAGTGCCACGAAGTTGCCGCTGACCTTGACATCGTTGACGTACCAGCCCTCGTATGAGGTGTACCAGTCTGTGAAGTACCTGAAGGAGACCATCACGGTCTCGCCTGCGTAGTCGCTGAGGTCGAAGGTCATGGACATCCAGCCAGGGAATCCGGGGCTCGTGCCAGTCAGACCGGGCAGGTTCTCGGTCACTGTGGGGTGCGCAGCCATGTCAGCATCGTAGGTCGTGTATGCATTCTCAAGCGATGTCCACGTGCTGCCGCCGTCGGTTGAGACCTGCACGAAGCCGAAGTCCCAACCCTCCTCGATGTCGTACTTGGTGCTGAAGGTCAGGACGGGGTTGGACGGGTCGACATAGGCGGTCCCGGTCAGGGGGACGTCGATGAGGTCCGCCCCGGACCCTGAGTACCAATAGCCAGTGTACCGCCACCCGTAGACCGAGTATGGGTTGCCCATGAAGCTGACGCGGCCGATCTTTTTCCAGTCGGTGAACTTGATGTAGTCTGAGCCGTACGGTCCGATCAGGGAGATGCCTGTGTCGTCGCCGTAGTACGTGATCGTCGTGTTGAATTGGGAGCTCGCCATCGCCAGGACCGAGCCGCTGAGAGAGTAGGTCCTTATTGGGATTATGTCGGGGGCGTTAAGGTCGAGGCTGTCGTAGTTGTAAAGGCCGAGGCCGAAGTTGTCGGATCTTATGAGGTTTGCCAGCCGCCAGTCATGGAAGACGCCGTCGAAGGTTTTGCGGTAGCCGAACGCCGAGAGCGCGTTGTTGATCCCGGCTATCCCCGGTATGCCCTGCTGCATGAAGTGGCTGATCAGCGCCGAGCCGCCGTAGTGGTCGCTGAGGTATACCGTGAAGAGCGCCGCGGCGCCATAATCGGCGAGTATGTTTATGTCGCCCTGGTCGCCCCAGAGCGTGAGGGAGTTGTCGGGGGTCGCAAAGTATGAGTTCAGGTATGTGGCGTCGATGCCATATCCGCACAGCAGCTCTGCGTACATGCTGCAGCCCTCGTTGATGAAGAGGTCGTCAAGAGGCTGCAGGTCGTCGTGGATGTTGTGCTGGAACTCGTGTGCAGTGGTTGACTCGTAGACGTGGGGCCGGGTCACGTAGAGCTCTGGCTTCTCGGCGAACCACTGGGTCCCGTAATCGCCAAGCCTCTGCCACCAGCGCCAGCAGTCGATGTGTATTATGTTCCGGTCATAGTAGTAGTTGTAGTTGGGGCTGAAGAATCCCGCGACGTAGGACGGGTAGCTCGGGTCGAAGTAGTTGTTGTCGATGAGGTTGTAGACCTTTATCATTATCCGCTGACCGTTGTCCGTGGCGGTCCAGTTCCAGTACTCCTCCGGATAAAATAGGTATTCGAATATGGTGTCATTCCCGTACCTGTCCATCGGAGTCCCAAAGTACAGCGTGTCGCTCGGGTAGATGACGCTGTTGAACTCGTCGGCGAGATACTGGCACATCTCATCGGTGATCATCGTGTTGTACGGATCGTCGTTCCTTGGGTCGCCGGGCAGGAACGACAGGTCGTCGGCCGTCCAGATCTCGACGTTTTCGGAGACCGCCCTGAGGGTCAGCGTGCCATCGCCCGAGGCGCTCTGCAACTCGATCAGCCAGTCCCACGCCTTCGTCCCGATCGGCGGCGTCGACTCGAAGCTCTCAAGCGTCGCAGAGGCGCTCCCCGAGCCGCCGTATGGTGTGGCGCCCAGCGTGGGCAGGTCTGCCGCGCCCGCCTGCTTCGTCCTCCAATCTGCCGGCGCATAGTCATAATAGGCGCCGGTCGAGGTGCCGGCGCTGACGCATGTGCCCGAAAAAAACAGCGGGCTGAGCATCAACATAGCGAGCAAAATGCCTGTTCTTCTCACAATATCCCCTCGTGTAGTTGAAACTATGCTCTGCCTTCAGGTTTTATTTAGCAATTTCCAATGGATGATGGGCGGTCAAGAGAAGATCGATTGACTCCGCCGCTACCTCTGCCCCTTGCGATGCCTCGCCTCGAAAGGCGGCACGTAGTCAGGCAGGTCGGGGTTGCCCTTCGAGTAGTGGCAGCAGACGGTCTGCCCCTCCATCGAGGCCCACTTCTCCTCGGGCACCAGCTTGTAGTACTCCCTAAGCTCTCTCCTTTCGTACTCGCCGCCATCCCCAGCCCTCTTCTTGGAGAGGAACTTGAAGGCAAGTATGAGCCTCCGCTGAGGGTACCTCTTGAAGCCGTTGATGAGGAAGATGTCCCTGCGGATCTGGTCCCAGTCGACGTAGAGGTGGTCCTTGGCCCCGGCCTTCGCCTCTACGACGTCCAGCTCGCCGGTCTCATCGTTGGTCGCCATCACGTCTGGAAGGTATGCGCTGTTCCCACCGGTCCTGTACGACCACCAGCCGGCGTCCCTGTAACGCTTGACAAGGTCGCGCTCGAACCCCTGCCCTCGGCTCTTGCGTATCCGCGAGATGTGGACGGCGGTGTCAGGCATTGCCCGCACTTCCCCCAGGGCCAGGCGGGACCCCCTTCCTGAAGAAGCACGCGTAGTAGAGGAGCGCGGCGATGGTCTTGGAGTCCTCGATCTCGTTCACCTCTATCATGCGGAGGGCGTCCGCAAGCGGGACGAGCGAGCACTCCACGAGCTCGTCGTCCTTCGGGTTCGGCTGGCCGTGCCTTATGCCCTCCGCCAGGAAGACGTGTATGATCTCCTTGCTGTACCCGGGCGCCGCGTAGAACTTGAAGAGCGGTTTCATCGCGCTTGCCTTGTATCCGGTCTCCTCCTCCAGCTCCCGCATCGCGCAGTCCTCGGGTGCCTCGCCCTCCTCGCGGGTCCCCGCCGGGACCTCCCAGAGGACCTTCCGTGCGGCATGGCGGTACTGCCTCTCTAGCAGTATCTTGCCGTTGTCGGCCGCTATGATCGCAACTGCTCCCCTGTGGACGACGATCTCCCTCTCGGCGATTTTGCCGTTGGGGAGCATGACCCTGTCGACGTCGACCAAGAGCAGGCTCCCCCTGTAGGCGCGCGAGGTGGACGTCACGATCTCTGCCTTCGTCTTGTCGGCGGCTTCGCTGTCCTCGGAGCCGGAGCCGACGGCAGATCGGGTTGCTGAGCCGGCGCCATTACCTTCCGTCATTTTGCACTCGCCCTCACCTTTGACTCGAGCAGCTCCCAGAGCCAGTCCGCAAACTCCCGCGGGCTCTTGGTCTGGAGCAGCACCTCACCGGGCCCCGTTATCCTCGTCGCCAGCCCTTCGCCGCCGAGGATCGCAGACTTCAGGCCGCCGACCTTCTCTATGCTGTACTTGCACGTGCTGCTGAACGCCACGAGGTGGAAGTTGTCGACCAACAGCTGTTCGCCCGGACTCAGGATGTGCCTGTCGATCGCGCCGAAGGTGTTGATGAAGAGGTCCCCAACGCCGGAGACCTTGATCATGAAGAGCCCCTGACCGAAGATCCCCTTGGTGAAACCCTGCCAGGATACATCCAGCTCGACCTTGGGGGAGGAGACGACGTAGGACTCCTTCCGGATTATCCAGCCGTTGTTGCCGTCCAAGCCCAAGTGGTCTATGTCGCCAATCGGGGCCGAGACAAACCCGATCTCGGCCGGGCCGCCCTTCGCAGTGTACTCGTTGACCCAGAACGACTGCCCGCCGAGGAGCTTCAGCCCCAAGGAGCCGAGGAGGCCCGACCTCGCCTTAGTGCGGATCTGGATGTGCGGGCTCATGTAGGTCATCGCGCCCGACTCCCCGATTATCGACTCGCCGTCGTTCAGCCTTATTGCGACGAGCGAGTACGAGGGCTTGAACTTGATCTCGTAATCCATTGGAATCGCCTCGCCTAGAATGGAAAAAATGCGGCATTTAAGGATTGTTAGGGCAGCGGCCGAAACATCACGGTCTATGCCCACAAAAGGCAGACTGCGGGCGGAACCGCCGCGTCACGCCTTCGGCTTCTTCCTCGCCGTCACGATGCTTATGACGTCACGGTCCCTGAGCGTGTAGTCGTTGGGCAGACGGAAGCCGCTGGTGGCGTCTATCGCGTACAGGAAGCCGTCGGCCAGGTGGGTGTGGACCGCCTTCGCCAGGTCGAGGGGCGTTGAGCCGTGCGGAAGCATGTAGGCGTCCGGCAGGACGTTCCCCTTGCTGTCGGAGTATTTCTTTGCGTCCTCGACAGGGTAGATGACGTTCATCCTCATGAGCTTGAATATCGCGGCGGACATCGCGAGGTCGACCCCGGTCCTGAGCCACTTGTCGAGCATCCTGCCCCTGACGTAGTCGAGAGCCCACTTCTGCTTGGCGCTGAGCATCGAGGCGTCCTTGATCTTGAAGATCTCCTCGCCCGGGATATACGATATCAGCCCCAGCTTCTCAGCCCTCCTGAGCACCAGCTCGACGTCTGCTGAGACGGGCACGACGAACGCCTCCCCGAATGTGTCCTGAAGCCCCTTGAAGTTCCGCTCGGAGACGGGCATGTCCATCTTGTTGGCGACGATTATGGTCGGCTTGGAGAGGTACCTTATCTCCGAGGCGAAAGCCCTGAAGTCCTCGTCCTCCCACTCGTGGAACTCGACGCCGCTGAGCTTTGTCCGGGATAGCGCATCGGCAATGTTCTTCTCGGTGACCTTTATCCCCGACAGGATCTCGAAGAGCGCCTTGCCCAGAGGCATCGACTTGGCATCGATCAGCCTCGAGACCTTCTCGGCATTCTCGACGAGGTTCTTGGTGTACCACTTGATTATCTCCTCCTCGATGTCGTAGTAGTCCGCCAGTGGGGAGCCCAGGCCCGGCTCGCAGATCTTGCCGTTCGAGTCTATGCTCCCTGAGGCATCGACGACGTGGAGGAGGACGTCGGCCTGCGCCGCGATGGATATGAACTGTATCCCAAGCCCCGCGCCATCCGAGGCGCCCTTTATGAGCCCGGGCAGGTCGATCACCTCAACCGGGATGAAGCGCCAGCCATCGATGCAGGTGGAGTTCTTCGGGGTATCCTTGACGCCCAGCTCCCTGCAGACGCAGGCGGTCTTGAGGTATCCCACGCCGTACGTGGGGGTCTTTGTTGTGAACGGGTAGTTGGAAATCTCGGCGTTCAGCATCGTGACCGCGTTGAAGAATGTGGTCTTTCCGGCGTTAGTCTTGCCTATCATCCCAACCTTCAGCACAAGAAGACCTCAACTTTACTTGATTCGTGGGGCAATATATCGCCTTCTGTATCAAACAGGACGGGATTGCCTACAGAAACTATCATCTGACACTGAATACCACTTGTTGCTACTTTTTGGGATAGACAAGTCTTTCATCGATTTGAAGATAGCACTATTTCCGCGTAAGATAGACTAAGCGTCTTTTCTACATGTACGAACGGAACGTCGTTCGAGAAGGTCACCCGCATCGTCATCGAGCTTATGTTGATCCCTTCCTCGACTAGGTAGTTGTAAAGCGTAGTTATGCGTTGAGTCCCATTATGCTCAGGGCTGAGCGGACCGAAGTAGAGTGTTCCGTTAATCCTTGCCGAGGAGTATGGTTCAGCCCTTACGACTTCAGTGAAGGGGTCCCAAAGTTGGTGTCCATAAGGAGTCAATCTGTACCCTGTGAGGCTGAAACCTGTCATTGTCATGGAGCTGATTTGGACGCTTATGCCGATGGCGATTTGTTCTAGGCGGATGTATAGCGGCGCCCCGGTGGGATTCTCGCAGTATGCCTCCCAATCGAATGCCAAGTATTTTCCATCTTCTTCCATTGGGGAAAGCGTGATGCTCGTAATTCCGGCATTCAAAAACTGCACATCGTCCATGGTCAGCATGAACTGGTTCTGATAGTATGCATATGCTGCCAGTTCGGCATTGATGGCGATGCTCAGCACTAGCAGGATTATAATGATTGCAATCTTCCGTTTGTTGTGTTTGCCTGCCGTTGCCGGCGATGTATTATCAGGGCTTGCATGCGCCGCAATGATCCTCAGCGCTTCCCTCCCTTGGTCAGTGAGCGCATAATCACCCTCGGGCGTAACTTGTACGAGCCCGTTCATCTTCCCCAAGTGGAACTGGAGCTGCCCGCTACTCTCGATACCGAGGGCCCTCTTCAGTTCGGAAAATCCGTGCGGGGATTTGGCGAGTGCCTGCAGCATACCTATTCGGGACGGGTGACCCAATATCTCAAATAGCTCAGCTCTATCCCTGCTGAAGACGTCTTTGCCGCTCTCGCCGCTCATGGGTAAATCTTAGATCATTTAACTTATAATGCCTTGTTCGAGGACTGGAACCGCAAGCCAAAGGGCATCGGAGCCGGGCAAGTCAAGGGTTGTAGACTGACCTGCCAGACAGTAGACTACGCCTTCTTGATTTCAATTAAATGCCCTGCAAAGGTACTGCTAAGGCACCACGGACTTTCAAATCTAGCGTTGCTCCTCACAACTCCAAAATTCAACACCAGTCATACTGCGTCTCACTCAAAGTAAGGCGTGTAAAGGAGCATATGGTAGAGCGGGGCACATCAGGATAACATGATTATTGCAGGTATAAAAAAAAGGATGGGGCGGATTTAGCTCCATGAGAAGTGGGCCAGATATTGTGTTGCATCGTTAGCGTTGTACCAGTAATAAAGCGGACTCCCAGAATTGACAGTCACACTAAGGTATGGAGGCTCGCCGTCTAGATCACCTGCCGCTCGATATAGAGCAAGGCTGAATCCAATTCCAAAGCCAATATCTGTGCCATCGAATGTGAACATGAAGTCAACAGTACTAAACCGCCACTCGTAGATGTCGTTTATGTCAATATCGAATCCCATTATGAAGGGGTTGTCCCCGCCGGTTTCCCAAGTATTTGCATAGCCCGGATGGTTGGAATTGCAAGGATGGTCGCTGTTGCATACGATGGAATCTCCGAGGGACAGGTCAGTAAATGATTCGGGTTTCATGAGGTAATAGTACTGTTCGATGTACGGATTGCCGATATCTGGTCCCCAATGCCACTGCTCGCAGGAATAATTCGCATATGCCATCACGTCATAGCAGTTGTTTCCTGTGGCTGTTACGGAGTCACCAATTAATGATTCAGTAGGCAATTTTCCGCAACTTACCCAATCAGTATCATATTCACAAGGCGGTATACAGTACAGGTTGTAAGTGATTGTCCGTTCATATGACTCGAAGAACAGGATTGTCTGGTCCGAACCTATTCCTACGGTATGCCAGCGAACAGTCAAACCCGAAATGCTATGCACTTCACCTGCTATTAGATAGTCCTGATCAAAGTCGATCCCGTCTGGGACAGAATCTATGCAGCCATCCTTTGCTTCGCGACCAGGGTATTTTATAGATTCGTCCGAATCAACATTCATTGCCCTTGCGAGGTTTATCACCACATCTATCGCATCATCGAGCCCTACGGCATTGAATGTCGCCACAATGCCTCCTGCTACCGATCCTTTTGCGTCGCTGATGTGTATATATATTGAGGATGGTCGATAAATCGTTGACGAACCTCCGCTACGGTCCTGATTTTCTGATTCGATTGCGATAAGACCAATCTCAAACTCAACCGTCCCCGGCATGTGGAGGTTCTTGATCAAAACTCTCGTCGAGGGAGTCGTTGACAAATCGTGCACAAAGACTATGAGCTCACCTTCATACGCTTCACCGTCCAGCATTGGTTTCAAATCGACGCTCACAGCGGCCCTTCTTGAGGTATCTATTTCCGAGGTATTTGTTGCACAGTCACCATTTGCGTTAATACTAGCCGCACTCATTGAATAGACCGCCAAAAAAAGGATCGCGATGAGTGCGATGCTAACAGGTTTATTTTGTTGCATTTTGATTCACCTCTGGTTAATTAGGTAATAATTTTTATTAATGAAATAACTATTTATAGGTATACTAGACCATCCTGATGGTCAACAAACCTAGACCATTCCTAATTTAGCATTGATGAGGCAGCTTCCCGGGAAAAAGCAATAAGAAAGGCACCCCGTTATGAAGCATGTGATTGTTATGGAGATCAAAGACATCACTGGGAAGGAATTCGAGTCTGTTGACAAGACGGTCGCGCTGCTGCCGGTCGGGAGCATAGAGAGGCACGGTGATCACCTGCCGCTGGGGACAGACGGGGAACTCCCATCCTTCATCGCCAGGGAGGCGGGGAAGAGGCTGGGCTGCATCGTGCTGCCAACGGTCTGGTACGGCTCGTGCAACGCCATGCGGCCATTCCCGGGCACCTTTGATTTGGACCAGGACGCGCTCTACAAGTATATTGCGTCGATAATCACTGAGGCAGAGAGGAACGGCATCAGGCTGCTCGTGATACTGAACGGGCACGGCGGTAACGCGACGCCGGTCCAGATGGCGGCGAGGGCGGCGACCCACCGGGACGGGGCAGGCATGGCGGTGGTCGCACTCGACTGGTGGAAGGAGCTGGGCACGTCGAAGCTGCAGCTCTTCAAGGCACCGGGGCACGCGGGAGAGGACGAGACTAGTGCGATGCTTGCCGTCGAGGGCGGGAAGGTGAAGATGGGCGATGCGATCAGATTCGACGCGGAGTATCCGCGCGCAAAGGTATACTCGAAGGCAATAGACAGGAAGATCTACCCGAGGGCGCTGACGGGTGATGCGACGGCCGCGAACGAGGATAGCGGCAAGGAGCTGATGGCAGCGGCGGTTGAGGACCTTGTATCGCTCGTCAAGGAGACCCTCAAGGCGCTCGGCATAACGGCGGAGCGGAAGCTGGATCGGGGCCGAAGATGACCCCACGTTTTATGCCGAGTCGTCGGGCGTGCAAGGCACCAACCCAGAATATATGAATGTCCGCGGTTACAGACTCAGGGGGAGCGCATGATGGCAACCAAGTTCGGCGAGATCACGCTATCAACCGCAGAGAGGCGGCAGATCGTCGACATCACCGGCGAGGTCGAGGGCTTCGTGAGGGGCAGCGGGATCTC
>Ga0302251_1001773_pt1 | contig 12018 bp, 19 predicted proteins | sample AAG_RA_Gln_MG_FD_193534 | JGI IMG/M metagenome (GOLD analysis project Ga0302251, IMG submission 193534) | Enriched activated sludge microbial communities from anaerobic digester in WTTP, New Holstein, Wisconsin, United States - AAG_RA_Gln | ecosystem: Engineered > Bioreactor > Anaerobic >...
TCACCTGCCATATTCTTACCAGCTCGTTTACGTCTATTTTATCTAGTTTCCTTCTACCCGTATCGCCAGGAAATTGGTAGTACTCCTCAACGCTATACGGCTTGTCCACACTCTCGATGTACGGTGATAGGCTTAGCTGTTGATATGCAATTATACGCAACAGCTTAGCCTCTACCCCGTACACCCGTTGCTCATAGCCTGAAAGCCACGCCATAAATTCTCCCCACGTGAAGCATTCCGCTTCGTTAGGCATCATGCCAACCGTGCCAAGTAGACGGTAGAACTCGCCTACCGTGAACTTTTTTTTTGCTCATCGCTTGCCTGCTCGCCTTCTCCTTCCCCTTCATTTCCCTTAACAATTATGCCAACAAGCGTGTTACCAATCTTTTCCAATGCTTCACCCACGTAAGCGAAACCGTGCCGGTAAACCAGCTCGTCAATGTAGTCCTCATCAACCAGCTCCTTACCGCACCTTTGACGGTAGTAGTTGATTGACGTGATTAACCCGAGCTTAATTTTATCAATTGCATCAGGTGTCGGCTTTAGGTTAGAAAAGCACTGCATCAGCACCTCGTCAATGCTGTTGTCCCCGCCATAAACCTGGTTATAATTACGGGTTAGCTCAACAAGGTAACCCAACCCAACGGCGTACCGTTCGCCCTTTACCTCAACATACCTTACATTTTTATTCTCCATAACGCTAAAATGTTAAGATACAGTTCCTTCGGTTTCCTCGCCTGTTACCTGTAGGTCAATGCTGAACGTTATCACACCAGCCATAGGCGCAGCCTGCGATAGCGATGTTATGATACCCTTACCGGTGTATTTTTTTTCTCCGGTCGTTACAGACCCGAAAATGTAGTCAACAGGCAATTTAGCCTTTGCGACTGCGTATACGTCTGTGTACGTTGGGTTTGTAGAATCGTTCGGGTCGATCTGACAATCCACCTTGTAGCTGTACGAATGATTTCCCGGTTCAAATGTTTTCGCACCACCAGTGCTAAGCTTAGTGGTGGTTTCAAAAGTGTCCACCTTTAAGTCATGAGTTCCGCTAACCTGCCCGGCTATTAACTTATCAGTTCCGCCGACTTTCAATTTAAGCAGGATTTTGCTTCCATTAATTTCTGCCATAATTCCTCCGTTTTTGTTTAGTTATTGATAATTTTCATTAAACCACTGTGCTATAGGTTGGTTCACCGTTTCCGACAACCGATAGCGTTATAACACTAAGCCCTCCCATAGGGTGGCTTCTCGAAATTCCGTTTATTTTTGCGTTGAATGTAAAGTAAACATCCCCCACGTTTACGCCTCCCATGTACATGCTTAAATCAGTTCCATTTTTAAAGGCATTATATAGCGTTAGCCACGTTGCATCATCGTACACTATGCTAACATTCACGTTATAGCTGATTTTTCCGGTAAGCACCTCGTTGAACCTACCCCCGCTAATTATCACGTTGACCATTTCGGCATCGAGCGACATAGTGCTATCCGTTTGCCCTGCAACCGTAGTGCCGTTAATTTTTAGCAGTACGTAACTCCCATCTAGCTTGCTTGCCATAACTACTTGACGTATAGTGTTAACCTAATGTACTTCGTAATAAATACCCCGCTATCACTGTACTCGACAACCTCATTAATTCTCGGCTCGCTAACTATGTACGCTTTCAGCCCGTCCATTTCGATTTCTTCGGCACTGTAAAGCAAAGAAAGCACGTCATTAACAACGTCGGAAAGCATAACATAGTTATCGGTTGTGGTGGTTACAGCTAACAGTGCGCTAACATCATAACCCGATGAGTTCTTGCTGCTATTTGACGCCTGCTCAACCTGCTCGATAGTTACCCATGTATCACCAGCACTTTTACCTGCCGTAATAGTGTATACAGGAATAGTTTTCCCGCTGTAAACTACGCTACCGCTTAGCAGGCCATAAAAAGCCGCATACACGTTTTTGCCAACATCAACTACCATACGACTTTAGCTTTTCGAGCAGTTCTCCAATATGATTAAAATAGGCCGGGTAAAGGAATGGTTTTGCCTTACGCCTTAGAGCCTTACTGCCAAACTCCACAATTCCGGCATAATTTACATTAGTTCCAACTACGCCCGAAAGCGTTTTTTTGTCAACCTTTGACGTTATGCTAGCCCTAAGCCTTCCAGTTTTTACGGGGCATGACCGTTTAGCATCGGCATCGATGGCATACGTTGTTGTAACAATTTCCTCGAATACAACTTCAGTCATCTCGTCGCCTTTTTCCGACAGTTTTTTTACAAGGCTCTCGATTTCCCTAGTGTCAACCTGCACCTCAACCATTTAGCTTATGCGTTTTCCTGGTTTTGGTTACCAGCTTTTCAGCTTCGGGGTTAACCTTGCTAACCACCGGCTGCTCATCCGATGTGGTTTTGGTAGGTTTTTCAACATAGAGCTCGGCATCACCCAGTGCTACCATTTGATTGGCAACATCGGTGTCAAGGTCGTAAATGTTTCCAGCCCTAAACCACATGGTGTCCTTAACAATCTTTATCTTCATGGCTTTGTTTTTTTAAAAGTAAGGGTGAGCAGCTTACCCACCCTTACTAAATTACTCACTACGCAGCAGTTAAAGCTGTTTTTGCGGTGCTGATAACACCCTATTTAACGTTGACAGCTGAATCTCATCCCAGAGAATTTTTTGGGCTTCTAATCCTTTAGCCTTAATACCCTCAACAAGCTTGTTAAATTCACCAATGTTAACCTCCGCCTTCATTTCAGCATCGAATTTGCAACGTCAAACGTTATAAAGCCCCGGTTTTCAGGTAGTTTAATGCCCCTTATTTCGTATATAATGCCAGCAATTTCAAACCTATCGGCCACCTCAAGCCCTTTTAACTCGGCTTCCCAGCCAGTTATGGTGTATGAGTTTAATGCCGAATAGGTACCGCCTAATTCCCTGCCAACTGAAGCGTCCTGCGTTAGGCTAACATAAACCTCTTTTAACAGCGAGTAGGTGCGAACCATTGCGCCGATGTCGTTCTTTTCGTAGCTGCACTTGTAAATTTTAGCCCTGTATTTCAGCTCTCCTATCATAAAACAGGGATTCTTGTGATTTCATTGGCAAGCGACCAATCAGGCTGCACGTCATTCCCGCTATTCCTACCGAATTTATTCGCAACAAGCTGGTAAATAAGCATGTCAACAGCAGCATTGTCAACCCTTTTAGTTGAGTAGGTAACGGTAAGCACGCTATCGTCGTCGCATTCAACAGTTAGCAGGCAGCCTGTAAGCGAGTATCCACCTTCTGCAACTTCTACGCCGTCAACCCTAACGCTTTCGATTTCATCTACCTCGCCCACAAGCTCCACCATGCCGCCGGTGGTGGTAATTTTTACAATCTTTTGCGTGATGTAGTTATTCGTGTGCGCTTCGACCTCTTTTATAGAAGCCTCAACCATCTGCCTTAACAAGCCGTCCTCAGTTGTATCCGTTAAGCGGCAAAAGGTTTTGATGTCGCTCATGGCAAAGACGTTGAGGTTTTCCGATAGCACCTTCCGCCTGTACATGTTACGCCTTTTTTGACTTGTTCTGTAGCTTAGGCTTCAACTCCTTGTTCTCATAGGTGGTTTCCACCATCTTCTCCTTCACCTCCACCGGCTCGGCGGAATTCTCTAAGACAAATAGCACGCCCACCTCCTCGGGAACGTCATAAATCTGCCCTGATTTATACACGTTACGGTTTGTAGTCATTTTAATCTTCATGTTGTCCTTGTTTTGTACTTCAACCTGCAAATTTCGAAGCCTTTCGGCCATATCACTGTTTTGTACTTCAACCTGCAAATTTCGAAGCCTTTCGGCTATATCACTTCCTACCACCTGCTCGAGCGTTGTGTAGCTTCGATAGAAGGGAGGCTTCAGCATGTCCACAAAATAGCCACGATAGGTAGAAAGGTGGTTAAACCCGTATGTATTCATCGAAAGATTTTCAGGATTAGTGGCGTAAATGTTACCCCCACCATTGGCCACAATGGAGTGCAGGTAGTGGTCAATTCCCCTAATTGCCCCGTTATCCGTTATAGCCCTTGCAAAATCAGCCGAAATGGCCTTGCTTTCGCCTGTTTTAAAGATTTCGTAATCGTTGACGTCAAGCAGTGCGGAGGTTTGCTGAATAATGTTGTAGCTTAATGCCGTGTTCTCCTGGTACCATGAGTAGCCATCCAAAAAGGCCTTTCTGGTATCCCGAAGCCGGAACTTCTGCGAGTAGTCATCGCCAGCCTGGAGTAGCATGCCGAGCGAGCGAACATCCATAAGCTGCGAAGCCCTAATCCATTTCTCCAGCAGCCTAACATGCTCATGGTATCGGTAAAATTTAACCGTTTTACAACCAGCCGCAACCAGCCCATCGGTGTAGAGGTTAACGTATTCCTCACCGCAGCTCCCCTCGACCTCCTCTAGAATAATCAGCTCCCAGTCGCCGGCGTCCTCCTGGCGGCACAACCCCTCGAACGCCAGCCATGCAATTGGCTTCATCCTGTATAATGGAAGGGCGACTGAAAGTAGATTATCCATAGCTCAAATGTTGCTAGGTGTTCAACGTTAATGCTGTCTTGGCGGTGCTGAAATCACCGTAAATGATTGACCCGTAATCGTTGGCACTTACCACCAGGGCAGCCCGCTTGGTTACGTTAATGGTCATAAGCCTCTTGGCGAAATCCCCGCTGTCGGCACTATTCGAGATGGTTATCTCGTAAGGCGTGCGAACATGCAGCTTAACCCGCTCACTATCCAGCACGATGAATTTGCCGGCGGTGATGTTGTTAGACACTACCACCTGAAGCCCGCTGATAGTCCCGTCAAATGCGGGGTACTGCAGAATGGCGTTGTTAAGGCCAGCCTTTGCAATAAGCAGGTTAGTCAGGTCGGTTGGGTTAATAACAATGGCATTGGGATAGCCGGTGTTGCTGCGAGCCTGCCCAATAGCCACCTCGATGGCGTCCTTTTCAGTAGGCTTGTAAGTTTTCTTACCACCTGCCGCCCAAGCCGTTGCTATGGTTGCCAGCCCGTTGAATTGCTCAGGATTGGTCGTTTCATTGCCGGTAATCATCGTGGCGTCCATCTTTTCTGCCAACCGGCGCATTAACAGCATTTGCACCTGGGCGATGAAGTTGTCGATGTCGTCGAGCATGTTTTTCGAGAACTTGGTATAGGCCGAAACGTCCTTTACCTTGAAGTTCTTTTCCCTCCAAAGCCAGCTCATCTGACCGCTTGCGGATGTTTCGTCGTGAAATACGGGGACGCCCTGCTCATCGTAGAGTTCAGTGATGGACACGCTGTTGCCGGTGGTGGGGATTTCCTGAATAAGCCCCGAAGCCCAAAGTCCCTTGCCTGCTGGTGCGAAAATGTCGGGTAGCTTAACCTTTCTGGGAACGTCGCCGGTTACGCCATCCCCGATGGTCATGGTTACAGCCCCCGCCTTGGTCATTAGACCCGGGTCAACTTCAAATGATACGGCTGCACCAGCCTTTATGGCGTCCTTGCGCTCGAGCACCTTTTCCTTTAGCTGCTCGCCAAATGATTTCGTTTCGTTCACGAGTGGTTTGGTTGTTTTGAGTTCTTTTAGGTCGAGTAGTACCCCATCGAGCTGCTTTTGCAGCTCTACCAAGTTAGTACCACCTACCTTTTCGTTCAGCTGCTTTTGCAGCTCGTTAAACTTGACTTCCACCTCGGAAATGGGGGCAAGCCCCTTTTTCCCATCCGCCACGATGGTCTCCACGTCATTGAATAGCATGGTGGCGAACTTCTCGGTAGCCTCGTCAAGCTTCAACTCTTTTAATTTCTCAACATTCATGTTTAAAATAGTTTGGTTAGTTCAACAAAGTTAACCCCGCTCCTCTTTTCCTCTTTTGGCGTAATGGGTGGCTCGATTGGTTTAGTGTCGGCAAAGGCTGACGGCTTTAACCCCTCAAGTATCCATTTTAGCTGCTCTTTAAGAATGAGAAGCTGGTAGTTTAAGTTTTCGTAGGTTTCATCGGAGTAGCTAGTCCTGCCTGTTAAGGCCTTTAGCATTAGCCCGATTCTATCCTCTATGTCCTTCTTTATCATTTCGGCCTGCTCGATGGACTTTATAGTCCTCGCATACATGTTAGCCCCCCACTTATCCAACGACGAACCCTCCCAGAGCCGCACCTCCTTTAGAACCCTTATGTCCTTTCCATCAATCCTTTGAATTTCCACCTTGTCGGCTATTTCGTTATAGCCTACAGAGTGTTCGGTTATTATACCGTCGGCATACATGGCCAGCACGTCATTACCCAGCGTGTGCGAGCCTACCTTGCTGATAAAATGCAGGCCGTATGAATCCTCTTCGAGTAGCTGCAACACGCCGGTAGTGCTTTGGTGGTTGAAAAGGTGCTTAATTCGGTTAGTCCCATTAATCCCGTTCTCGATTATGGACTTTGTAAAAGCCCCAGGAACGACCATTTCACCGTCGGAATCCACAACGTTGAATGCGCTAAAATAGCCCTCTACTAGCCTTTTTTTAACGTCCAGCTCTTTTAAGCTTAAATTGCAGCTTTTAAACCTTACGCTTTCCATAATGACAAATTTAGCGTGTAAATACTACAAATTCAACCCCTGTTGAAAACTATTCTGCTTCCGCCTGTAAACCAGCGTGCAGCGACAGTTTATGATGTTGCCACCGCTGCCGTTGGTGTCGCCAGGGTGCGATAGGCTCTCATAATTCCCTGTAAATGTATCCCCGTCAAAGATGGGCACTTGGAACATGGCGTTTAGGTCAACAAATACGCCGTTCATCTTCTTGTGCGAATTTCTAACATTCTCCCGTCGTGCTGCTAGCCAGCCCTTTTCAAGGCTTAGACCGGTTTGCATCGCTCCATTTAGCGACCCTGCATTGCTAGCCCCTAGCGTCTCGGTTCTGGCTATACGGATTGAACGATAGCCATTCTCAAGGTTTAGGCTGTTACCAATGCCAGCCGCTATCTTATCGATAGACTTACCTTCCTCAAGCCCTAGCGTTACTTCCCTCCTTACTATTTCCCTAAACCTTTTATCCGTCGTTCCGGTTATCCATTTAATTTTTTTGCCGCAATTCTGCACTACATAGTCCCGCATTCGTGCCATATAAAGCTTATCCTCATCGCTTAGCGACTTTTTGCTTCCCCTTATAGCCTTTATGGTGTTGTTCATGTAGTATGAGCCTATCTTGGTGTAGGCAAGCATGATGGCATCTTCAACAGGCTTGTCGTCAAGATGAACATTAATGCTCAGCAGCTCATTGGTGCTGCCAGCCTTTTTGACCTCGGCTACTAAGGGGGAAAGCTGTGTCTTTAGTGCCCTTCTAAATATAGGGATAAACGAATTTACGTAGTAGTTATAACGGCTGTCGCTCATTACATTTCATCTACATTATCGTTCATATCCGGATTTAAAGGCTCTGAACTAAACTGGCTGGCGGGCATTACGCCCATTGGGATTAGCACCTCGTTAAGGATAGGTAGGTCTATTTCATTCAGGAATGATTTCGTGCGCTTTTCGTTTATTGTCAACCAGCCCATTGTGTTTAGCGTTGTTGCCAGCTTATCAAGGTCGTCCTGCAGCTCTATAAACGCCTGCAAATCGTAGTCAACGAAGCCTTTATCACCTTCCGGCAAAAAGAACCGGTTAAACCCGCTCTTCAGCTTCTCCATCATCGGCAGCGAGGCATCTGTTATGAGGGCTTTCCTAGCCTCCTTCATGTTGTTGTACGTAGTTGCTTCCGTGTCTCCCATAAGCATAGAGGGAACTTGATATATACGACAAAGGTCTCGCAAATTCATTTTTTGACCCTCGATTATCTGCATGTCAACAGGAGAAAGCCCGATGGGTATCCATTTCAACGCCTTGCCAACAACCATTGCATCGCCAAAATTCTCAGGGGCTTGTTTTTCCCTCCATTTATCCACCACCTTTTGAGCTTGTTCTTCAGTCATCGCCTCGTTGCCTTCCGGTGTTAGCAACCCTTTCGCTCCAGAATTTCGGTAACTATTTATTTGGGCCGAAATAGCCGAATTTGACAGGTTAATTAAATCAGCAGCCGCCATGATAGGGCTTAGCCCATATAGCCAGCTACCCTGATAGTTAAAGTTCGGGTTAAAGGTCTTAACGTGCATCATGTTCTCGGGAGGGATAACGCCGGACGGGTCGAAGCCGTCAAATATGTAGCCGCCAACAGGGTTCAGGTAGTTATTGAATTTAATTGTTACCAAGTTCGCCGGGGCTGTATGCAGGGAAATCAAAGCCCCCTGCGAGCCATTACGCCGTATGCCATACAGGTAGGCGTTACCTGTAATTTCGTAATACATAATAAGCTGCTGAATGATGTCGTCGAACGTCTCATTTCTGTTTGGCTTGTCAATCAGCATGTTAATGTCGCTGGTGTAGTCAGGTTCAAACTGCGTTTGCTTAATATAAATAGCGTCGTCAATAGCCTTGTTTATAATAGCCCTGTTATATCGGGCTTTCGAGCCTGTTCTTTTTTCAACGTAGTAAGTCCAGGGCACTCCGGCGCATGAGGCGGCTATTCTGTTGACAATCGAGTAAACTATATGGTTATAAAGATAGCCTTTGTCTATTGTGTCGCTAAGGCTGGCAATCTTTTGCAGCGGCATTCCGCTAGCCACCATGCTCAGCAGCGTGCGGAACATTTGGTTTGCCTCTTCTACGTTTACATTTGTTGCGGGTCTGGCAGCTTTAGTCTTTTCTATATTCAATCCAAAAATTTTCATACGGCATAAAATTTATGACGTGATTGGTGCTTTACATACATGAAGCCATAACGGGCGGCATCTATGGCATGGTTGAACTTGTCAATAGCCAACTTGCCCCGCTCGTCAAGCCATACGTAGGTCTTTAACTCATTCATTAAATTCGTGGAATTTTCGGTAACGATAATCATGTAGTCCTGCATCGTAAGCAGCCCAGTGCTTATAACGCCCGAACCATCTGCGGATACAGCCGGCACAATGTTGTTTCCGAGTGCCTTTAGCTCATCAATTAAGCGGGGATTGCTTCTATCTGCCACTATTAGTCTATTCCCTGCATATTGACGGTTTAATTCAAAAAGGCTATTGGTTGTAAGCCCGTTCTTGTAAAAGCATTCGTCTAAATAAATTATTTTTTTCCCCTCGTCAACCGCTATCTTTACTAGTGTTGAAGGGTCGCTGGCAAATCCAAAGTCTTGCCCGAAAATAACATCTAAGCTGCTGTCAAATTCTCCGATGTCCCAGTTATCAAATACCACACCCTCCAGCTTGCCTACCTCCCCGTCAACAAACACCCTTTTGAAGTTAGCGTTACGTTTGCCAGCCTCTTCTAGCTCGTCCTTAATTGATTTAGAAAGGAATGGGTTGTTAAGGTAGCTGGACTTTATGAACTTAGCGTTGTGTCGCTTGGCTATGTCGCTTATAGCCCAAAAATTGTGAGTTGGGTTAAATGCGAGAAAAATAGCGCCTCTTGTTCTTATTGCAAGTTGCCGAAACACATCCTCATGTATAGTGTTAGGTTCGTCAATGAAAAGGATGTCCCTAGCTGCACCGAAAACCTTTTCCGGCTGGTCAACGCTGAAAAATTCAATCACAGCATTCCCAATCGTATATATCTGCTCGGTTCTGTTAAAGTTCTTTTCGTCCCACAAGCCCATCCTGTCAACTATTATTTTAAAATCCCGCAACGCTCCCCTTTTGAGGAATGGCAGGGTTTTTCCAACGATGCTGATGATTATTTCATGTTTGGTCCCGTTGGCTATTTCTAAGAGCAGCTGAAGAATCGACCAGCTCTTTGTTGAACGAGCTGAACCCTGGTTAACTACGTAGCGGTAGCCCTCTTTGTAGGCTTCAAAGTTTTTAAAGAAAAGGTCTGTATAGCCTAGGTAATCAATCATACGCCCCCTTTATGCTAGGCATTTCGCCATCCTCAACAAATTTGCGCATTTCCTCCAGCCGTTTTCTGTCTTCTTCTTTTTCCAACACCAGCACCCGTTCATTAATTTCCTTGCCGTTAGTCGTGTGGTCAACTGCCTGCCTGTTTTTCCAGTTGTCGGGGTCTTTATTAGTTTGGTAGTGAATGATAGCCCCTAAATTCGGGGCTGCCGTTTTTTTAGTCGTAGTCTTTTCCTTTATTTTAGGCTTTCCCCTTCCGTCATCAACTATCGTCGTCTTAACCTCTTCATAATCAAAGCCGTTGACAAGCTTATTAAGCGAACGCTCGCAGTCCCGCAGCATCTTGTTAACGTACACCTCCCTCGCCTTCTTTATAGCCTCGGAAAAGTCGGATTTATTTTTTTGCCAATCATAATACGTATCCTCGTTAATCCCAACATTAGCGCACACTTCCTCAATTGTATAGCTATCCTTTTCCAGCAGGCTGCATATCTTTTTTACTATTTCGGGGGAGTATTTGGACATTTTAGCCTATTTTGTTGATTTCTATGATTGGCATTTTCATTATCGGGTATTAGCTCGGAAATATCTATAATTTTATCCATTTCGCTTTTCAATAGTTATAACTCCGTTTAAACTATCAATTAGTGATTGATGTTCCGGCATAATCTCATTGCAATACAAATGCGCCAAGTCGCCAATAACTTCGACGGGTAGGTTATTCATCTGAAACCATACGTATATTTGCGGGTATTGTAACGCAAGCATTTTGGGTGCAACTATCCTTATCGGGTAAGGGTACATCCAATCACTTTGCTCTATCTGCATTGCTGCCAACTCTTCGGGGGTTGCCTCCCGAACAGCGGGCTTTCCTTTGCTGTCCTGATAAGCGATTTTCATAATTTATAATTTTTTTACTAAAACCGTGAAACCTGCGGGCACAACTGTTGTACCTTGCGACCATAACTTTATTGAATTAATTGCACTAAGACTAAGACCTTGACTGCTAATACCGTAAGCCTGTGTTGATACTAATGTATTTTCACCAGTAAAAGGCATTGTCATCATATAACCATTCAACTCACCAACTAATATTTTTAATTTTAACACTGTGGATTGACCGTAATAATTCGTTCCTGCTGTAGCAATATAGGTAAAACCATAACCATTTGCCCAGTTGTAATTAGCCGTTTCAATGCCATTAACTCTCATATTGATCCGAGAGTTAAACCCTCCTGGAAATGGCTTAATTCTGAAACTAATTTCAATTTCCTCACCCTCCTGAAAATTGAAAGGTCTGCCATACTTGTCAGTTGTTAATTCTATTACATAAGCGTCAACCGGTACGACGTAGTTTACTATCAATTTGTCCTCAATAGCATCAAGCCTGCCATCTATTACTTCTACTGTACTTTGCAAGGAAGTTAAAGCCTCGTCAATAGCCTTCGTAATAAATATCAATCCGTGAACCCACGAGCTTAACAGCTTGTCAACAAGTAAAGCAAATTTATCCTTGAACCAGCTATAAGTTTCGGCAGGAATAGAGCCGCCAGCTTCAACACTAGAAAGCGTATTAGCTTTAATATCGTTTATTTCCAGCGTACCGGTCGGAATAACGGAAACTGGAAACGGGTCGGAAACTTTTACGTCTATCCGTTCTACAGTTTCGCTCACGTATATTTTGACGTCCTCAGCCATTTTTTTTACGAATAAACCGATACATCATCATAAATCATGAACTTCCCTGCGAAGTAGGTTTTAACCGTGCCGTCAGCCTTCGTAAAGCGAGCCTCGTATATGTAGCTACCAGCCTCAACATTTAACCCTTTTGTCGTAAAAAGAAATCTGCCATTCGCAGCATCAATTTTTTCAACTAAGTTGCCATCCTCGCTATTTTCCTCAAACACCAAGACCGGAAGGCTTTGCGACGGGCTTTTCTTTAGCGTTATTTTGATTTCAACATCAGAAAGGTTGAAAACAACGTCGTTTAGGATGATTTGAAATATGGGACTTACAAAGGTGTCGCCTCTTTTCGCCTTTATATTATAACTATTCGTCAACATTCCTTCAAAATTTCAACAATGTTAGCGATATTATTTTTGAAAG
>Ga0302251_1001775_pt1 | contig 11987 bp, 7 predicted proteins | sample AAG_RA_Gln_MG_FD_193534 | JGI IMG/M metagenome (GOLD analysis project Ga0302251, IMG submission 193534) | Enriched activated sludge microbial communities from anaerobic digester in WTTP, New Holstein, Wisconsin, United States - AAG_RA_Gln | ecosystem: Engineered > Bioreactor > Anaerobic >...
GAAGTACAGGATCCAGGTTATTCCTTCAAAGAATGAAACCGAAGCAGTTCAGGATAAGGATAATCCTACAATTATCTACGGTCAGTCAATTGAGGGAAGCGGCGGTCCGGATCTAGGTGGTTACGAATGGATCGACAGTGACGAGCCAAACGGACCGGCTTATGTTTGGAACGATATTTCAACAACCGGAACTCCTATTACCAACTGGGTCGCTACAGGTACCTTTGGTGCCACGGATGAGGGTTATTCCGGACCATATAATTTCGGATTTAACTTCAAATTCTACGGTCAGGTAAAAACACAATTTTATCTGGGATCAAACGGATTTGTCTGTTTTGCTCCTGTAACGGCAAATGCATTCACAAACGCTTCAATTCCAACCGCAGCCGTTCCGAACGAACTTATTGTTCCGTTCTGGGATGACCTGGATGCAAAAGCTCCCGGAACAGTTCATTATAAACTGGACGGAAACAAGATGATTATTCAGTGGACTAACTACCAGAGATACAGCGGAACAGCTAGTTACACCTGGCAGGCACATCTCTACTCAAGCGGAAAAATCATATTCTACTATAAAGAAATGACCGGAACAATCAACTCCGCAACAGTTGGTCTGGAAAATGCAACCGGAACAATCGGATTGCAGGTTGCTTACAACGCAACATATATTAAGAACAACCTTGCTCTTAAATTCTCGGCAGAACCCGACTGGCTTGTTACCACAAACCCATTGAACGGTACCATCTATAATGGAAACACTGCTGACTTAGTGTTAAGCTTTAAGACTGAAGATTATCCTCTCGGTCTTTACACAATGGATGTGGTTGTTACAAGCAACGCAACCAACAGCCCGACAGTTACAGTTCCTGTATCAATGACAATCGTTCCAATCCCGGTTGAAATGACCTCATTTACTGCCGAAGCCTCAAACGGATTAGTCAGTCTGAAATGGGAAACAGCTACCGAAACCAACAACCAGGGCTTCAGAATCGAAAGACGCAGAAGCGGAACGGAAGGCTGGAGCGATGCCGGATTTGTTGAAGGACATGGCAGCACGGCTCAGGCACAGTCATATACATTTGTTGACAAAAACAGCTCTGTAGGAAAATTTGAATACAGACTGAAACAAGTAGACTATAACGGAACATTCGAATACAGCAAAGTTGTAGAAGTTGAAGTTGGATTACCAACGGCATACGTTCTGGATCAGAACTATCCGAATCCGTTCAACCCGAACACAACAATCAACTATTCAATTCCGGAGAAAGCAGATATCAACATAAGCATTTACAGTGCTATCGGTGAATTCATCACAACACTTGTTGGCGAGACAAAAGAAGCCGGATACTACACGGTTGAATTCGACGCTTCCAGGTTAGCAAGCGGAACTTACATTTATCAGTTAACAGCCAGCGGATCAAACGGCAAGACTGTCCAGTCCAAGAAGATGACACTGATGAAGTAAGTGCGTTTTTAACGTTCGTAACGTTTATAACGGAAAGGCCGGCAGAAATGCCGGCTTTTTTTATTGGGGCTCTGTCAAAAGTCCAAAGTCAAAAGTCGAAAGTCAGAGAACATGGTTTCATTAATTTTGTAATTTCTTATAATTTATGTAAATTTCTGTATGACTATAAATCAATTTGAAGACATAAAAGCCTGGCAGCTTTCCAGGGAGTTGTACCTTGAATCGAAAAACGTTTTTAAGAACGTTAAAGACAATGTTTTTAACTACCAGTATTTCAGAGCCGTTTTAAGCATTATGAACAATATCGCTGAAGGTTTTGAAAGAAGAGCAGATAATCAATTCCATTATTTCCTGATTATCGCAAAAGGTTCCGCCGGTGAAGTGCGCAGCATGCTGCATCTAGCTAAGGAGCTAAACTATTGCAGTGTTCCGGAATATGAAGAACTAATATCAATATGTGTAAGTATTTCCAAAATGTTATCAAAACTTGCGAGTTCACTAAAATGAGTTCTCGACTTTGGACTTTCGACCTTCGACTTTCGACTTTCGACCTTCGACCTTCGACCTTGGACTGGAGCTCCCTTGATTAACTTATCAACTACGAAGATTTGGCTTAAGCCGCTGCTTGCCCTGGTTGCTGTTTCACTCGGCATCTTCGGGATATTGCGCGGGATAGACTTCCTGCTCGTTGCGGGAGGAACTCATCCCCTTGCCATACTCTATAGCACCGATATAGGGAATCTGACTAATACCCTTAGCGGACTTGGCGAGGTGGTTGTGGCTATCCTTGGGATAGAAATCACCGTAATCGCGATCATAGTCCAGTTAGCTGCTAATAAATATTCATCCAAAATAATGGACCTCTTCGTTGGGGATAAATTCAACGTAGCAGTTATCAGCCTTTACGTGATAACCTCAATAAATACAGTGCTAGTCGTCAACACAATAAACGAGCGATCACTAAACTATTTCAGTATCACATTCACACTGGTTCTTATCATACTCTCGCTTCTTTTTGTAATCCCTCATTTCAATTATATCTTCAACTTTTTGCGGCCGGAAAACTTTCTGGCCTATGTAAGCAGGAGGGCGGCGGAAAAGCTGGAGAACATCCCATCGGATGTTAAGGGGATACTTAAAGCCAAGAGAAAAACCCGGGAAGACATTGATTTTATTGGCGATATCGCTCTCAACTCCGTTTTCCAGGGGGACAGATCAGTCACGCTCCTCTCACTCACGTCGCTCAGGGAAATTCTCACGGAGTATTTCACACTCAAAAGTGACCTCCCTAAAGAGTGGTTCCGGATAACGGATGAGGAAAAATTCGATCCCGACTTCTCAAGCTACAGCGAGTTCGTCCTTAAGAGTATAGAAGAGAACAAAGTCTATCTAGAGCGGAAGATATTCAGTCTCTATGATGTAATATTCAACAACTCTAAGACCAAGCTTCGGGATGTGGCAAGCGGCGTACTTCTGAACACACAGCTAATCACAATAGAGGCAGTCCGGTGGGGAGATCAGGGGGCAATAGACAACTGCCTGAAATATTTCAATTCATACCTCAGGGCTTCCATCCGGGATAAGGATCCCCGTTCCGCCTTCAACACCCTCGAGCATTACAGGATAGTGGCGGAGGAAGTACTCACAAAGTTTCCGGAAATAGTGGAAAAAATCTCCGTTTACTTCAGGTATTACGGTCAGGAAGCCAACAAGAATCAGGTTCTGTTCATACTTGAGACTGCCGCTTTCGACCTTTGCAGGATAAATGAGCTGGCATACGAGAAAAAAGTTAAAAACATGAACGAACTCCTGGACCTCTTCCTGACGGTGGACGAACCGGCTGAGGGCGCGGAGAAAGAAGTTTCATTAATAGGGGTCAGGATAGCACAGGTTAAACTTGCGGGGTATTACCTGCTCCATAAGGAAGAAGAGCTGGCGCGTCAAATCTTCCGTGATATGCAGGTTGAGCCGTTTGCCAGGATTAAGAAGATTGAAGGAATAATTTTCGGGACAGCGCAGGAAGAATTCTGGGAAATCACCCCGCGCGGAGTCAATTTTTACTATATCGAACCCGAAGCCAGAGCCGCCCTGAAGCAGTTTTTCGGGTGGTTTGAAGAAAAACAAGTGTGTTCTTAGTCAATTACCAATAAAAAGCCAAAAATAAATTAAAAATAATTTGACATTTATACTAAAAAAAGGTTATTTTTTAGGCGGTAAAATATTATTTTAGTAAAGCTATACATTTATGAATTTATCCGGACATTTACTCCGCAGTCACGATGATTTAAAATATACAAGAGAGAGTTTTTCCAACTATTCTAATGAGAGTTTCTCTAAATCGGAACTTGACAAAATCAGGGAAAAATTTGAAAAACTGGATGTTGATAAACTGAATAAGTTAATAAAAGTAAGCGTTTCGCTCGAAATAGTCTTTTATTTTTTTGTGTTTTGTGCTGTAGCCCTGGCTTTTGTTTACTGGGGATGGAATTACGGAAAGGAAATTGTGTCAAAGGACTATACCGGATTAGTGATGATTTCGCTTGTCGGGTTCTTTTTCCTTCTTCACGTTGTGTTTATAAGATTAAGATATAAAAATTACGAACGTTACATTCAGGTTAAAGGGACAAAACAGTCAGACTTCAACAAGCGGTCAATAACCTGGCTCGGGGATAAAATGACCACCTCATGGATAGAGAGGTACGAAAACAATATTACCGGACTGGTTTATTTTGGTGCGGGGCTTCTGGTGGTGGTTGTTGGTTTAAGAGGTCTGGGTGAGAGGATTATTGAACTCGGATTTCCTTTCCCCACCTGGCTTGTGGCAAAGGACGGTTTGAAGCTGGGGGTAATTTTTGTTGCTCTCTTTATTGAGTTCGGGCTGCTTGTTTTTCTTGCGCTTTTCACATTCTTCAAAGATGAGGAGAAACAGGAAAGCGGGAGATCGGTTTTAAATGTTAACTTTGGTCCGATAGAGAATCTGCTTTACCAGATCAGGGACAACACGACGGAGATAAAACAACTGCTGTCCGGTAACGGGGAGAGTCTGGAAGGGATACGGCAGAGGCTGGAGTCTATTGATGAAAAGACAGAAAAAGAAAAAGTAAAAGAACTTTTAAACGAATTAATTGTTATATTTGAAGTTAAGTTAAAGGAAATTGTTGCGATTTTAGGCTCTGCAGAGACGGAAAAGATTAAGATGATATCGGAAAGTGTTGTGTTAATCACTCAGTCTGTTGACAAAATTTCAGTGAACATAAAAGATCCGGAATTGAAAGAGCGGATCGAAGGGTTTACGGAAAGTATGCTTAAAATTAAGAACGTACTGGGCATGAAAGTTTAGGAAATTAATAATATTATACTCTTACAAAACCAAATGAGGTTTGACAGATGAAATCTAAAATTATATACTTTGTTTTGTATCTTGTGGTAATAGCAGAATTGCTGGTGGTGATTTATGAAAGAGACAAACTTGTTGATATGCTCCAGTCTCAAGTTGAAGTAGATAAATATTTACAGGAATTAGTGCTGGTTGATATTTTGCCAGGCACAAAATTTGTTCCAACCCCTAGAAAATCCAGTGGTTTCAATTTTGTAATGGTTAAAGGTCTTGCTAGTGAAGAAGAAAGAGAAAATCTGATTTTCTATGCGCAACGAATTTCTCCGGCCTCCGATTTGCCTGATAAAGTTAACTCAAGAGAGATTAATAATCAATACGTAACTATTAAATCAAATAAAGAAGTAGGTGTACTAGAGTTTACATCAAGTTGGGCTGAACTACCAGGTTCAATTAGGGGAGCCACAACAGGTGGAGGTTCTTACGACTTAAAGTATCGTATTCATGCTGAAGGAAGGAGAAAACTCCCCGGAGGACTGACGGCTGAAGGATATGATAAAATATTAAGTCAAATAAATAAAATTAAAGATAAGAAAGACTGGCGATTTTATTATATCTTTGGAATGTCAGACTCCCTTTTAATTAATGTTTTGAAAGTGGCTAAAGATCCAGCAATATATGGTATTGATGGAGGTGAGTTGAGTTCTTTAAAGAGTAGTTTTGAAGGAGTGGAAAATATTAAAGATGCGAAAAAATTAAAAGAATTAGCAGACAAGTATAAAAACATAGATAAAATTATTAAACTTCGCGAAGAATTTGAGATTGTGAAAACCAAGCCGGTTGAAGTTACATTAAAAATATCTTATGGAGCAACGAATTGAGGTTAATTATGAGAGTGTTGATAATAATATTAATTTGTTCTTGTATTGTTTTTCCTCAGAAAGTACAGCAGGAAAAAGTTAGCAATACAGTTAAAGTTTATCCTCATGTAAGACAAAATTTTCCACCCGAGATACCCATCGTTTATTACCCAATATCAGGATTGTCTTTCAGTCCTAGTAATATAAAAATCACCGTTCTCAAGGATGATCAGGGAAAACCGGGAAAGACAATAAACGGCGGACAATCAAAAAAAGAATTAGAAGAGGTCGGTGTTGGAGAATCAATTATAACACACTTCGAAATTACTCATAGAGATGTAATGGCGAATAATGGAGCAGGATTCCCGGGTTATATCTTTGCCAACCTTGAGTTTACTAAGCCGGGATATCGCTATGAAATTACATTAAAAGGTTCCACCTCGCTAGACCAGACTAATTATATGCGGCCAGTTGGTTTGAGTTTTAAATCCCCATACTTTGGTCAGGAAACTTTTATTGTTGAAGTTGCCTACCCCAGTAAAGCGGATAAAGAATTCCAACTGCTTGACGCATATTATTTTGGAGAAACGGCTACCATTCCTTTCTCGATGGATGGTATTCCACGCTTGGATTCTAAAACCGGAGAAGATTTGTATTCCTATAAAGTCTTTATTGACAAAAAAGTTGAAAAAGAAGGAAAGGGGAGTTCAGTTGGGCTATCTGACATCCTGAAAAATGAGAAGTTTATTGATAAAGATATTAACGTTGAGGGATATTATCGGGGGCAGATTATCAAATATGATGACGGTTCAGAATCAAGGTGGAGAACTTCACTCAGATTAAAACAGGGCGAGGTATTGTGCGAAACAAAATGGGTGGAAGCAAATACCGGTCTACCTGTTCCGACTCTTAATATTACTAATAAAGAAAATTTAACTTTCAAATTTAAACTAAAAGTTAAAGGTTTTGAGAAATTGACTCCATTAAAAGGAATCAAGTCTCAGGATCAGAAAATTAGATTTAATAATAAAGCCGGTCTTACACCTTTAGACAAAGGAACGGACGTTGGTCCTGACGGTGAAGGCTATTATTATATGACTTTTAGTTATCAGGACTTCAAATCTGCTTTTGGTTCTGGAACAGAGGTCCTTGCTGAATTTTATTTCTTTGACTCAGCGGGTAATAAATTTGACAAATCGTTTTTAGCCAAGATTGAATACTAAAAAAGGTAAATGAAAATGAAAAAAATATTATTGTTCTTTGTTTTAACAATAACTGCTTTTGGACAAGATGTTGATTTTGTATCCAAAATCATTAAAAATTATGTTGCCAAAGACGAGAGTAGAAGGCCGTTGGAAATATACTACCCAAACACTGAATCCACTTTCGATCAAAACATAATTAGTGCAATTAAATCTTTTGAGAAGGATTCATCATATTTGCCCGGTCGTCTAAAACCGGTGTCAGGTATAAGTGAATTTGAAATAGTTCTAAAGGCTTCCGGTAAAGGAAAATATAAATTTACAGAAAAAAACAAGTATCTTTTTTATATAACGCTTGAAAATAAAGCAATAACAAAAATTACCAAGTTATCTGATATCGACGAGATACTTTACGTTATTGAAAAAGATGACAGTGACAATAAAACGGGACAGGACCTTGATTTTGTTCAACTCTTTAATCTTTCGCAAGATGAGAACGAATATAAAGCTTTAAAACTCGTTGCATTTCTTTTATTAAGGGATCAGGATATTGCAAAAGCACCTTTTGGTACAAAAGTGAATTTGGAGGAGATGTCTCCTAATCCCCTTTTTTTAGCTGACCAACAAATCAATAGTCCTCATTCTTTTGATAAGGCAACGGCAACAGAAGAGTATAAATGGATATATGATATATCTTTCTCTAGGGCGACTTTATATGTGGGTTCATTTCTAAATTTTCCGCTTACATTCACTCAGGAAAATCATCAGCTTTTGGGTTTGGAACTTGATAAAAATGAAAAATTACAAAACGCATTACCTTACCAATCAACAGCTTATAAAGTGGGAATGAGGCTTCTCGTTCCGGGTACTGAAAGTATGGATAAATGGGGAATAGATATTCATCCCTATATAAGGTTTAATCTTGATCACAAGGAGATGAAAAACAACAACTTTTTGAAATATTTACTGTCCATGGAGAATTTTGAAAATTTCAGCAAGTTAAATGGGAACTTGGGGTTTGCGGTTGATATGCTTTTCTATAGTGATCCTATCTACCTTAATTTTTACGGTTCCTTTTCAAGTATGAAATTTGACAAGAATTATATTTATACATATGAGATGAATCCGATCGGTCTTAGGTATAAAAATGCCATGTTTAGTTTTACGGAATTTGCGGCGACTCTCTCATTTTATTGGGATATTGTTGAAATGCACAAGGTTAATTTCGATATAGGTGCTGGTGGTTTTGATGTTTACGGGAATGAGGTCTATGACAACGGTCAGGTAAGGAACTATAAACTTGCCAATTTAGCTTTTCTCCCCATCATTGGATTAGATTATAACATGCTAACAAAACCCAAAAATCAATTGTTGGGAATCGGAGCCCGATTCTTTGATGGTTTTGTTAAATTTAATACATGGCTTCAGCTTTATAGAAGTGAAGGAGATGCAACTAAAGTTAGATTGGAATTGCAATTCCTTACTGACAGGATGATCGGAAAACCTAAGGCATGGGATAATCAGGGTGGTACTTTTATCCAACTTCGTCTCAGACACGGTTTTTAATAACGTTATTTTAAATAAATAAAAGATGAATTTATTATGAAAAAGAATATACTTATTTTAAATATAATTGTGTTGGCTTTGTTATTTAATCAAGGCATTAATTACGCCCAGAAAGTTACTGAAAATGCCAGATATATGAAAGCCACCTATGAACGCCTCAGAAATAGTGATATGATAAGTTATTTCAACGGAAATAATGATTCAACTACTCTGGAGGCTTTCAATAATAGCACATTCGAAACGGATATTCTAAAAACTAACACAAAGCTTTTAGGTGTCACTTTTAATGAAGCAGGAGGGGGTAATAAAATAGCCGGGACAAAGGATAATATTAATCAAGAGAATTTGTACAATGTTCTCGGGCCAGCTGTTTTCTTCGGATTACAGAACGATTTTGATCCTGGAACCTCGTTGGAAGACCTAAACGAGCTGCTGAATAAAATATTGAACGAGGAGGAATTAGTTTATAAAAGGAAACAATGGATTATTGATGATAAAAAAACCATCATCCAAATAGCTAATAATCTTGAAAAGAATAACAGACTGAGGCTTTTTGGAAATATTGCCCCTAAAAATTATCTGACAATAATTAAAAATATTGACTTTTATATTCTCGTTAGAGAACTGGATCATAAAGAAGGTATAAACTTTATAAGTTTTTATCCCTCCTATGATTTTAGATTTCCACAGGAACTTAGGATTCCCATTTTTGACCCGATTTATGTTGAGCAATTTATTGCCGACTTTAAAAGTGATACTACTTTGATGGCAAAGATTGGTAATAGCAAATTGTGGACTGATGCCAGCGAAACTGTTCTCGAGTACAGAAGTGAAGGTTCTTATATGATAAATCTGAATGCATATTCCCCAAATATCAGATTCTGGAGGAACCAGATAATTTACGATTACAAACCGGGAGATGATATTACCACGAAACCTTTGGAAACAAATGATCTTAGTCTCTTTGGGTACTGGGGAAATGAAAAAATTCCATTGTTTGGATGGTACTCAGATGAATATACACTAGGCTTGCAATACTCAAATAAACCATCAATATTTGATGAATACAGAAGATCATTTGCTTTTGATGCGGGAATAGTGATTCCTATGAAGAGGGTTTTCGATAAAGCTAATCCAAAAGTCCCGTTTTATAATTCCGGGTACGGAGTCTTTCTAAGACTTTCAACAATTTTGGATAAGCAAGATTTAAAAGACTTTGAATTAACACTTGAAGGAAAATTCTCCGTTAACGATAGGAAAATTGAAACATTCGAAGAAAAAACTCCTTTTAATTTTCAGACACTCAGATCTTATGCGAATTTTGAAGCTAAATGGTACACACCATGGAGGCATTTGTCATTGTTTGCTATCGATGATATTGGTAATATAGAAATTAGTGCCGGGGCTACAGGAATAGATATTCGAGATTATGCATTTGACCCCCTTCTTCCCGAGGTGAAAGAGGTTAATTCGGCACAAAAGAATGTTTTGAAAATGTTTAACACTCTGTACTTTGCTAAAGTTAGCCTAGCCAAATATACTGGTATAATAACGTATCGTGCAGACATAGGAGTAAATAACGGATTCAAATCAAAAGATAACCACAGTTATTTTATAACTAACTTTGAAGTCATGTATGACGATTTTATTGGGTTAAATACTAAAATAGGTATTAGTTTATTAAAAGACAACAAAATCCTCCCTTGGGGGAAGGACTTGTATGTTTTTGTATCACCAGTGATAAAATTTAACTTTAACTAGAACGCTAAATAATAATTTTAAGTGTGTTTGAGTTTTTATATTCAGACACACTTTTTTTTTGAATTCCTAAACTTAATAAGTATCTTTACAACCAAGTTATTTTTTTTAAGTTATATTTTGATGAGATTTTTACTTACTCTGTTTTTACTGTTTTTGCCCCTTGATGGCTTCCCCCAGGTTTTAACACATACTCAGGAAACAGCGAATCAAACATCTGTGATCCTGCAGGAGTATCCCGTTGCCAAAAATATCGTCGAACTCAAAAGCAATATTTACAAAATATTGCATCAGCATAACAGAAAGTTAGCACTCGAGTATTTGAATAAGTCAACTAATGCTTTTAATAGTAATGGGGGATTGATAGAGGAACTGTCTTTTTTAATTAAATCTCCTCCTAGAACACCTCAGCCAATCTCTATTGAAGTTAACTTATCTGAAAGCAGTGATTATCACCCTGTTGTCTCGCCGGATGGGCAGGTGATTTATTTTTGTTCGCAAAATAGAAAGGGAGGAACAGGGGGCGAGGATGTTTTCGAATATAGATTTTCACAGAGGGATAACAAACCAAAGAATATTCACTCTATCAACACAACTTATAATGAAGCGCCAAATTGGATTTCGCCTGATTCGAAAAAAATGATAATCATCGGATTCTATTCTAATTCGATAGGGGGGGATTTATACCAGGTGGACATCTTAAAAAACAATAAATTAAAAATAAATCGATTTAATAACCCAGTTAACTCAAACTATTTTGATTGTGATGGTCAATTGTTTTCCGATTCTATTATGATTTTAGTCTCAGATCGCCCTGGAGGACTGGGGGCATTCAGAGAAAAAGGTAAAGCGTTTAATGGGGATACTTGGGGGAATACGGATATTTATCTTTCGGTGAAGAGGGATAGCGTGTGGCAGGATGTTGTGAATCTGGGACCTGTGATTAATACTGATATGGCTGAACGGACTCCATACCTTACTCCTGACGGCAAATACCTCTTTTTCTCTTCTACGGGTCATACAGGGTTCGGAGGTTTGGATATTTTTGTTTCAAAACGTCTCTCTGAATCAAGCTGGACTGAATGGTCTGAGCCGGTGAATCTTGGTTACTCTGTTAACTCTCCGGATGATGACTGGGGTTTTATGATTATTGGCGACGGCAAGACTGCTTATTTTAGTAATACGAAAGATATTTATACGTGTACGTTGCCGGATGATTTTTATAATTTCGACAGACAGTTTTCGCTTCAGGGCAAAGTAAAAAATGAATTGGGTAAATTTCTTAATGCGGACATCACCCTGACTAATCTTGATGATAATTCAACTCTTCAGGTTTCAACTGATTCCGTAAAAGGGGAGTATCGCTTTACTCTCGATCCGTTTGCGGAGTATAAGCTCGTTGCCTCAGCTTCGGGATATAATCCCGTGGTTCAGACGGTCTCTCTGACGAGTGATACTGTCTCTGTTCTGAAACGCGATCTTACTCTTATTTCACAGAGTCAGGTGAGGATTGATACTTCCGACGGTCTGATTACTGTCTTTTTTGAGTTTAATAAGTATAATCTGGAAAAATCATTTCACCCAAAGCTTGATTATGTCGCTAACCTCCTTCAGACCCAGTCTGAAAAAAGCCAGGTCACAATAGAAATCGGCGGTTATACGGATGCTATCGGGAGTGATAAATATAATACTAAGCTTTCTCTTAAACGGGCTCAGACGGTGTTTAGTGAGCTTATCAAACGCGGTCTGGAGGATGATTTCTTCGACGTTAAGGCATATGGCGAGAGTGACCCGATTGCTCC
>Ga0302251_1001778_pt1 | contig 11973 bp, 5 predicted proteins | sample AAG_RA_Gln_MG_FD_193534 | JGI IMG/M metagenome (GOLD analysis project Ga0302251, IMG submission 193534) | Enriched activated sludge microbial communities from anaerobic digester in WTTP, New Holstein, Wisconsin, United States - AAG_RA_Gln | ecosystem: Engineered > Bioreactor > Anaerobic >...
ATGTGCAGCCGTGCCACGTCGGCTCCGTAGCGCTCGATCACGCTGTCGGGCGTGATGATGTTGCCGCGCGACTTGCTCATCCGCTCCGGCCGGCCGGCCTCGTCGCGCTTGTGCAGGATGCCCTGGCTCCGCAGCACCGGGAAGGGCTCGCGAAAACCCACCAGCCCGGCGTCGGCCATCACCTTGGTCAGGAAGCGCGAGTACAGCAGGTGGCCGATGGCGTGCTCCACCCCGCCCATGTACAGCGTCACCGGCAGCCACCGCGCGACCTCTGCCGGGTCAAAGGGCCGCTCTGCCTCGTGCGGGCTGGCGAACCGTAAATAGTACCACGAGGAACAGACGAACCCGGTCATGGTGTCCGTCTCGCGCTCGGCCGGCCGGCCGCAGCGCGGGCACGTCGTGCGCCCGAACGCCTCCACGTTGGCCAGCGGCGCGCGCCCGTCCCCCCGCGGGCGATAGTCGGGCACGTCTGGCAGGCGCACCGGCAGCTCGCTCGCGGGCACCGCCACCTCGCCGCACGCCGGGCAGTGCACGATGGGGATCGGCGCGCCCCAGTAGCGCTGGCGCGAGATCAGCCAGTCGCGCAGGCGATAGTGCACGGCCGGCCGGCCGATGCCCTGCTCCTCCAGCCAGCGGCTGATGGCCCCCCGCGCCTCCTCCGAACTCATCCCGTCGAACGGGCCCGAGCCCACCATCTGCCCGCCGCCGGTGTGGGCCTCTGTCAGCGGCGCCCCGTCCCACCCCGGCGGGGCGATCACGACGCGTACCGGCAGGCCGTAGCGGCGGGCAAAGGCGAAATCGCGCGTGTCGTGCGCCGGCACGGCCATCACCGCGCCGCTGCCGTGGCCGGCCACGACATAGTCGGCTACATAGATGGGCGCGCGCCGGCCGTCCGGCAGGACCGCCTCCGCCCCGGTGGGCACGCCGTCGGGCTCGCCCGCCTGCCGCTCGGCGTCGCGCCGCTGGCGGGACTGGACGATGTAGGCGTCGACCGCGGCGCGGCGCTCCGGCGCCGCCAGCGCCGCCGCCAGCGGGTGCTCCGGCGACAGCGCGAAGAAAGTGATGCCGCAGAAGGTGTCCGGCCGCGTGGTAAAGACGGTGATCGTCTCCGGCCGGCCGGCCACCGGGAAGGTGATCTCGACCCCCGCGCTGCGCCCGATCCAGTTGCGCTGCATGGTGACGATCGACTCGGGCCAGTCCAGGGTGTCCAGGTCGCGCAGCAGCTCCTCGGCGTAGGCGGTGGTGCGCATGAACCACTGCGCGCGCGGGCGCTGGACCACCGCGCTGTGGCAGCGCCAGCAGGCGCCGGCCTCGATCTCTTCGTCGGCCAGGACGGTCTGGCAGGTATCGCACCAGTTGACCGGCGCGGCGGCGCGGTAGGCCAGGCCGCGGTGGTAACATAACAGGAAGAGCCACTGTGTCCAGCGGTAGTAGGCCGGGTCGCTGGAGTTGATCTCGCGCGTCCAGTCGTAGGAGCAGCCCAGCAGATCCAGCTGCCGGCGGTAGTTGGCGGCGTAAGCCGCCGTGCTCTGGGCGGGGTGGGTGCCCTGGGCCATGGCCTCGTTCTCGGCCGGCAGGCCAAAGGCGTCCCAGCCCATCGGGTGCAGCACGGCTCGGCCGCGCATGCGCTGGTACCGGGCGACGACGTCGCTGGGGACATAGTTGCGGCCGTGGCCGACGCTCAGCCCATAGCCCGAGGGGTAGGGGAAGAAATCCAGGCAGTAGAACGTCTCCTGCCCGCCGCGCGGGGTCGGGGTGCGGTAGGTCTGCTCTTCCGCCCACCGGCGGCGCCAGTGGGGCTCGATGGTGCGAAAGTCATAGGTGCGCATGGGGTTCCTCCTCAGGGACAGGTCTGTCTTGGTTAGGAAAAGGATGCCAGATGCAGGATGCAAGACAGATGCTGAGGATGCCGGGAGGCGCCGTGTGGGCCGCCCGGGGAGACACCTCCTTCGATGGGTGCGGGTGCGTTGTCGGTATCATAGCAGACCTGCTTAGCGGGCAGCCGCTGGAAAAGAGCCGAGCCTGTAATCCTCTCCTCTCCCCCCGTCCCCCTCCCCTCTCCGCAACGCGGAGAGGGGAGGGGGTGCCCGCCGAAGGCGGGCGGGGGTGGGGAGAGGCAGGCAAATAGTAAAGCCCCCCGTTTGGGAGGCTCTGTCTGGATCCTATCTGCGTGCTGCCGTGCCCGGCTGCCCCCCAAACGCCGCTAGCCCCTCGCGAGGAGGAGCAGGCCGTTCAAAAGGGCGCGCGCAATACGGGCAACCACGATCATTGCATTCTCCAGGTACGCTGGCTGCATTATACCACGACGAACGCGGTTCTGCAAGCGGCCGCCTGAAACCGGGGGAGTCTCATTCTTGGCAGCCGCTGCGGTTGAAAACTCTCTTGTGAACGGCCGCGGTCCACCCTTATCGGGACCACAGCACGACCAGCAGGGCCGCCAGGAGCAAGAGTTCCTCCGTGGGCGAGAGGTCGGCGAGTTTTTTGAGCCTGTAGGCCAGGTGGTTCCGCAGTTCCGAGTCCAGCTCGCGGAGCTCTAGCACCCGCAGCCCACTGCGCTCCACCTCGTAGCGCATCCGAAAGGCCGCGGCCAGTACCGATTCCAGGGTAGAAGGGTAAATCAGGCGCAGGAGGCAGGAGTGCCTCCACCCATTCCTCTCCCGCACCCGCGCGCTGGCGACCCCGTTGGCGTCCAGCACGCTCCAGACCCGGTGCTCCGCGGCCACCACGGTGCCCAGCTGTTCCCCGCTGGGGCCGGTCACCGTGTAGCGCAGCTCTTCTTCTGTATCCTGTCGCTGAATCTGGCAGACCGGCCGCCCCTCCTCGCGCGTGTTGACTACCTGGTAGGGCTGCATGCCTTCGAGGACCGGGTCCGACATCTCGCTCCCGTACATGACGATCTGCCTGCCGGCATCCCGGACCTGCATGCCCGCCTCGAGGCCATTCGTGTTGAGCTCAAACAAGAGGGGATAGTCGTACATTTCGCCTGTGCTCCTTGAGACCAAGCTCGGTTACTCCGGTTACCGCCAGATCTCTGGCGGCCCCAGGGCTGAGGCTACCGCGCACGCGGGGGTGCGGGCGCGTGGCAACGCTGCTCCCAGTATAGCATGAAGCTGTGGGCATTTCAAGCCCTGGAGCAGGGCTGTAGGGCTGTTGCATCGTTCTCCCCGGGGATGTATAACGTCCGCGGCCGGCCGTCCCGAGCGCCGCGACCAGGAGGAGTCCCATGCACGAGTGTTTCCCCGCTGCCGAGTTCGACGAGTTCATGGCCCGCACGATGGAGCAGTTCTTTGTAGGGGCGCTGCCCCTGCACCCCGCCGGGGGACTGCAAGTCCCCCGGACCCCCTGCGCAGGAGCATTTCGCGGAGCAGAGCACGCTGGAGATGACCGGGCAGCGTCCTGGGTGTCCTACGGCGGAGCGGCAATTGTGCCTGCGCGGCTCCTGCGGGAAAAGTGGTCTGGTCTATGAGGGCCCTGGCCGGCTCTCCAGAAAGGTTCTATGCGGGGGTGTCTGAGGGGCCCCCCGGACCCCTCAGCGGGGGGTCCGGGGGCGGAGCCCCGCGGAAAAGTCTTCTCGCCGGCCCCAAGGCGGGGCGCCGGGGCGGAGCCCCGGCAAAAAAAGCCGCTCACCGCGCGCCGTCAGGCGCGCGATACACCCGCACCTGTTCCACCACCTGGAAGCCCGCCGCCTCGTACATCCCCAGCGCGGCGTCGCGGTAGTTGTCCGTCTCGACATAGACCTCCCGCGCGCCGGCCGCGTGCAGCCGCCGCAGCCCCTCCGCCAGGAGCGCCTGGCCCAGCCCCCGGCCGCGGTAGTCGGCGCCGACGCCGATCGGCTCCACCTGCCCCTGGTCGCCGGCCAGCCAAAAGATGCCGAACCCGGCCGGCCGGCCGTCGGGGGCGACTGCCAGCAGGTCCAGCGTGGGCCGGTAGGCCGGCTGCTGGAGCGTCCGGGCGCGCCAGGCGGGCGTCATGCTCTTGCTCTCAAAGGCGGCGCGGTGCAGGGCGACATAAACGTCCACCTCCGCGGCGCCGGCCAACGGGCGGATGGTAAAGCCCTCCGGCCGGGGGCCCGCCGGCAGGGGGGCGCCCGCGGCCCACCGCAGCCACACCTTGGACCAGGAATCCTCGCCCACGTCGCCCTGGTCGGCAAAGCCGGCCGCCTCCAGGGCCCGCCGCCGGCCGGCCTGCCGGGCAAAGACGTTGACGAACCAGGCCGGCCGCTCGTGCGGCGTGCCGGCAACCTCGCGCGTGCGGCGCCCGGCCCAGGCCAGGAGCTGGGGGAAGAGCTCTTCCTCGCCGGCGGGGTCGCAGGCGCAGTCGATCGTCCAGAAGGGCGCCTGCACGACGGCCCAGGCGCGCAGCTCGCCCCGTGGGTCGGGCCAGAGGGCGGCGTTGGCCGGGTCGTCCAGCGCCCAGGAGCTGAAGCGGTAGGGCAGGTCGATGCGGTGCAGGTGATCGGCCGGGAAGCGGCCGGCCAGGGCGGCCATCTGGGCCAGGGGCAGTGGGGACATCGGCTCCTCCTGAATGCGAGAATCGGTCGTGCGCCTATTATAGCCGGGCCGGGGCCAGATGGCAAGCTCCGTGGGTAGGGAGAAAAGCAGTAGGAGCCGAACCAACCGCACATGACGCGGCCCTGCCTTCCTCCTCATTCTGTTGACCGGGGCGGCACGCTGTGCTATAGTGGCGCGGGCAGCCCGCCGCGCAAGTGCCGGTGGGGCCATCCTGGAGGGTACGATGGAACCGTGCCGCCGCACCACTATGGCACCAGGGATCGCATGGTGAGCCGCGCCGCCCTGGAGAATCTGCAGCAGCGCCTGGCGGCGGCCGGCGTTGCGCTCGACGTCATCGCGATTGCCGACGGCGACCACGTCTTTTTCGCCCCGGCCCTGCAGCGGCAGGTGCTCGACACGGCAGTGGGGTGGATACAGCGGGCGCCGGCTCTCGGCCCCGCAACTCCGGGGCCGGAGGAGTGAGGAGAGGTGAGCGGGAAGCCGCGCGGGCCGGCCGGCCTATTGCCCCCTGCCGCTCTGCCTTGCACAGCCCCTCTCCGGGGTGTATAATGGGTCCACCGCGCCTGCCGCGCGCGGGCTTTTTCTGGAACAGGAGCCGCTATGGACCTTGCGCCCTTTGCCGCCTACCTGCCGTTGGACCGCCGCCATGCCCTCGCGGCCGGCCGGGCCCTCCCCGACCGCGCCGCCGGCGCCGCCCTCTTTGTCGACATCAGCGGTTTCACCCCCCTCACTGCGGCCCTGGCCGCCGACCTCGGCCCGCAGCGCGGCTGCGAGGAGCTGGTCGGCCTGTTGAACCGCGTCTATGGCGCCCTGATCGCCGCCATCCACCGCTATGGCGGGGCCGTCGTCAACTTTAGCGGCGATGCCCTCACGACCTGGTTCGACGGCGACAGCGCGCTCCGCGCCGCCGCCAGCGCCCTGGCCATGCAGCAGGCCATGGGTGAGTTCGCCGATCTGGAGATGGCCGGCCGGCCGGTGCGCGTCCTGCTGAAGGCCGGCCTGGCCCACGGCCCCATCCGCCGGTTCCTCGTTGGCGACCCCCTCCATGGCCGCCTCGACGTCCTCGCCGGCGCGACCCTCGACCGCGCCGTCCAGGCCGAACAGCTGGCCGCTCCGGGCGAGGTCGTCGTCGCGCCGGAAGCGGCGGCCCTCCTGGGGGGCGGGCTGGTCGTGCGCGAGTGGCGGCAGGGCCGGGCCGTGGCCGCCGGGTTGGCCGCGGCCGCCCCGCCGGCCCCCTGGCCGGCCCTCGACTTGGCGGCCCTCTCGCCGGAATCGCTGCGCCCGCTGCTCCTCCCGGCCGTCTACGAACGCCTGGCCGCCGGCCAGGGGGAATACATCGCCGAGCTGCGGCCGGCCGTGGCCCTCTTTCTGCGCTTCGGCGGCCTCGACTGTGATTCCGACGATGCCGCCGGCGGCAAGCTCGACGCCTACGTCGCCTGGGTGCAGCGGGTGTTGGCGCGCTGCGGAGGCCACCTCCTCGAGCTGGTCACCGGCGACAAGGGCAGCTACCTCTATGCCTCGTTCGGCGCCCTCTCCGCGCACGAGGATGACGCCGAACGCGCCGTGGCCGCGGCCGCGGAGCTGCTGCGCCCCCCGCCCTCGCTGGCCTTTATCACGGCCGTTCAGATTGGCATCAGCCAGGGGCGCGTGCGCGCCGGCGCCTACGGCAGCCCCGCGCGCCGTAACTATGGCGTCCTGGGGGACGAGGTCAACGTCGCCGCCCGCCTCATGGAGTCGGCCCCGCCCGGCGAGATGCGCCTCAGCGAGCGCGTGGCCCGCGCCTGCCGCCGGCTCTGGACGCTGGAGGCGCTGCCGGACCTGCCGATCAAGGGCAAAGCCGCGCCGCTGCATCCCTACCGCCCCCTGGCCCGCGCGGAGCGGCCGGCCGGGCCTTCCGGCCGGGCCCTGGCCGGCCGGAAGGCGGAGCTGGCTCTCTTCGCGCAACACCTGGCCGCGCTCCGCGCCGGAGAGCGGCGCATCCTCTTCCTCGAGGGCGAGGCCGGCATCGGCAAGAGCCGCCTGCTGGAGGAGTTTGCCGGCATGGCCGGCGCGCAGGGCTGCCGCTGGCTGGCGGGCGTCGCGCCGAGCATCGAACAGCACACCCCCTACCGCGCCTGGCGGGACGTGCTGGCCGGCCTCCTGGGGCTGGAGGAATACGCGCCGGTAGACGCGCTGCGCTGCCGGGCGGCAGGATGGCTGCGCAAGACGGTTCCGGCGCTGGAGCTGCAGTATCCGCTCCTCAACGACGTGCTCCCCCTGGATATTGCCGAGACCCCCGCGACGCGCAGCCTGGATCCGCCCGCTCGCCGCGACAGCCTGACGGCCCTGGTGGTGGACATGCTCCGGGCGGTCACTGCCGCTGGCCCGCTCGTGCTCGCCCTGGAGGACGCCCACTGGCTGGACTCGCTCTCCTGGGACCTGGCCCTGGCCGTGTCGCGAGCGCTGGCCGGGCAGCCGTTGCTGCTCGTCCTGGCGCTGCGCCCGCTCGAAGCGCCGCCGGCCGCCCTGGACGGCCTGCGCTGCCTGCCGGGGTGCGCCGCCATGCCGCTCGCCGGCCTGCCCCCGGACGAGGTCGCCGCCCTGGCCGCGGCCCGGCTGGGGATCGCGCCTGCGGCCCTGCCCCCGGACGTGGCCGCCCTCGTGCAGGAGCGGGCGGCCGGCAACCCCTTCTTTGCCGAGGAGATGGCCCTGGCCCTGCGCGACAGCGGCGCCCTCACCGTGGAGGGGGAAGGCTGCGCCGTCCACGGCGACCTGGCGGCCCTGCGCGAGAGCGTCCCCCGCACCGTCGAGGGGGTTGTCCTGGCGCGCATCGACTGCCTGCCGCCCGAGAGGCAGCTGACGCTCAAGGTCGCCGCCGTCATCGGCCACGCCTTTCTCTATCGCACCCTGCGCGACATCCACCCCGGCCGCGTGCTGGACGACCTGTTGCGGCCGCAGCTCGACGAGATGACCCGGCGCGGGTTGACGCTGCGCGAGGCGCTCGAGCCCGAGCTGTCCTATCTCTTTAAGCACGTGATCACCCAGCAGGTGGCCTACGAGACGCTGCTCTTTGCCCAACGGCGGGAGCTGCACCGGGCTGTGGCCGGCTGGTACGAGCAGGTCTATGCGCCGGACCTGGCCCCCTACTATGCGCTGCTCGCGCACCACTGGCGGGGCGCGGAGGAGGCGGCGCGGGAGCATTTCTACTGCCGCCTGGCCGGAGAGCAGGCCGCGGCCCGCTACGCCAACGCGGAAGCCATCGCCTTTCTGGGCCGCGCCCTGGAACTGGCCCCCGCCGACGACCTGGCCGGCCGATATGCGCTCCACGACGCCCGCGAAGCGGTGTATCACCGGCTCGGGCGGCGGGAAGAACAGGCCGGCGACCTGGCGGTGCTGGACCGCTTGGCCGCGGCGCTGCACGACGACCGGCGGAAGGCGGCGGTGGCGCTGCGCCGTCTAGCCTACGCCTACCACATGGACGACTACCCCGCCGCCACGGCCGCGGGGGAAGAAGGGCTCCGCCTGGCGCGGCTCTGTGGCGATACCGCCGCCGAGGCGCAGGCGTACCGCGGGCTGGGTATTGCCAGCGTCCAGAAGAGCCGGGCAGCCGCCCGGGCGCACCTGGAGCGGGCGCTCGAGCTGGCCGAGGTCTCTGGCGACACCCCCTGCCGCGTCGCCTGCCTGCGCAGCCTGGGACACGACATTCTGCGCAGCGGAGAGGACGCGGCCGCGGCGTGCGTCTACCTGGAGGAGGCGCTCGAGATCGCGCGGGCGGCCGGCGACCGCCTGGTCGAGATCCAATCGCTGCTTTCGCTGGGCTTTGCGGCCTATGAGGAGGCCTTTGTCCGCGGGGGCGGTGGCTTTGCCCGGGCCCGCTCCTACCTGGAACAGGCCCGCCGCGGCGCCGGCGAGATCGGCTTTCGCATGGGCCAGGTGGATGCATGCTTCTACCTGGGACACCTCGCGCGGGACGACGGCGGCGACTTTGCCCTGGCCCGCGATTCTTACGAGCAGGCCCTGCGCCTGGCCCGCGAGGTCGGCGCCCGGTCGCGCGAGAGCCGCGCCCTGCTGGCCCTGGCCGATCTCTTCTGCCACAACCAGGGCGACTACCTCCCGGCGCGTGCGCACTATGAGCAGGCCCGCGCGGCCGCCGAACTGATCGGCCTGGGCGAAGTCGCGGCCGCCGGCCGGGCCGGCCTGGGCATCGCCGCCCTGGCGCTCGGCCAGTACGCCGAGGCCGTCGAGCACCTGGAGGCGGCCTGCCGCATGGGGGAGCGCTGGGTCGAGGCGCAGGCGCTGGACGCGCTCTGCCAGGCCTACCACGAGCTGGGCGACGACGGCGCCGCGGCGGCCTGTGGGCAGCGGGCCCTGCAAGTTGCCCGGGAAGTTGACGACCGCCTGCGCCAGGGCCTCTGCCTGGCCGGCCTGGGGCGCGCGTTGGCCGGCCAGGGCCGGTTGGACGAGGCCGGCGCTTCTTTCCGCCAGGCCGCCGCCCTGTTCCAGGAGATGGGCAACCGCGCATCCGCCGCCGCCGCGACGGCCGGCCTGGCCGAAGTCGCCCTGGCCCAGGGAGACGGCGAACAGGCCCGCGCCCTCGTGGCAGAGGTCGTCGCCTATCTGCGGGACAACCCCCAGGACCAGGCCGGCGACCGCACCGCCCTCTATGGGCCGTGCTGCCGGGTGCTGCGCGCGGCCGGCGATCCGCGGGCCGACGACCTCCTGGCCGCGGCGTACCGCTGGCTCCAGAAAAAGGCCGCCGCGATCGCCGACGAGTCCATGCGCCGCTCTTTTCTGGAAAACGTCCCGACCCATCGGGAGGTGCTGCGGCTGCACGGGCCGCCCCCGAGTTGTTGACGGCCGCAAAGCACTGTGCTAGAATGGGACGCCGGCGATGCCGCCTGCCTGGACAGTCAACCGGACCGGCGGGATCCGGTCGTGGCGGCCAGCGTCGGGGCCGCTCGGACGGCCACCTCTTCCCCGGCCCTCCCCCTTTGGGGAGGCCAGTTCGGCCTCGAGGACGCCTATGTCCACCTTCTATCTGACCCCCTCCGCCGTGGGCTACCTGTCCCAATTCATCCTGGCGTTGGCCGTCACCGGTTTTTTGCTCTACCTGATCCTGGGCCGGCCGCGCCAGGGCCGGCCGGCGCACGCGCCCCTCCTGGCCGCCTTTTTCGCCGCCGTCACGATCCTGATCCTGCTCTTTTTCCTGGAAACGTCGTCGCCGCCGAGCCGCCGGCTCTACGCCGTGTACTGGCAGAACCCCGCCGTCGGGCTGGTCGCCGCCCTCCTGGTGCAGTTTGCCTACCACTTTCCCGACCTGCCCCGGCGCTGGCGGTGGGAGGCGCGCCTGGCGCTGGGCGTCAACAGCCTCTATGCGCTCTGGGAGCTGGGCTTTGCCATCTATCGTTTCTCCGCGCTCCTCGGCCAGGGGAGCGTGTACTACCGCCCCCTCTGGCCCGACTATGCCATGGTCGTGTGCTTCCTGTGGGCGCCGGTGGTTTTTGTGCGCCAGGCGGCGCGCCCGGCACCCGGCGCGCCGCCGGCCTCCTGGCTGCGCCGGCTGTGGCGGCCGCAGAGCCCGGGCGCGCGGACGGCCCGCGCCTTTGCCTTCGTCTACCTGCTGCCCGTGGTGCTCAGCCTCTCCAATGTCCTGCTCTCCTACCGCTTGATCTCCTCCAACTTCCGCCAGCTCCTCCTGTCCGTGGGCCTGCTGGCGACGCTGGCCCTTTTTGCCCTCGTCTACCTGAACTCGCTGCCGGAAACGACGACCTTTATGATCAAGCTGGTGGGCGCCGCATTGGCGGCGCTCCTGGCCGTTCTGGGGGTGGTGGGCTGGCTGCTCACCCCGGCCTATGCGGCCGGCTACCGCCCCAATTCGCCCCAGGGGCAGGCGCTGCGCTTTACACCCAACAGCGGCGGCGGCTACGACGTGACGGCTGCCCCCTTGAGCTTTAGCCCCGACCTGGGGACGAACCTGAAGCTGCTGGACGCCGGCCGGGAATCGGAACACACCGTCCTGGATTCTACCTTTCCCTTGTACGGCCAGGTGTACCGGGAAGTCTATGTCGCGAACGACGGCGCGATCGGCCTGGGCGAGTGGTTGGACTATCGGGGAGTCCAATACTATTATGGGACCGCGCCGGCGATCATGGCCCTGTACATCGACCTGTATCCGCAGTTCGCCGACAGCGGGGTCTATGCCCGCCAGGAGGCCGGCCGCCTGCAGATCACCTGGTACCGCATGGGCGCCTATGCGCAGCCGGGGGCCATCTATACCTTTCAGCTGACCCTCGACCCGGACGGCAGCTTTCAGATCTCTTACCTCGACCTCCCCGCGGAGCTGTCCTTCCAGTCGGGTGCCGACCCCGAGGACAGTGTTTGGGTCGTGGGCGCCGTTCCCGGCGACCTGGGGCGGCCGGCCGAGCAGGCCGATTTCGCCGCCCTGCCCGTTTGGGGCGGCCCCCAGGGGATCGTGTCCGACCACTACCTGGCCTTTCGCCGGCACCTCAACACCCTGCTGGCCCCCCTGGCCGAGGTGATCCTGGTGAGCAGCCTGGTGATCCTGGTCGGGTTTCCGCTCCTCTTTTACTTCAACCTCGTCCGGCCGCTGAACACCCTGCTGGCCGGCGTGCGGCGCGTCAACGCCGGCGACCTGGACGTGGCCATGCCGATCCAGTTCCAGGACGAGATCGGCTTCCTGACGCAGGCGTTCAACCGGATGGTTGCCGACCTGCGGGGGTCGATCACCAACCTGGAAGGACAGGTCGACCAGCGCACGCGGCAGTTGGCAGCCCAGAACGTCGAGCTGGCCCAGGCCAAGGCCGTCGCCGAGGAACGGGGGCGGGCCGCCGAGGAGGCCAACCAGGCCAAGAGCCGCTTCCTGGCCAACATGAGCCACGAGCTGCGCACCCCGCTCAACGCGATCCTGGGCTTTAGCCACCTGCTGGCGCAGGACGAATGCCTGGCGGCGGCGCAGCGCGAGAACCTGGCGATCATCGGCCGCAGCGGCGAACACCTCCTGGCGCTGCTTAACGACGTGCTCGAGCTGTCGCGGATCGAGGCCGGCCGCGCCGAGCTGCGCCCGGAAGTGTTCGACCTGCACCTGCTGCTCCAGGACCTGCACGAGATGTTTGGCCTGCGCGCCGAACAAAAAGGGCTGACGCTGCTCATGGAGCGCTCCCCCGAGGTGCCGCGCTACGTCCGCGCCGATCAGGGGAAGCTGCGCCAGGTGCTCATCAACCTGCTGGGCAACGCCGTCAAGTTCACCACGCAGGGGAGTGTCACCCTGCGCGTCGGTCCGCCGGCCGGCGCGCGGGGTGACGTCCCCGGCGCCGCCGCGCTGCGCTTTCAGGTGGCCGACACCGGGGTCGGCATCGTCCCCGAGAACCTGGCGGCCATCTTTGATCCCTTTACCCAGTTCGCCCCGGAAGCGCGCATGCGCGAGGGCACGGGTCTGGGACTGTCCATCAGCCGTCACTATGCG
>Ga0302251_1001780_pt1 | contig 11956 bp, 6 predicted proteins | sample AAG_RA_Gln_MG_FD_193534 | JGI IMG/M metagenome (GOLD analysis project Ga0302251, IMG submission 193534) | Enriched activated sludge microbial communities from anaerobic digester in WTTP, New Holstein, Wisconsin, United States - AAG_RA_Gln | ecosystem: Engineered > Bioreactor > Anaerobic >...
GCCTTCTTGCCCTGATGCATGACATTGGCATTATGAGCGTGCCTCGGGACGTCGTCGAAAAGCGCGGTCCACTGGACAGCCAGGAGCGCGTCCAGGTCCAGAAGCACTCGGAAAGCGGCTACCGCATCGCCGTCTCCAGCCCCGACTTTACCCGCATCTCCGAGGACATCCTCAGCCACCACGAACGCTGGGACGGTGAGGGTTACCCGCGCGGCCTCTCCCGTCGGGACATCCCCCTCCACGCCCGCATTGTCGCCCTGATCGAGGCCTACGACACCATGCGCCACGACCAGGTCTACCGCTCCCGCCTTTCCCCGGAACAAATCCAAAAAGAATTAGCCGATGGTGCCGGCACCCAATTCGACCCGCATCTGACACGGCTGTTCTTAAGTGAATTTTTAGTGGAAGAGATGGGGTAGAAACTCGGTGTCAGACACCCAGTTTCGAATCCCCAAGGGCACCCATTTTCCCCACACAACACATCGACCCCCTTCGTGTTCAATTTCCACGAAAGGGGTCGATATTTTTAGGCGTGTATTGTTGTCATCTTTATGTTGTTATCTTTTGTTGTCATCTGATCTAAACGCTGACCACATTCAAACAGGATTTCTTTTCTGTCTTTCGCCGATTCTTCTCTTCATACATCTTTAGGTCAATTCCCTTCAGTGCCTGTTCCACTTCCTCTGGCGTTTTATACACAAAGGTGTCGTAGCCCATGCTGATTTCCAGCCTCCAGGGATCGTCCGAAGTCATATTGTGATTTTCAAGCGCCGCTTGAATCCGTTCCACTGCCCTCAACAGCGCCGTTCGGTCCTCAACTTCCATGACCACCAGGAACTCATCTCCCGCATAGCGCGCGATAAAATCCGTCTTGCGCAGGCTTCCCCGGAGAACTTCCGCCGTGCGCTTAATGGCCAGGTCCCCCGCGGAATGGCCATATAAATCGTTGATCACTTTGAGGTTATCAATATCCAACATCATGCCCGCATAGAGCACTTCCCGCCGGTTTTCTCCCATAGCCTTCACCAGCAGGTCAATGCTGCGCCGGTTCTCCAGCCCCGTCAGCGGGTCAATAAAAATCATGGCCCTCTGAACGTTGATGTAGATCAGGAGAAGAGCAATAGTCTTAAAACTCAAAGTAGCCGTAGCGCCATAATATAAAGTCTGAATCACAACGCCTGCAACAGGCAGCAGCGGGAACAGCATCAGCGACCACAGCATCACTGGATTCAGCTTTTTCCTGTTAAGAAGAAGTGTCAAATAAGCCTGACCTGCTAAGAGTACATTGAGCATCACCTGGATCACAAACCGAGGCCCACGGACGTAGACGTTGCCCTCTTCTAGTTGAAACAAAATCCCGGTGTAGAAGTTGGCCAGGACCATGAGCAGGATGACGGCGACCAGCGCACGTCGGAGGGCTACCCTATATCTTCAGGCCACAAGGTCTTTGACAAACAAATTTTCAATGTAATCCACCCAAAGGTAAAGGGTGACCGGCGCAAGAGCAAACAACAGCGTATTGCTGATATACCCGGCGGCATACATCCACGTCCCCGGACGCCCGTCAATGGCAAAGGTCACAATTTCAACAAAAGTACTGATCAGCATCAAAAAGGTCAATCTGGAAAAAAGGTCTGTTGATTTATTTCTTAGCCCCAAGCTCTTTCTCGTATTGATGAACATAGCCAGTAATATCACAAACGCCAGTATATCAACATCAAGCCGAATAAACAGATCCATCCATAACCTCCAGGCTGCGCCTTTAATGTTGTGTCTAAGGTTATTATACAATTTTGTAATGGCAATGAACAGAATAATACACCAAAAAAGGAAATTTTTTTACAAATATAAAGATCCTGAGCCGGGACGCACACAACAGTGCTTGAGGGCAGCCGACCGGACTGTCTTCTCATTAAAGGCACTGCTTATTCGCTCGACTCAGGATCCATTGACAGTTTGTTTGAACCTTTATTATACCTCTTTAAGTTTCTCTTCAGCGGCCGCTTTCACATCTGCGACTTTTTCTTCCGCAGCCTCTTTGGCTTCCTCTGCTTTTTCTTCAACCGCTTCTTTAGCTTCTTCCACCGCGGCCTGGGCATCTTCTTTCACATCTTCGGCCTTCACTTTAGCTTCCTCAACTGCCGCCTCAGCCTTTTCCCTGGCTTCACCAGCCGCTTCCTCCGCTTGAGCTTTGACTTCCTCGGCCTTGTCTTCCGCTTGATCCTTGAGGCCTTCGACTTTTTCTTTCGCTTCTTCCAATTTATCCTCTGCCTTGTCCTTGAGCGCTTCAGCCTTGACCTTCGCGTCCTCAAGGGCGTCTTCAGCTTTGTCTTTGAGGACTTCTGCCTTCTCTTTCACGTCCCCTGCTAAATCCTCTGCTTTGTCCTTCAAAACTTCCGCTTTTTCCTTGACCTCGCCTGCCAGATCCTCCGCCTTGTCTTTGACCTTTTCAGCCGTCTCTTTGGATTTGTGGAACAGTTTGTCTAGAAATCCCATGTGAATCCTCCTTTAAACTATTGGTTTCCGCGTGCCCAATGTGCAGCATGTGATGTCACGATCAAAATATTTAGTCTTTAGGTTTATACCCTTATTTCAGGAAGGGTTTCAATAATTTTGAGAAAGTTAAGGAGGTGTACGGCGCACATCCATTCAAAGAGGGTTTTGCCGATGGTTCCCTCACCCCCAAAATTGCATATTGTTCGAAAAGTTAATGATCGCTCATTATTATAAGGGCATAAAATCGCGTTGTTGTTTTTTGTGTTATGTAAACCGCGGTGTATTTATATACATTTTGTCGTTTTAATTGAAAACATTATTATACAAGTTAAAACATCTGATTTTAAACACAAATAGCATAAATTAAACAGCCTTAAATTTTGATTATTATTCAATTACATTTATATTTTTTATTATTTCGGGTATAATATAGACGACTTTCCAAGGCAAACAATTCCCTGCCAACGCATAAACGTCAAGTTTATGCATCCTTGAAAATTGAATTAATTGGCGGAAGCAATGAAAACCGAATCCTGAATGGACGCCCCTGATCCGGTTGGAGCCAAAGGCGTAACCGACCCCTTAGTTTTTGTGGGTCGTGTTTTGTTTTTTTGGGGCGCAAAAGGAGGTATGCCTATGAGAAGCCAGGTGGCATGCCAGCAGATCAGTGCACTACATAAATAACGGATCAGACAATTCAAGAAAGAGATAGGACATTCAGTTGATTGAGGGAGATATGTGTCTGAAGAAGATACCGCCCTTCGAATTATGGATAGAGTCAGAGCAAGGATGCATCCAATTTCACAAGGGCTCCCGGCCAACCACTGAGGCTGCTGGCGAAAACGAACCAATAGGGAATAACGGATCTTAAAAGGATCTGAAAAGGACCTGAAAAGGATCTGTGATTCTGATTTGCGTCGTGTTTTGAATGGGAGCGATGAAGTCCGGCTATCAGATGGACGCCTTATGCCGGGCTGAGCCAGTGGCGTAACCGACCTGTGAGGGTCGGTTTTTTGATTGACTCGACTTTGAAAATTATGTTTCTCTCCTAAATATTGAAAACAAAGGAGTGAGAACGATGTTAGGATACCCGACCGCTAGGAGGAGCGTGACAAGGCTTCTCTTGGCATCGATGTTGATTGCGATTATGATTATTATGGCGATACCGATGATGAGTAATGCAGTTGGTGAATCTTCTGATTTTTACGGATTCGCTGTTAAATATCAAGATGGCCCAAGAAAGATCGAACTCGCTTGGGATAAAGGTAACTTGCAGAATGGTTGGGCCGAAGGTGAATGGGTGCCTTACCAACTTTTGATTACCGGTGTTGACATGGCTGATCCAAGTGGCTATGTTGTCGAATACGACGTCTATAACCCTCAGAAAGGCGCCCAATTTGTAGACTTAGTACGTGGATTTCAACTTAAATTCACTTCAGAAAAACTAAATCCTACTCAGGCCAATCTATTTAGACTTCAAGACTCAAACCAAGGTTGGCCAAATTACACACTTCCAACCGCTACTTTTCCAACAGTCAATGCTTACAATTCTGGGATAGATCTTGTAGAAGCTGCGCAAAATTCCGAAATGGATATTCCAGGTTCATTAGGTCAAGGTGCTCTTAACAACGCACAACTTGTTGCGTTGGATGGCACTGGCGATATTTGGCCTGGTTTCAGATGGTTGGATATTCGATATGATCAAATCAATCTTGGTAAACCACTTTCAACCACACCGGATAATGAATCTGAATTCAGCGCTCTTCAGTCTACCGATTCATTTGGCTACTTTATCATTACAAAAGATGATTTTAGAAGAGCTGGCGTACCTGAAAACACCACAACTATTGTTCTTTATTTCCAATTCCACCTTTCCAGAACATCGCTTTGGTCCAGCGGACTCTATCATGGATATTCCAATCCAAGTGTACCCGCGTATGAGTGGGGTGGATATATTTATGGTAACGATCCTGAAGATCCTTTCAATGAAGTTACCCGATTAGGGTCAAAATATTACTCTGAAGGATCCGCAGGCCACGCAATGCTTCTTGGCGCCGCAAAAACTGTACCAATTCCTGTTCCTGGTCAAAACCTCGGTTCTGTAGAAGGCTTCAAAAGAGATGCAACAACCGGCTTAGGTCTCGAAGGCTGGCCAGTCTACGTGTCAGCTGAAATTGACTCTATGAACTTTATCCTTGGTACAATCACAGATGAAACTGGCCACTACAGTTTCCCAAGTTTAACCTATGGAATGCGCTACATCACTGAAGGTCAAACTAGAATTAATCCTGACACACTTCTTCCAGAAACTTGGATGCAAACCTCACCAGTTTCTGGAGATGGCGTCTTTGATATTGACTTACTAATGATGACCTCAAAAACATATAGGGAATATTTCAGAGACATTGTTGAAAGTGGCAACTTGATGTATATTCCTCCTGGGACTGAAGATTTCGTTCCAATATTTAATCCTCCTACTGATCTGGCTGATGATTTAGGCGACCTTGGATATGTAGTTGAAATTAAAGCTAGGTCATATGCATTCACTGAAAAGGATTTTGAGAATGAGTTTGTTGGCTGCATGAAGATCATCAAACTCTTTGACGGATATGAAAACGTCTTAGGATTTGCAGATTCTATGCTCCCTGGCTCCATTGATGTTACGATCTATGGTAACGCCGACGGCCTGTCCTATCCTACCACCGGAACGACCGTCACCATCACTGGCGTCGAAGGTGTCTATGAATGGCAGCGCTGCGACTTGATTCCTGGCAGCTACACTATTGCCGAAAGCACTCTTGACGGTTGGTCTGTTGATATCGAGCCTGAAGACGGCATCCTCACCGTCGTCGCTGGCGCAGCTCCCGCTGAGTCTGCGGTCGCAACCATTACCAACACCTACCTCCCTGGCTGCATGAAGATCGTCAAACTCTTTGACGGATATGAAAACGTCTTAGGATTTAAAGATTCTATGCTCCCTGGCTCCATTGATGTTACGATCTATGGCAACACCGACGGCCTGTCCTATCCTACCACCGGAACGACCGTCACCATCACCGGCGTTGAAGGTGTCTATGAATGGCAGCGCTGCGACTTGATTCCTGGCAGCTACACCGTTGCTGAAAACACTCTTGACGGTTGGTCTGTTGATATCGAGCCTGAAGACGGCATCCTCACCGTCGTCGCTGGCGCAGCTCCTGCTGAGTCTGCGGTCGCAACCATTACCAACACCTACCTCCCTGGCTGCATGAAGATCGTCAAACTCTTTGACGGATATGAAAACGTCTTAGGATTTGCAGATTCTATGCTCCCTGGCTCCATTGATGTTACGATCTATGGTAACACCGACGGCCTGTCCTATCCTACCACCGGAACGACCGTCACCATCACTGGCGTCGAAGGTGTCTATGAATGGCAGCGCTGCGACTTGATTCCTGGCAGCTACACCGTTGCTGAAAACACTCTTGACGGTTGGTCTGTTGATATCGAGCCTGAAGACGGCATCCTCACTGTCGTCGCTGGTGCAGCACCTGCTGAGTCTGCGGTCGCAACCATTACCAACACCTACCTCCCTGGCTGCATGAAGATCGTCAAACTCTTCAATGGTTATCCAGACACAATGATACTTCCAGATTCCATTGATGTTACAATCTATGGTAACACCGACGGCCTGTCCTATCCTACCACCGGAACGACCGTCACCATCACTGGCGTCGAAGGTGTCTATGAATGGCAGCGCTGCGACTTGATTCCTGGCAGCTACACCGTTGCTGAAAACACTCTTGACGGTTGGTCTGTTGCTATTGATCCTGAAGATGGCATCCTCACTGTCGTCGCTGGTGCAGCACCTGCTGAGTCTGCTATAGCAACCATTACCAACACTCTCGACCTCTGCGAACAAACCATTTGGGCACAACTTGTTCTTCCAAATGGCGACCCTGACCCAAGAGCCATTGGTTTCTCCGGCACAGGTAACTGGGGCTGGTACAATGGTCCATTAAGCGAAGGGACTTACAACTTCAAACTTTGGGCTAGCGCAGCTCAAAACGATACCAGCAAAGGCACGCTAGTGGGTATGCTTCAGATGACGTATTCAGCAGGATGTGTATCCTTTGAAGTCACTGAAATGTATGAAGGTATTGCAGAGCCTACCTTCGCTCATATCTACATTAACACACTTAGTACAGTTCCTAGCTTCCCTAATGATTTCAAAGATGTTCCACTCTGTGGTTACACTGGCGCAATCTACTTCGCATACCACAGTGTTGTCATGATGCCTTGTGGCGACTAGTTCCCCTTCCCGTACCTGGCACGTTTTTCGGAACGCTGACGATAAATATTTTTGAAAAGCTTGAAATCACTTAATTTCAGTAAAAATAACTTCATCAACTTCACTCAGGGTGACAGGTACCGCAAAGCGAAATTGATTTGCAATTTGTCCGCAACCAATACAAAGCGCCTCCAGAGCTTTTTCTGGGGGCGCTTTTACAATGATCTTAGCTTTTCTCACTTGAAACTATCACCACGAACATAACAGGCCAAATTGGTCCTACACACTCACTACCCCTTACACTACGTGAGAAAAGCCTCCATGCCCTGAGGGAACGCTCTTCGATCCTTCTGAATAAGACTTGCGAAGCTGAAACCATCGGCAAATTTATTTTTTATCACTTTCATTTCCTTCGGGGTATAAATAAAGCGCATATGAGTTCAAGATGTGTAATCAAACACTGGTTCACCACAAGAAAGAGGTGCATCCCAAAATGAAAGGCAAACTCACCCAAATTGTCCTCAGCGCTCTCCTCCTGCTGCTCCTCCTGGGCGGCGCCGTCTTCGCCGTTATGCACGTGCCGGTCTTCATTGACGGTGACAAGCTCGTCAGTGACGTCGAGCCCCAAATCATCAACGGCAGGACTATGGTGCCGATGGCTGTGATCGCCAACACCTTCGGCGGCGAAGTTGAATGGATTGAAGCGACGAAGACCGTCGAAATCACCTCCCCTGCCCAGAAATTCATGGACGGCTACGGTGAAAAGAACATGTACATCACCAATGCCACTTCCATGAAAACCGCCTTCGAAGCAGGAAAAGCGGTCATCCTGGACGTCAGGCCGGATGCGGTCCGTGCACAAGGCTACATTGAAGGATCACTACATATTCCAATGACTGAGCTTCTGGACCGCATGGGCGAGCTGCCTAAGGACAAGATCATCGGTGTCTACTGCGTCAAGAATATCAACGCTGCCTACGCGGTTGCCATGCTCAACATGCAGGGCTATGACGCCTACATCCTCGAAAACGGCACCACCGCCTGGAAAGCCGCTGGGGGAATCATCACTATAGACGCCTCCTGTCTGCCATGAGGCTCCAAATAGTGGCAGGCTGCCACAAAAACAAAGCGGTGAAATCCGCGTCAACGGCCTTGGGCCTGTGGTTGACGCCGGTTTCACCGTTTTTATCCGTAGCTGGCACGATTTTCGGAACAGTGACGATAAATATTGTTGAAAAGCTTGAAATAACTTGATTTCAGCAAAAAAAAACTTCATTAACTTCACTTGTGGTGACAGGTACAAGAATTACGTCATCTCCATATCCGCCGCCAGCCGCCGCTCCATCTTCCGCCGCTTCTTCTCCTGATACATCAAGTCATCAATGCGGCGCATGGCATGGTCCACAGACTCCGCGGACTCATACCGGAAGGTGTCATAGCCAATGCTGACGTTGATTTCCCAAGTCTCACCCGAGTCCCGGTTGTAGTCGTAAAATGCCTTTTGAATACGCTCCACCGCCCTGGTGAGGGCCTGGGCCTCTGCCACTTCAATCACCACAAAAAACTCATCCCCGGCATAGCGGGCGACGAAATCGCCTTTTCGCAGCGAGCCCTTGATGATCTCCGCAGCCCGCCTAATAGCGAGGTCCCCTGTGGCGTGTCCGTAAACATCGTTGATTTCCTTCAAATTGTCGAGATCCAGCATCATGCCCCCATAGAGCACATCCCTGCGCCGCTCGCTCATGGAATCGATCAGATTGTCCACGCTTCGCCGGTTGTCGATCCCCGTCAAGCTGTCCACCAGCAGCAGTGACTTCTGGACATTCAGGAAGATCAGCAGCAGGGCCAGGGTCATATTGCTCCAGATCATAGTGGTGCCGTAGAAGGTGAGCTGGATGAGGACACCGACCATCGGCAGAAGGGGGAAGGCTGCGAGGGAGATCAGCTTGGCCGTATCAAGGCTGCGGCGGTTGCGGTACAGGGTCACATAGGCCTGGGCGACAATGACGGCATTGAGCAGGATCTGGTGCACAAACAGCGGGCCGCGCTCGTAAATGTTACCGGGCAGGATCCTAAAGAGGTAGCCGCTCGCCGGGTTTGTAAGCACCAGCACGAGGATAGCCAGGATGGGTACCGCCCGGATCAGCCGCCGGGCCTTCAGGTCGGGCACATCCCGGAGGAGATAATGCTCGACATATTCCGCCCAGAGGCTGATGGCAAAGGGCGCGAGCAGATAGAGCATCAGGTTGCTGAGGTAATTCAGCGTCGGCATCATGGCGCCCGGCCGCAGATCCACCGCAAAGCTGATGATCTCGGATAGGGTGAGGATCAGAACCAGCGCTGTGAGCCGGCTGAGAATGAGATTGGTCTTTGTGCTCATTCCGGTTGAGACCTTGCCGTTTAAGAGCAGAATCAACAGAATCAGCGCGGCGAAAATATTTATATCCAGACGGACAAACAGATCCATGCAAGGCCTCCTTTAGGCGGTTTTGCCGATGGTTTCTTCTATTATACCTTGATTTGGAATGGAATCAAGATGGTGAAGAGTGCAAATTGGGGATGGGGTTTTGTGGGGCTTTTTTGAGGGTCAGGTAAGTATCTGGTGAGTATCTGGCGATCACTGTTGATTTATTATCGAATGATGCTATATGGATGTGTCGTCGCCGCCTGGTTAAATAATGAACAAACGAATTTCGAATAACATTATTTAAATTTTGTTTACATAATGTAATTACTTTTTGATTACATGGGTATATTTAGGAATGACTTCGCACTTCCAATATTTGAGCGGAGTGGACACGCGCCTACTAGCGATGGCGTGGTACGTTCATTACAATACGCTAAGGTAAATTGGTGGTGGCAATGAATTCCGGGTCCAGTGTGGACGCCCATGATCCGGAAGGAGCCAAAGGCGTAACCGACCCCAGTATTTTTGTGGGTCGGATTTTGTTTTTTAAGGATTTAAAGGAGGGATGCCGATGGTGAGTCAAGAGGCATGCCGGCAGTTCAATTGACCTTCCAATAATCACAGATTATTTGACGCATAGAAGTAACACAGTCGCAACTAATCATAGGGTGACCACCTGATCTGCACAGAAGCAGACAGCACCCATTGAATCAAAGAGAGGCAGCAACAAGGAAGCATCCATACATAGAAAAGCTCCTGGCTGGTGATTGAATTGGCTGGCGGAAATCGCATGCGCGGAATGACGGATCCTCGAGGGTCTGTGATTCTGCATTGTCTTGCAATTTGTAAGGGAGCGATGAAGTCCGGCTATAGATGGACGCCTTATGCCGGGCTGAGCGAGTGGCGTAACCGACCTGTGCAGGGTCGGTTTTTTGATTTCGAAATCAAGAAAATGTGGAATTCACTCAATGACTTTGATGAATCAAAGGAGTGAGATTTATGTTAGGTTATCCCACCTCCAAAGGGAGGGTGAGGAAATTATTATGGGCCTGGCTTATCGCGGCGCTGATGATCACTACAATGATTGCAGCGGCGCCGGGGGGTTGGGCGGAACTATACAATTTTACACCAGCTTATGGTTCTTTGACCGAAGACACAATCGATACTGGGGGAGCATTCCCATCTGGTATGGTTGTTCAGCAATTTCCGCAGACTGACTCTGCCGGAACAGGTGTCTTCGATGCTTTTCTTGGGGTAGGAGTTGAAAGTGGAACGACTCCTTCCTTTGGAAAAGGATATAACACAGATGGTACTAGAGAATTTGAAACTTTAGGCGGAGCACATACTGAGGCTATAACGATTGCTGAATTTCCTATTGTAGAATACAACGGAAATCTTTATAGGGAATTCTTATTTGATATCAACGAAGTAGCTAGCTCAAATATTGTTGACGGATTATTAACCAACTATATGCAAGTTACCAATTTGGAACTATGGGTTACCGGAAATGCAGAAATCACAGGTTATCCATTCACAATTGGCGCAACTAAAGTATATGATATTGGTGATAATATTCTTCAACTTGACTATGATGTTGATAAGGGAAGCGGAAATGCTGACTATAGATTCTTAATACCTATGGATTGGTTGAATACCTATGATGCCAATACTAACTATTTAGTACTTTATGTAGAACAAACCTTCTGTGATGACGGTTTTGATGAATGGGGCGTTAGAAAAGTAGGTTCTGTGGATGTACATAAGAGTTTTCTTCCGGAAGGACTTGCTTCTCACCAATTGCCTGAATCCATTCAAGTCAAATTAACCGGTAAAACTTCAAACCAATCCTATTATCCATCTGGAGACATTCAAACTTTAAATGCCTCCAACGATTGGTTTTACGATTGGAATAGCTTGTCACCTGGATATTACAAAATCGAAGAACTTACAAGTTTAAATGGTTGGAGTACCGTGATCACAAGTTCTCCTGATTTTGTAAATATCGATGGTGTTGACTATGTGCTTGTTGATGGTGATAAAAACAAACAAGTACATGTAGAGATCACTAACACACTAATATCAGGAGATCTCTGCGCTGTAAAATACGATTCAGCAGATATAACTAAATCCACGCCTTTATCTGGGTGGACATTTACACTACTATTTGATGCCGATAATAACGGTAGTTACGAAACGAATCTTGGTTCAAAAGTTACTGATTCAGCAGTTAATACTGGAAAAGTCTGCTGGAATGATTTAATGCCCGGAAACTATCAGGTCGTTGAATCGCCAATGAATGGCTGGGCTTTTAATGTTCCTGCAGATGGCAGCAATGAAATTACTTTGGCTGCTGGAGAAGAGGTTTTGAGTGAGTTTTTCAACACCGAGCTTGGCAGCATCTGTGTCATTAAGCATGACCAAGACGGCACCATCGTTGACGGCTGGACCTTTACACTCTACGACGAAGCTGGCGCTATGGTTGAAACTGCTAAGACAACCGCCAACGGCGAGCCTGTCTGCTGGAACAACCTCATGCCTGGCGATTACACGGTCGTTGAAACCCTCAAAACCGGCTGGGCTTACAACAACACCGTCGACGGCTCTATGGATGAGTCACTCGATCCTGGTGAAGAAGCAAGTCTGACCTTCGTCAACACTGAGCTTGGCAGCATCTGTGTCATCAAGCATGACCAAGACGGCACCATCGTTGACGGCTGGACCTTTACACTCTACGACGAAGCTGGCGCTATGGTTGAAACTGCTAAGACAACCGCCAACGGCGA
>Ga0302251_1001786_pt1 | contig 11916 bp, 13 predicted proteins | sample AAG_RA_Gln_MG_FD_193534 | JGI IMG/M metagenome (GOLD analysis project Ga0302251, IMG submission 193534) | Enriched activated sludge microbial communities from anaerobic digester in WTTP, New Holstein, Wisconsin, United States - AAG_RA_Gln | ecosystem: Engineered > Bioreactor > Anaerobic >...
ACCTAAAAACTATTTTAAAACACACCCGTATGCCCCGGACCGTATCAGGGTCATTAAGCAGGAGCTGGGAGAAAAGATTGATTTTGACGATTACATCAACACTGAGCAAAAAACGCATAATGAAAACAAAGCTCCGTTTTTATAATTTGATTTTTTTTGTTAGTATTCTATTCACTATGTTCACGATGCGGGAAGCACCCCAGGCACAAACAGAACAGAAAACCATTGGTTTTCCTGACAGCCCTTTCGGCGTCCTGGAATTTCTTCACTGGAACCATTCGTGGAATAATTATAAATATCCCGGGCGCGTTGAAATTGAAAAAGCTGCTTCTTTAATGCGGGAAGCCGGGGTAGGGTGGGTGCGGGTTGATTTTTTATGGAATGATATTGAGCCGGCGCAATCGGTATATTGCTTTGAAAAATACGACGCTATTGTGGATGTCCTTACAAAGCACGGCATCCGCGTTTTAGGCATACTGCATTATTCGGCTGATTGGGCTTCATCATGCGGAAAATGGAACTGCCCTCCCAAAGATAACGCGCAATTTGTCAATTACGCCGTCAAGGTCGTGAACCGCTATAAAGACAGGGTGAAATACTGGGAGCTATGGAATGAGCCCGATTCAGGTATTTACTGGAACCCGCAGGATTCACTTAAAAGTTACTGCGCGTTATTGAAGGATGTGTACGCGGCGGCGAAAAAAGAAGACCCGGAATGCAAAATCCTGAACGGGGGCATAGCCAACGGCATCAAAAGTATAAATCAGCTGTACGATAACGGGGCAAAAGATTATTTTGATATTATGAATATCCATATTTTTGAAACCCCGCTTCATAAAGAATCCATTCACCGGGTTGCCGCGTATCCGAAACTCGCGTATAAGATCATGAAACGGAACGGCGACGGGGATAAAAAAATATGGGTCACTGAAATAGGCTGTCCCGGGGTCGCACGAGGCGTGAAGACTTCCCCGTGGTGGATGGGTAAAAATCCCACGGAAAAACAACAGGCCGAATGGGTACAAGAAGTTTATGCCGAATTACTTAAGCATCCGGCCGTCGAGAAAGTTTTCTGGGCTTTTTTCCGTGATACCAAAGACCACTGGAAGAACGGCACCGATTATTTCGGCCTCATCCGCTGGGATTATTCCCAAAAGCCTTCATTCAAAGCGTATAAAAAGTGCGTGGAAGAATGGAAGAAAAATACTCTTCAGGAAACAAATTCCCCGTAGCACTTGAGTAAAACAATACGTGTTCCTCTCAATAAAATCCTGATTTTTTCTTTGTAGTTTGATCTTCTGCAGGCGTGGGGAGATATTTTAAAAATGGGTTATTGGGCTATTTGAGTATGAAGTCGCTGAGGTACTTAAAAAATGCGGAAGGAGGGAGTTGAACCCTCATACCTCGCGGCACAGGCTTCTGAGACCTGCGTGTCTGCCATTCCACCACTTCCGCGTCAAATTTAGACTCAAATATAGAGACATTAGTATATATCAGGCCTGATTGTCTGTCAATCAAATCAGTGATTGCGGCGTCCTGGCTTTACTGTTATAATAAATTTCTCATAAAAGAGGAGATTAAGGCATGTTTTTAGAGTCGTTTCAGGTTACGATAAGCGGTATTGCCCAGATAGTTATTCTGGGTGCCGCGGGTTTTGTGCTTTTTAAGCGTAACATTCTGGGAGTTGATGGTTTAAACGCTATCAGCCGCCTGGTTGTGGAAGTTACGTTACCGCTGCTTATTTTTTCCCAGTTGATTAAGGATTTCAGTTTCGCTATTTATCCTAACTGGTGGATTTTTCCTTTGATCAGTATCGGGATTACTATTGCCGGTTTGCTGGCCGGAGGTATTTTTTCCGGTAGTATTATCGGGTGGCAGAAAAGGGTGCAGTTTTTAAGTCTTACCGCTTTTCAGAATTCAGCATATCTGCCGCTGGTTTTAATTTCGTCTGTTATCCCTCAGGACAGCGTGGATACGATGTTCGTATATTTGTTTTTATTCCTGCTGGGGTTTAACCTGGTTATATGGTCATTCGGGGTATATATGCTGACGTTTACCCGCACAAAACGTTTTGAAATGGGGACATTGTTCAGCCCTCCCGTGATTGCCACATTGGCAAGCCTGATTTTGATTTATTTTGGTATTACTAAATTCATACCTCCGGTAGTTCTGAAGCCGATTAAAATGATAGGAGAGTGTACTGTTCCTTTGGCTATGTTTGTCGTGGGCGGGAATCTGGCGGCTATCAAACTGGAGCATATGGATAAAAAAGCCGTGTTTATTACAGTTGTAGTGAAGCTTATCTTATTACCGCTCTTGGGATTAGGATTATTGCGTCTCATAAATCTCCCTGTATTGGTAGGAGCCCTTATTGTAATGCAGATGTCAATGCCGCCAGCCACGTCATTATCTGTTATTATAAGGCATTACAAAAAAGAAGATTTACTGATAAGCCAGGGGATTTTCTTCGGGCACATTGTCAGCCTGATAACTATACCGCTTTTTTTAAGTTTATATTTTAGCCTAAATATGATAAAATGAAAGATATAGCTGTTAATAGGCAAGCGTACCGCGATTACAGCATTCTTGAAGAAATCGAGTGCGGTATCGCGCTTAAAGGTTCGGAAGTTAAGTCTATCCGCGACGGCCGGGTTAATCTTAAGGATTGTTTTGCGCGGGTGGAAGAACTCGGGGTCACTGCGTATAATATTCATATAAGCCAGTACGCCCAGGCCAGTTATTTGAATGTGGATTCCGTGCGTCCGAGGCGGTTGCTTGTGCATAAAAACGAGATGAAAAAACTTGCCGTTCAGGTCGCTCAGAAAGGTTGCACACTTATTCCGTTAAAGTTATATTTTAATAGCAGGGGATTTGTAAAGGCAACGCTGGCAGTATGCAAAGGTAAAAAACAATACGATAAACGGGATGATATTAAGCGCCGCGAAGCAGATATGGAATTGCGCCGCGCGTTGAAGAATAGAAGAAAATAATTCGGTTTTAGCTTTTTGGTCTTGGTTTCTGGCAAATACGTTTCCTAAGAACGAAGATCTGAAAGCTGAAGAAGTTCTTTGATAATTCGGGGGTGAAAGGTCTCGACGTAAGTACGTCGGGTAAGAGCAGCATGCCGCGGATGCAAGGTTGGCCGCGATAAAAATCCTTGTACAATACAAATGCCAATGAAAATGATCGTTTATTAGCTCAAGCATGGGCCGCAACCAAAATGGACGTCGTAACACCGATGCCCACCGTTGCAGCTATGCCTTTAGCTATGGCACGGTAAAAAGTCCTAGCTCTCACGTAGAGTTGGGCCTCAACCCGGTCTGTCTAAGGGCCGGGATTGTGCGACTAATTTAGGCTGGCTCCGTCACGTGCCTTTGGTGCCGGAGTGAGATTTCCGAAGGCTGCGGCGCGTTTAATCCTGTCCATGGGAGTAGCGCGTCTAAGCGTAAATTGTGGACTAAGCATGTAGCGGCTTTTATTTTACTACTTATGGACGCGGGTTCGATTTGTGAAGAGTCGCACTGAGAGGTAACTCTGAGTGAAAAATCCGGCTTACATCAAGGAAACCCTAATTCTACAAAGATAATTCTTCTCATACCTTAAAAATTTTTGTAGAAAGGGTAATCTTGAGGGGTGCAAGCCCTGCAGAGACTTCCTCGAAAGAGGAGATAGGAGTCAATACCGTATTTTTTTCAACGGTAAATTTACGTCTTCTATAAAACGCCGGACTCCGTTAAATACCTAACGGGTGAAGAGATAGTCCACGCTGTTTGGAAACAAACAGGTTGCGTGTCCCGCCACCTCCATAAATTCTCCCCAACGATAGTTGGGGAGAATTTACCGCCTGAATTCCGGCGGATGCCCATAGGATGTTTGGGCTAAACATTATAGTTTGATCGCATGTCAAAAATTAAAATTTTAGTTCTGGTTGTTTGTGTGTTGAGTTGTATTTTTGTCTTGAACGGATGCCAAACCGTTCCTACCAAAGATTCTCTTCCGATGTATTCCTTTAACGGCGTTCAATATGTCCCCCTGGTATCGTTGTGCAATATAAATGATATCGCTTTTAAGTATGATACGTTTAGCAGGATCGCGATTTTGTCAAAAAATTCGCATACCGTGAATGTTCATGTCGGAGACCAGACTGTTCTTGTTGACGGAGTCGTCCAGAGTTTACGGAATCCGGTAGAAATCCATAAAGGTACGGTGGTGGTTCCGTATTCGTTCAGAACAACGGTTATCGACCGGGTTTTTAAGCCGCAGGTGCAGGAGGAAAAACTTGATCTTTCTCTTGGCCGGATTAAAAAGATCATAGTGGATTCCGGCCACGGGGGAAAAGATCCTGGTGCCATCGGCAGGACCGGGTTGCGTGAAAAAGACGTTACTCTGGATATTTCCAAACGGCTGGTGAGTTTATTGCGCGCGAACGGGTTTGAGGTAACGATGACGCGGTCATCGGATAGATTTATTCCTCTCCAGGGGAGAGTTGATCTGGTTAATGCTTCCGGGGCAGATTTGTTTATTTGTATTCATGCTAACGCCAGCAGAACACGGAGCTTGAACGGATTTGAGGTTTATTATGTTTCTAATACCGTCAGCGACAGCCAGCGCGCGATTATGAGCGCGAAAACATCGGTTCCTAATCTTGGTGAGCTTAGTGTTCCCGGGGCGTCCGCGAATTTAAAAGCGACATTATGGGATATGATTTATACATATAGCCGTGCAGAGTCAATTGAACTGGGAGGTTATATTTGTAAATCCGTGCGGAATGATTTAAATAACCGTATCCTTGGGATTAAAGACGCGAGATTTTGTGTGCTTCGCGGTGCCAGGATGCCGGCAGTGTTGGTGGAGGTTGGTTTTTTATCAAATCCTGCCGAAGAAAAAAAATTGAAAAACGGTTTTTTCCGGCAGAAGATCGCGGAAAGTATTGGAAATGGATTGTTAAGCTATACAAGAGATTTGGCATCCGTAGAAGGGGTTTGTAGCGTCCCCAATCAATAATATTTTAATTCCTGCCTATATATCGGCAGGCAGGCGCACAGGGATGTCTGTTCACTCACGTTGTTCAACTTCATAAATTAGGTGTTCATCTATGAAACCAATTGGCGTTTTTGATTCAGGTGTCGGTGGGTTAACGGTAGCCCGTGAATTGATTCATCAGCTGCCCGGCGAAGATATTATTTATTTCGGCGATATCGCGAGAGTTCCGTATGGAATTAAATCTAAAGAAACCGTTATCAAATTTTCCATAGAAAATATACTTTTTTTTCTTCACCAGGAGGTTAAGCTTATCTGTGTAGCGTGCAATACCGTTTCCAGTCTTGCTCTTCCGGTGATCAGGAACCATTTTAAAGTGCCTCTTGTTGGCGTGATTTCCCCCGCGGTGAGGGAAGCGGTATATGCCACTAAAAATAAACGCATTGGTGTTATCGGGACCGCCGGGACTGTGAGGAGCAAAACGTATGAAGAGGAAATAACCCAGTTAGATCCTGAAATAAAAGTTTTCGCGAAGGCGTGTCCTTTGTTTGTTCCTCTTGTGGAAGAGGGGTGGCTTAAGGGGCGGGTCGTGAAGGAAGTCGTTCAGACGTATCTTAAACCGCTTAAACAATCGAGGGTTGATACCCTGATTCTCGGCTGTACGCATTATCCTGTTTTAAAACCAATAATCAGGGAGGTTATGGGGCCGAATGTAACTCTGATTGATTCCGCTAAACAGGTGGCTATAGAAGTCAAGGAAACTCTTTCTTCTCACGGCATGCTTGAAACCAAACGCCGGGGGAGGATCCGGTTTTATGTGAGTGATAATCCGGAATGGTTTAAAGAGCTTGCCGGCAGGTTTTTAGGGACCAGGGTCGATTGTGTTACTAAAGTAAATAATTCACTCTAATTATTGCGTATCGATAGTTTTAGCCTATGTTTATCATAAAAGTAGAGAGTTCATTCAGCGCCGCGCATAATCTGCGCGGGTATAAAGGAAAGTGCGAGAGCCTGCACGGCCATAATTGGAAAGTGGAAGTGGCCGTTAAAAGCGGAGGCCTTAATGAAACCGGAATGGTGGTTGATTTTCATGTTGTGAAAGCGGCTTTGAATAAAACTTTAGGGATATTTGACCATGCGTATCTTAATAAAATCCCGTGTTTCAAAAAAATTAATCCTACCTCAGAAAATATAGCACGATACATATATTCCAGCCTGAAGCCGCATCTTCGGGGTCTTTCATCAGTGACTGTGTGGGAAAACAGCACGTGCTCTGCCGTATATTATGAAGAATAAACAGCGTGTTTCAGGCAATAGCAAAGCGGTTGTCCTGCTTTCCGGCGGGCTTGATTCGGCAACGGCATTATATTACGCGAAAAAAAAAGGTTATGATTGCCTGTGCCTGATTTTTGATTATGGTCAAAGGCATTCGAGGGAAATTGCATGTGCGCGTAAGATCGCGGACGCGGCTCGGTGTCCGTATTATCTTCTTCCTATTTGTATGCCCTGGCAGGGATCGGCGCTTTTGAATAAAAAAATTTCTTTACCTTCCGTGCTCCATCATCAGCCGGGCGTTATAACGGCACGGCGGCTTAATAATATTCCTGTCACGTATGTTCCGGCGCGGAACATTATATTTTTAAGTTTTGCCTTATCGTGCGCGGAAGCAATCGGCGCGCGGAGTATTTTTATCGGGGCCCATGCCCAGGATTACTCGGGGTATCCCGATTGCAGGCCTGAATTTTACCGGGCGTTTGAAGGCGTGATTGCAGCGGGGACCAAGGCGGGCACGGAGCAAAAAAAGATCACTGTTCATACCCCGCTGATTGATAAGACAAAAGCGGGGATTGTCCGCTTGGGGTATTCGCTTGGGGTCCCGTTTGAATTGACATGGTCCTGTTACGCCGGAGGAAAACGTCCCTGCGGGAAATGCGACAGTTGTTATTTCAGGGCAAAGGGATTTGAAGCCGCGGGGATAAAGGATCCGGTTATAACGGCGGGTATTTCTGACCGCTAACCTCTATTCGCTACACGTTCTATATATGAAAGGGAAAATAAGCGAGATATTTGAAAGTATTCAGGGCGAAGGTATTTATTTCGGTGAATGCCAGTTGTTTGTTCGTTTATACGGGTGTAATCTTGACTGTAAATTTTGCGATACCAGGCTTCAGTGGTTTAAAGAGTATTCTTCCAAAGAGCTGATTTCGGAATTGAAAAAATATAAAGGCTGTTATCATTCAATTTCTTTTACCGGAGGAGAACCTTTGGTGCAAAAAGAATTCCTGCAGGAAGTTCTGCCGGAGGCGCGGAAAAACGGTTTTTTAACGTATCTTGAGACCAACGGAACTTTGCCTGATGCTTTGAATACCGTTATCGGCAACGTTAATATTGTTGCAATGGACATTAAGCTCCCGAGTTCTACGGGAGGAAAATCTTTGTGGGATGAGCATCTTAAATTTTTGTCAATCGCGGCTAAAAAAGAGTGCTTTATTAAAATGGTGATTTGCCAGTCAACCCATGAAAGTGACCTGCTGGAAGGGCTCCGTGTGATCAGAAAAAGTAAAACCAATCCTATTGTGGTCCTTCAGCCGGACAGCGGTACAGGGTATTTAAAATTACGTAAAAAAATAGAGGCATTCAGAAAGATTTGCCTCGGAGAGAATGTAATTGTGCGGGTTATACCGCAGATGCATAAAATAATGGGGATTCAATGAAAGGAAAATCTAATTACGAAGGTTTACAGGAACATATCAGAAGACTTAAAACGCCTGAAATCGAGGTTTGGGAGAACCAGTATGCCGACAGGGAATATACTATTATTGTCGAGATCCCGGAATTTACCTGTATCTGCCCGAAAACCGGCCTGCCGGATTTCGCGGTGATCAGGATTGAATATTCTCCTTTGAAGTTTTGCGTGGAGCTTAAATCTTTGAAGATGTATACCGTTTTTTTTCGCGACGTGGGAATTTTTCACGAACATCTGACGAACAGGATCCTTGATGATTTTGTGAGCGCGTGTAAACCGCGGTGGGCGATGATTTCCAGTGAGTTCAATCCCCGCGGCGGCATTAAAACCGTTGTAGAGAGGGAATACCGGAAAAAATGAAAATAATTACTGAAACGAAAATACGCGCTGCGGTGGCGGAATTGTGCTCACGGGCGAACATCGTTTTAAGGAGTGATGTTCTTGCCGCGTTACGAAAAGCGCTTGTGTCTGAATCCGATGTCATGGCGAAAAAAGTTTTACATGCCATTATCGCTAACGCCCAGGATGCCCGCAGAAAAAAACTGGCGATATGCCAGGATACGGGGATGCCGTTTGTGTTGGTGGAGATTGGCAACGGGGTCCGTATCCGCGGCGATGTCCGCGCGGCGATTAATAAAGGCATTGAAGAGGGATACCGGAAGAGCTGCCTGAGAAATTCGATTGTGAAGGACCCGTTGTCGCGGGGTGTGTCGTCGTATTATCCCGGGATCATACATCTTGATATGGTCCGCGGTAATTCAATGAAAATCAGCGTGCTCCCGAAGGGGTTCGGCTGTGAAAATAAAACGCAGCTGCGGATGTTTAATCCCACCAGCGGTATCGAGGAAATAAAAAAATTTATCGTCGACGCTGTAAAAAGCGCGGGGCCGGACGCGTGTCCTCCTTATATTGTCGGTGTAGGTATCGGAGGGACCGCTGATTACGCGATGTTTTTATCAAAGAAAGCTCTTCTGAAAAAAATTTATTCTTCAGAATCAGGCAGGGCCCACAATGTATCACAGATTAAGAAATTGGAGACCGATGTGTGTGATTTATTAAACACCTTGAATATCGGTCCTATGGGACTGGGAGGGAAAACAACGTGTCTGGGTGTGAATATTATTACTTATCCGACACATATCGCCGGGCTTCCGGTGGCCGTTAATATCAGCTGTCACGCTTTGCGGAGCGCGACAGCGGTACTATAAACAGAGATATGAAAAAAATCACAGTTCCTTTAAAGGCGCAGGATGTTACGGGTTTAAGGTCCGGAGAAGAGGTTTTGCTCAACGGTATACTTTATACGGCCCGGGATCAGGCGCATAAACGCTTATATGACGCGATACTAAAAAAAGAACGTCTGCCGTTTGATATTCATAACGCGTTTATTTATTATTGCGGTCCTGCGGCTACTCCGAAAGGTTCTGTTATAGGTTCGTGCGGGCCGACTACAAGCAGGCGTATGGATGTTTTTACTCCCGTGCTTTTGCGGGCCGGTTTGCGGGGGATGATCGGCAAAGGTGATCGTTCCCCTGAGGTCGTTGAAGCGATTAAGCAAAACAACGCGGTTTATTTTCTGGCATATGCCGGTTGTGGCGCTTTACTGACGCGGTTTGTCAAAGAATCTGTTCCCCTGGCCTATAAAGATCTTGGCCCGGAAGCTGTTTTTCGGCTGGTGGTGAAAGATTTTCCTTTAATTGTGGGGATAGACGCGGCAGGAAATAATATTTTTGAAAGGTGACCGGATGAGATTAGGTAGAATTCAGTTTAAATTCATTCAAATGCTGCTCTTGAGTTCATCTCTGCCTCTGACTATTCTGGCTTTCATAACCGTTATGTTTTTAAGCGAAATAGCCGTGCATGACGCTCATGAACGGCTTAACAGCAGTTTGAATACGGCATTTACAATTTATTCCGAGATGGAAGATAATCTCAAATTCGTGGTGAGGGACCAGAACAGACGGATTTATAACCTGATGGCCGAAGACCAGTATGATTTACTGAGAAACGAGTATGAGAAAGTCGTCAGGAATTACGGTTTTGATTTCTTTTATATCACCAATGAACATGGGGAAGTGCTTGTTTCAATCGGTAATCCGGGATTGGAAGGCATGAACGTTAAACGGAATCCGCTTATCCTCCAGGCTTTGAGAGGGGAATATACCGTTTCTACGGAAGTATTAAAGAAAGATGAACTTGAGAATTTAAACCTTCTTGAGAAGGCTAAAATTCCAGGGATGGAAAAACCGGAAGGGCTGGTTCTCCAGGCGGTTTTTCCTATTATCAATAATAATGAAATCATAGTCGGAACGTTGACCGCCGGATATCTGCTGAATAACAATAATAAATTGATTATTGATGTTATCAAGCAAAATACAGGATTTGTCTCAAGCGTTTTCCTGGGGACCCGCCGTATCGCTTCCAATCTTCCGGCCAAGGGGACTCAATATATTGTGGGTAGTTTTCTGGATCCGGAAAAATTTAATATCATGGTGCAAAAAGGAAGATGCAGCGGTAATATTACGCTTTCCGGTTTAAGGTATTTGGCGGGATACACTCCATTATACAACAGCCATAAAGAAATTGTAGGTATTCTGGGTATTGGAATACCTGAGGATACTGTTTTTTCACTGAGGAATCACCTGATAAAAATTTTTATTGCCGCGGTTATTTTTTCTATTATTTCGGCGTTTATTCTCGGGTATTACCGGGGAGGGAAAATCACCACGTCTATTGTGGAATTGCGGTCGGCCATCCAGGCTATTACCAGCGGTAATTTTGAACACCAGATCCAGATTAATTCCCGTGATGAGATTGAAGATTTGGGGAATTATTTCAATAATATGACTTCCCGGCTTAAAGTCGCGATCCGCGAATTGATTGAAACTCAAAAACAGCTTGTTGAATACGAACGGATGGCGGCTATCGGGAGAATGGCAACGGTTTTAAGCCATGAACTTAAGAATGTTTTTGCCGGAATAGGAGTAAGCGGGTATTATTTGAAATCCAAAGCGCAGAAAGACTGTCCGAACCTGGTTGAAACAATCCAGGATATCGAGAAAGAGATTTTATACGCCAATAGTCTGCTGGAGAATATTTCACGGTACAGCCATCCCAATAAAATTATTGTCGGAAGCGTCAATTTAAACGCAGTGGTAGAAGACGCGTTAACCGTATTAACGCTGGAAGAACTGGCGAAAACAAATAAGGTAAATATCGTGAAAGAAATTGATCCTTCCATGCCGAGCATGCTTGGCGACGGGGTTCAACTCAAAGAGGTAGTATTGAACCTGGCTATAAACGCCGTGCAGGCTATGATGAACGGAGGGACTCTTACCGTATGCACAAAACGGGAGGGGTTATCCGCTAAATTGTTCCTTATTGATACAGGGGCCGGTATCGCCGTGGAGAATCTGAATAATCTTTTTACTCCGTATTTTACCACTAAAAGCAAGGGATTGGGTTTGGGGCTTGCTATTTCAAAAGAGATTGTTGAAGCTCATGGCGGTACTATCCAGGTGAAATCAGAACTGAATAAAGGCTCAACGTTTACTATCGTTCTCCCTATCAGGGAAGTTCCGGAATCGCTGTTGATAGAGGGATCCGGGTAAAAAATACATGGAAAATAAATTGTTACTGGTAGAAGATAACGTTATATTTGGCAAGAATTTCTCCGCTATTTTACAGGATCGCGGCTACAGTGTTTTTTGGGCAACCAGCGGGAGTAAAGCTATTGCCGAACTGGCGCGCGACTTTTTCAAAGTTGTTTTTCTTGATATCCGCTTAGCCGATATCGACGGGATAGAAGTTTTGAGAGCGGTTAAAAAAAACAGCCCGTTGACGCGTATTGTGGTTATTTCCGCGACTCAGCCGGAACGTTTAAGAGAGGAATGGAAAAGTGAAGGGACGTTTACGTATCTGGGAAAACCCTTTGATATAGACCAGGTTTTACGTATCCTTGAAGATATGGGGAAAGGAACGGAGCATGGAGAATCCTAAGGCTGTCCTGATTGTCGAAGACGATAAGCTGCTCAATAACAGTTTAAAACTTGTTTTGAGCGATGAAGGGTATATTGTGACTTCTGTTACTAAAGGCGAGCCTGCGATAGAGGAAGTGAAAAAGCAGTTTTTCAACGTTATTGTGCTTGACCTGATGCTGCCGGATATCGGCGGAATTGATCTTTTGCGTA
>Ga0302251_1001788_pt1 | contig 11909 bp, 5 predicted proteins | sample AAG_RA_Gln_MG_FD_193534 | JGI IMG/M metagenome (GOLD analysis project Ga0302251, IMG submission 193534) | Enriched activated sludge microbial communities from anaerobic digester in WTTP, New Holstein, Wisconsin, United States - AAG_RA_Gln | ecosystem: Engineered > Bioreactor > Anaerobic >...
TTTACTGCTCCCGGAACTGCTGCTGCCTGAGCTGAAATTGCTGGTAACACTACCTACCAATGAAGATGCGGTAGCTGCCGCGCTTGAGCTTGCTCCCGCACCAACACTAATCCCAGCCGCGCCATATGTATTCTGCAGTTCCTCATCGGAAAGAGACTTTCCTAAATTTTTGTCTGATTCTCCAACTAAAACCTTCAATTCGCTGGCATCAGTAATTTTATACGCCGCCATATAATCCTCTAAAGACGATTCTTTACCGTTATCCGAAATAGTATTATTTGCGGCATTATAAGTCACATAATGGCCGTTAAAATAAATAACCGCGTCACCTTTCAGATTCTTCAGATCAGCCCCGGTAATAGCTTTAGCGGTAAGGCCGGTAGCCTGCTGTAAGGCTAACATTGAAGTTTCAGTTTGTTTGGTTTCAGGATTATATCTGGTAGAGTTAGGATACTGGGAGAGAATTGAAGATGCTTCATTTAAGGAAATACCTTTCAAAGAAGCTAACGCATAGGTAGCGCAGTTTACATAATTAGATCCCGGACCGTTAGTAAGCTGGGTTGAATAAGGATTTTGAGTTCTATTAGGAGTTTGATTAGAAATGGATAAAAGACCTGTGCGGTCTTGGGTTAAGCTTTGAGTATTCTGTGATACGGTTGCTGCGGATGATGATACGGTTTGCTGTTTGCAGGAAACACAAACAGAAGAAGTAGTTTGGGCTTCAGTCTTTGGAGGACCGGTCCTGGGAATACCTTTCCAACTGCCTGGCTTAACAATTTCCGAACTGTCTATATATGATACCGATTTATTTGCGTCAACATTATTAATAGTTTTAGAACCTAAAGCATACGCATCCTGGTTATTGTTGTTTCCTGAAAACTGGGTACCACTGTTTACTACAGCTGAACTTGAAGTAACAGTATGCCTATATCCTCCCGGGATTACCCCGCCTAACTCAGGCATCATGTATTTCGGCCCGAAATAGGAAACTGATGTAGGTACATACCTAACCTGAGTCCCGATGTTTAAATCCTCGTTATTTTCTGTATATGATTCAAGCGTATTAAGATTTGTGTTTGAATTTATATTTGTATTAAGACCTGCCTGCTGAGTTGTTTTTTGAGTTACTACGTCAGCAACACCATTTGACTGAACAGTGTTCTTGATCTGAGACGTCTGAACTTCAGGCTTCTGAGCCACCTCCACAGTGGGTTTTGCGCTGCTGCTACTCACTGCTGCTGTAATTTCAGTATTCGTGGTTTCCGCTGAATTACCGGTATTTGTAGTGATTTGCGGCTTTAAAGAAACAGTGTTGTCAACAGTAGGGGCAGAAGAAGCTGTAACCCCAGAGGATTTAATTTGAATAGAACCTGCTTTAACATCAACTTTAAAATCAACAGTAGCCGGTTTGCCATTTACGCCAAGCTGCTGATATGTCGCTGTAGAATTATCACCCAACTGAACCGTTGAAACTTTATAATCACCGTTTTTGCCTATAGTTAAAGTTACTTTATCTCCCTCAAGACCAAGTTTAAGCTCAACAGTTTCAGAATTTGATTTCAATTGAACCGTAGCAGCGGCTTCAAAATTCCCGGTCCCATTTTGAGTCAATTTCACGCTCATTTCATTATTCGTACCACCGCTAATGGTTTCAGCAAGCTTACTATCCAAAGAAAGCCCCTGGACTGTTCCAACAGAATTACCGAAGGTTGATTGAATATTTGACACAGAAGTACCACTTAAACCCACATTACTGGAAATCTGACTATTAGAAGAAGACTGGGCATTAACACCAACAAAAATACCACTTCCACTATCTTTTGCACTCTTATCTGAATTTAAAACCGTATCACGAACCGTATCACTGGCACTTTTCAATAAATTGGCAGTAATAGACGAAACAAAGGCAGGATTAGAAATTCCGCTTTCAGAAGATTCTTGTGAACCGCTTGTTACTCCAACCGTATCACTACCAGAATGACTCACAGCAACAATTTGAGCAGTCATAGCTGCTTGGGTTGGATCTGTAGCGGAAACCGTATCATCATTAATGATCTTTTTCCAAAGCGCACGAGAATAAGCCTCTTGATTTTTGCTGGTACTCTTAGAGTTATAAGAAGTTACTTCTTGAGCAAATGCGCGGGGACTCAAAAAAGAGAGCATATCTTGGAAAATTTGAGACATAAAATCCGTATCATCGCTTCCAGTTTGAACATTTGGCAAGGATGATACGGTTTTATCTTCAGGTATGGAAAAGCGATAATCAAATCTCGCAGCCCAGGTCACATCAGAAAACAAAAAGACCCCGCAGATTGTAAGGGCAACTATTTTTAACCAGATTTGCTTTCGCCAATTAATCATATTTATCCCCGGGTTTCCCTTTTCGGGATTATTTGCCTGAAACATTGCCAGACAAAATAAAAAAGCCGGATTACCTTTTTTCGGTAACCCGGCTGTCCAATCTATAAGTACTTTCGAAAACTCTTTAGATTTAACGAATCAATTTGCCCTGATTCGCTTAGGACCCGTGGCTTTGCGTCCCTCGCTCACACGAGGTTTGCCTTTTTCGTTTCAAGATTGAAACTAAAAAACTTTGTCAAACCATTAACTAAATAGCATTAAAAAAGAACGGCTCTACAGCCTCGACAAATGTAATTTTACACCTAAAGTATAATTAATATATACCATATTGTCAACTATAAATAACTAACTTTTGCCTAGATTAACATTATTACCCTGGTTGCGCTACTTTTAAAACATTCATTTCACGATATCTTCGCATATATTCACGCATATATTCTCTTCTCTGCTCTCGATGAGACTTTTCATACTCATGAAGATAATCCTTATGTGTTTGGCGCCATAATTTATTATAATGGTGGCGATTACGACGCCACGCAGATTCCTGCCCAAGGCATTTAAAATAATCAGGATTACGGGCCCGCCATTCCTTCTCATTCTGCAATTGCCTTTCTTTTTGACATTGCAGAGAAGGACAACAAGCCTGGTTCGGATGGTACTTATTTGGTTCGAAGTCTTTTTGGCATATTTTACATTTCATAGGGAAAATATACCACACGAACCATCACCATTCAACCTTCTGAAAACAATTATTTAACTTTTTTTACAAACATAGCTCAAATCCCTACCAAGATGAAACAACCATAAAAACACCCCTCCCCTTAACAGACAATTTACGACATGCGATACTCACAAGCCCCTGACTAAAGAAAAAGCTAAAAGAAAAGCAGCTTGCACACCAAACTTTTGTCCTCCCTACTGCCTTTCACTTAAAATCACCGTATCAATAGCGTATCATCACCGTATCAAAATCATTCTTGACAACCCATGTTTCCTATGGTATCCTTTTTTTGCTTGATAAAAACCGTATCAAAGGCTCAAATATGAAAAAAAATACAAACCATCAAATAAAAACAATATCAAAAACTACTTTCTCCATTCTTCTTTCCTTAATAATATTTTCCTGCCCTTTTAAAGCGATTTCCGCAATGCTTGTTCCTGATCCAGAATATGTAGGTTTCATCCAGCAAAAAATCAATTCATATAGCGTTTATCCTCCGGAAGCTAATAACAAAGGATGGGAAGGGGTAGTTAAGATAAAATTCACCATTGCACAAGACGGAAGAATCAAAAGCATGGACATTGCCGAAACATCAGGCTACCCCCTGCTTGATGCAGCGGCAATGATGGCGGTTAAAGATGCCAGCCCTTACCCCTTCCCTGACATTTACACCGGAAACAAAGAAGTCGATATTGTTATTCCTGTCACCTTTAAAAAATCCCACGGAGTGAAAACTGTAACCTTAGGAAACCTTATTCCAGACAAGAAAGCACCTGAATCTTTGCCTCCTCAGCAACAATATCCACTTCTTCCGCTTGACCAAAGAATCAAAGCTGAATCATCCGGAAAACCCCAGGAACCCGCTCCTTTAACAGAACAAGGCATACTTGCGCCCAAAGCGCAACCAGAAAAATTCGACCTGACCGGAAAATTTAAAGACATAGAACCTAAAAAACACGCTATACCGGCTACAATGTTTGAAGAACTTAACGACATGATCGACATTGCCCTCTTAAACAATCAGCCTACAAAAATAGCCCAGGAAGAAGTTGAACTCGCTCAATTAAAGGTAAATGAAGCTAAAAGGAATTTATACCCCAATTTAAAGTTTTCCGCATACACAACTGACGGTGAAGTATTTAAGGTTGGATACCGAGAAAGAGAAGCTAAAATTCAGGTAGACCACCCCGTATATTCCGGAGGAGTCTTTCAGGACACCCTGGACCAATCCCTGGTTAATTTGAAAATCAGCGAAAAGAACTATGACCGGCTAAAACTTGACGTTGTACAAAAAGCCGAAACAGCGTATTACAATCTGGTCGCGGCAAGAATGCAGCTGCATGAAAAGGAAGCTTTATTTAAGGAAGCTAATGATTTAATGGGCAAAATAAATCAACTCGCAGCCATTGAAATGGTCATCCCTCTGGAAGTTAACAGCTCAAAATCATGGTTTAACCAGCTTGAATTTCAAATGAAAAGCATTCAGCAGGACATTTACATGGCCGAAACCACCCTTAAACAAATCTTAAACACTTCAGGGACACCAAAAGTTAACATCCAGATACTTGAAGCAAAACCCCTTGATTTGTATCTGGACACCTGTATTGAAGCGGCTCTTATGCATAGGCCTGAAATTTATCTCAGCGAGCTTCTTGTTAAATTTAATGACTACGGACAAAAGATTGAAAAAGATAAAGATAAATTGAACATTACTTTTGAAACATCCTACGGGAAATACCAGGGCGCGTATAAAACTGAAAAAATGAAAAATTCTGATAACTGGTATGCCGGGCTTAAAGCAACCAAACCCTGGGGAGGAAACACAGTAAATAGTTCACTGACACACACAAGAAGCCAGCCGAAATTCGGCGAAACCTCGCCCACCGCAGGCACGACATTAAGCGCGGAATTCACGCTTTTAGACAATCTCAAACGGTATTCTGAAAAGAAAAAAGCGGACATTGACCTGGTGAGAGCATTGAGCGATCTGAATGAAAGTGCAAAAACCATCGCTTTTGAAGTCCAGGATGCTTTCCTTAACTATCAGAAAGCCGTTTTACAGCTTAATACCTCTTCAGCTGAAATGAAATTTCGCAGAAACGAGGCAGAAGTAATCCGAGTCAGGGCAATGGTAGGAGAAACAAGCCTTTCCAACGCAATGGAAGCCCTCTACAGCTTTTCTGATGCTCAAACAAAATACATCCAAGCTCTTGCCAGTTATTACATCTCTCTTGCTAATCTTAAAAAAGCCACAGGATATGGCATAAAACTTTAAAGATTATCCCTCCTTTATTCGTAAAACAATACAAAAGCTTGTAACCTTAAGTTGATTTCCTAAAAAAATATACTATATTTTAAGTGCTTATTAAATGTTTTTAATAAGTAGCATTAACTCCTTGCGATAACGCCTGCTTATTAGTTTGATAAATACCAAGCAGGAAAGCCACGGGTCGATAAAGAGTTAGACAGAACATTTTTATCTTTGTCTCGATTTCGATAACCGGGTTGCCGAATAAGGAAAAGGCGATCCGGTTTTTTTATTTAAACCCATTGTATATCCATTGTTCCAGAGGGGGGGCGCGGGGGATGAATCAATGGAGAAGTAGTATTCTATTTAAGCCGAGAATTTCGCTTATCTCACAGACCTTTCTTTACTCGGAAATAAGCAAAACAACCAGCTTATCTACTACTGCTCCCCCCTCCCAAATTTTGTTAAAAATTTACCTCCTGCTCCGGTATCTCTCCTGCTTCTTAACATATCCCTATACTACTTATTTATTCCGTCCATTTAAGATCCTGATACAAACAATAAAAACCCAATCATTTTTTACTATTTTTTCAAAAGACTATTCAAAGGAGGTGATTAGAATGAATAAATCATTGTAAACATTGAGGTTACTGAATCCGGGGGGATTCAAAAACCGCAAAAATTATTTTTAAATTTTTTTTAATTCCGGAGGGGGAAATGAAAAAAATTACTTTAACCATTTTGTTCACCTTTTTGCTTTTAACCAGTACCCGATTATGTTTTTCAGCAAACACAAAAACCGTTGATGTTAAAGCTGAAATACCTCCACTCAATGCCCTGACCGTAAGCATCACAAAATATTCAGACTCAGGCCAAATAATAGGTACCAACGAAGGTAGCGTCAACTTTGGAACATTGTCGTATGATTCCAAAGAAAAAATATTTAAGGCTGCATGTTTTTACGCTGTGGATGCCTTCGTAGATTCAAATGAATCAAACTGGATGATTACCCATAATGTCGAAAGCATTAGGCATCAATCAAGAGGAGAAACTCTTGATCGCCATATTATTGTTACGTTTTTTCAATGGCATAGACCAACAGTTCCCGGGCCGGTAGCTCAACTCGGAAAATTTTCTTTTGCCGATAGTACAGGGAAAGCTTACAACTCTACTGTTTTGCCGGGAAAAGGATTAAGAATTATCTATGAAATTGCGAAAAAAAACGATACTGCGCTTGGAGTAACCCATATAACTGACAGTAAACCCATAGGACAATATCAAGGCAGAATAACCGTTACTTTTGTTGCTCAACAATAATATGTTTTTTGATTTCTCAGGTTGTTAGCTAAGATTTTGCTTATTTAACACAGTAAGAGTATCTTATTTTTAAAAAATCATGAGATATTCTTACTGTGTTTTGCGTATTTCTTCCTTATAATAGAATATACGTATCTTAAACTGTTAATTGTTAACAGAAACAAAATTTTGATTTTAGCCTTGAAATAAACAACATCCTGGGTTATAGTTTAAATGTAGTAAGAGAGTTTTGATTTTTTTAACACCTATAACTTAAGACTTTTAAAAAGAATTAACAATCCTTACGATAAAGCTTAATCTCCCGCAATGGAAGATTAAGAAAGCCACGGTCGATAGGGTTTAATATTTTTTTCACCCTGATATTTTCGAAGCCGGGCTGCCGAATAAGGATACCCTTAAAGCAGCGCGGCTTTTTTTATTGACTAAAACGAAAATATGACAACCAAAATCCAGAGAAAGATCAGAGCAGTAATCATCGCGGGGGCGATAGCAGCATCATTCTCCTCTCTGCCCGCCTGCGCCGAAGACTATCCGGTAGGCTATTTAGGCGCCGGATACCGTCCTTACCTTGATGGAAAGATCCAGTTTGGATACTATGTGGATACTTTCGTTCATGTTAACCGCCGCCAGGAAGAACGGGTATCAAAAAGAAAACAGATCGAAGACGTTATTTCCGGGGCTTCTCAAGCGGCTCCTCAAGCAAATTTCGCCATTTTTTCAGATAAAGCAAATTTACGCCAGCAGGCGGAACGCCTTAACGCACAAATCCAAAGTGATGTTCAAAAAGGAAAACAGAATTCTGCCGCTAACGGAGAATTCAAATATATAAAGAACTCCGACGGCAAGTTTGAATATTTTACCGACGGCTTACCTACCACTATTTTGAATGAACGCGTCGTTGATGAATTGGGTAACGTTGTTTTAAAAGATACCCACAATATGAAATACAATGATTCCAGATTACTTACCAGCTATGACGCGACTTCCAAGGACAATTTAGGAAATATCAGCCGCCAGTCTTGGACCGGGAAATACACACCTGATTCAGTTTTTTACGGATCTGATTTCACCAATGCCAATAAACTCTTCACCGAATATACCGTTAAAGAATTGGATCCCGCAGGCAACACCAGATCAACGGAATGGAAAGCGGGAAATTACGACGGAAAATTATTACGGGCTTTTTCCCAGCAAATCGAAGACAGCATTTATGGGAAAATGTCGTTTACCCGCAGCGGAATTGAATACGCAAATAATGATCCTAAAAAGCCCTTCTCGTATAAAGAAGAAGGTGTTGGGACCGATGAGCTCTTTTACTCCACGGACAGAACATGCACATCCTACAACGGAAAAAACCAAATCACCGGCTATCACGAAACAATTACCAACACCCAGATTGACGGAACAAAATCCGTAACCGACGTTAATTCCAAATTAACGTATCTGACGGTTGACCAGATATACAAAGATGTTGAAGCTGATCCGGACCGCCTGCTTGTTAATTATACCGAAGCAACCGTTCTTAACGCTGACGGTTCAACAAGAAAGGAAACGTCAACCACGAAATACCTTTATGATAATACTAAAACTCTTACCGACGCGAACACGCACAGCGATTTCACGGGCAAAGAACCTCAATGGTTTTCACTCAAAGACAAAAACGGAAATACCCTCAGTACCCTGCAAAAAGATGACGGCACGACCGAATATTTCTATATTAACTGCGCGACAAAAGAAAAAATTACCGTTGCAGAAAGCGACGTAACAAAAAAACTGGAAGACGGAAATTCTTATTCCGGCTACGCCGATACTAAATATCAGATTCTTTATGGAAAACCTATGTCATCAAGCGTTTATTCCTTAATCTCTCATTTCAGCGCCGAGGATGGCAGTTTATTCAAAATTGACGACACCACAACAACATTCTCTAACGGCCTTGTCAACAATATGCAGAGACAGTTAAACAGCCATGAATCAACGAGAATGATGTATCCGTATCTTGACTCTGACAATTCTCATATTGAAACCTTGGACATTACCACTACCAACGTCTATGACAACTTAGGAAATCTCAAAGACGGATACGGAATCGGAACCCATGCAGGATACGAGTTTTCACCTGAATCAACATGGATTTCTCAGTATACAGCAGATGTCGAAGTCAGCTACGAAGTTATATTAGGGAAACTCTTGAGAGAAGGATCTAAAGAAGTTCGTCATTACCAATCTCAGGAATAAGAATTTCAAAGGGGGAATTTATGAAAAACGAAAAGATTTTGGGAAACTGTAACAAACTTAAAAAGGGGGTGAATACCATGAGGGGGGTAATAGTTGGATTAACAGTACTTTTGGTTCTTTTCGCGGCCGGAAATGGTTTCTGCCAGCAGACGAATAACGCGACCGTATCCTCTACCAAGGATCTGGTTATCTTTGAATCGTATGCCAATAACGCGGCTGGTGTTCAGGTCAGCGGAACGAGAAGGACAGTCACAACACTGACATCGGTTAACGATCAGGGACAGAGACAGGTGACGTTAAGCGATCAAACCACAACTTTGAGATCTTTAGGCGGCAGCGGATTAAAACCGGTAAGCGTGGCGCTTTCATCGGATACTAATGCAGATGACGGATCAAGCTCTCACACCACCGGATCCACGACCTATTCATACAACGGCAACGGGCAGTTATTCGACGCTTCAGGCAGTGCTGATACGACCGGCAACAGAGGCCGCGACAACAACGGACAGCAGATCGGGACATACACCGCGCATTCCACCGATTCATACGCTATTCAGAACGGGGAAGCATTAAACAACAGATCTGTGACAACCGGTACAAACAATGGGCCGGACGGAGCATCCACGTCAACGTTTACGGAAACGAAAACCACGCAATACCAGATGATTCACGGCAGTTACCACACAACAAGCACTACAAGCAACAACGCGACCACAGGAACTGACGGAAGCGGCTCTAACATTACAAAAACATACACTTATCAAAGAGACGCGAACGGTGTTGCCACCGGAATGACTCCTACGCAAACCGGAACACAAACTATTAGAGACGACCAGGGCGGGTTAATCAATTTGACTATGCAGAATTACCAGGGATCAGCAGCGTATGACCCGACATTCGGTTACTATATTAACAATGAATCCTGGCAGTGGAGACAGCAAAGCGCATAAGAGTTGTAAAAAACTTTGATATGTAAACGAACAAAAAATGGGGGGGGAAAATGAAAAAGGGGATAGTAATCGTAAGTCTAACGGCAGCAGTTGTTATTATGTGTCTTCCGTTATTGGCTTCCGCGGTTGATATCGGTGATTTTTATTCTCACAGATTCTTCGGAAATCAATCAACGGTAGCCACATCCAACACACAACAGGCAGCTGCTTCAGTTCAGGCCGCGGCAACAACATCAACACAAGCGGCATCAACGGGAACAACTCAAAGCACCACACAGGCGACATCTACTGGAACAACTCAAAGTACTACGCAACAAGCTACATCTACAGGAACGACAAGTACCACTCAGCAGGCGACATCCACGGGCACAAGTTCCATCACTATTCCTGCTGTTAGCGGACCTGCGAATACTGACGCAAGCGGTTCAGCCACATTTACGCTTGCCAGCCAGCTTGATGCCAGCAAACTCAAAGAATTATGGGCCGCGGTCACTGTTGACGGAAAAACCGACTATTGGAAACTCGATCCCAGCATGATCAGTGCTGACGGTAAATCCATCAATATGAAATTCGACACCTCAAAGTATGACGGCAAAACCATGTCGCTCCAGTTCTATGGGATCGACCAAGATAATAAACAAACTTCATTCGCCAACCAAGTTACTATTAAGGTAGGAACTTCAACAACTACAACCACCACCCAGGAAGCTAAAGCTACTTATGACGCAGCCAAAGGGACGCTCACCTATACCGGCGCGGATGGAAAAGAAGTCAGCAAAACACTCACAGAACTTGGAATTAAAGCGGACTGGATGAATGAATTGGTAAAACTCGGCGGGACATTATCTGTCCAGACCAAAGCCGACGGCTCGGTTGCGCTTATTGTAGGAAAAGACTCCACCGGCGCGAAAAAATGGGAATATGATCCTTCAGCCCATTTAACCGCTCATTACACCGGTGACGTTGGAAAAGAAAAATGCAGTGTCGTAACATCTGAAGAATCCTATAAAAATTATATCTGGGGTTCAAAAGACGCGGCAGATCCAGGCAAAGGTCCTGACGGCCACATGGTTGTTCAGAGGTTCAATTATGATACTGCCGGAGCCCTTAAAACCGTTGATTATTTCACATGGTGCGCAGGAGACCGCGCGGGCACGGATAAAGCCAGATATATGTATCGCCAGGATACAGTCAAAGCGTCCACCACAACCGCTACTACACCCAGTTCCACTGTTACCGCAACCGGATCTACAACAGCAACGACTGCGGATTGTAAAACCGCTACTGATTGTTCCAATATTACCACCAAATACTACAATGATCCTTTCCCTGTTGATTGGGATCCAGTAATGACCTTAACAGTCTCTAAGGATTCGTACGGCAGATATATAGGAACAACTAAAGACGGTAAAGTATATTTGCTTACCACCAGAGTCGATGGTTTTGACGCCGATAAAGACGGAAAATCAGGCGCTGATGAAATGAACGCTATTGACTGGTCAAAACAGGTAGGAAAAGAAATCACCGTGCGCGGACATGAAGTTGTAGCGGACAGCGCGGGTGAAATGTATTCCGACGGAAAGAAAGCCGGCGTATTCGCCGTAGTCGACGTGATTTCTTCGGAAGAAACCGCAACGCTCAAAGCGAGCGGAAAGTTCGATTCAACCGTTTCAGATATGCAGAAAGTAGCAGCTGGGGTTGATCCTGTTCAAAGCGGCCTGGTCGGTAACAATACGCAAGCCGCTATGGGATTTGTTAACCTTTTCAACGGCGCTATGCCGACTACCGATCAATTATCGGGAACTCAGCATATTACCAGGTTAATGACCGGATTGGCACCGAAATACTTAGACAATATCAAAACTGCTGATATGACTGCTATCAGGCCATTTGCCACAATCGACCTGGAAACCGCCCTGAAAGCCGAAGAAGCAAGACGTTCGCAGGCCCAGAGCACAAGCAGTACAAGTACTTCCGGAACCAACACGGGAACCACGAGCACAACACAAACCGGCAGCGGTACAACCAGTTCTAGCGGTACCAACAGCGGTACTTCAACAACAAATACAGGAAC
>Ga0302251_1001789_pt1 | contig 11905 bp, 9 predicted proteins | sample AAG_RA_Gln_MG_FD_193534 | JGI IMG/M metagenome (GOLD analysis project Ga0302251, IMG submission 193534) | Enriched activated sludge microbial communities from anaerobic digester in WTTP, New Holstein, Wisconsin, United States - AAG_RA_Gln | ecosystem: Engineered > Bioreactor > Anaerobic >...
CATCTTCAATCCATGGTTTTTCTGAACGATGGGCAGCGATGATGCACCCAGTATTCTTTTGAATCGTCATTGCTGCACCGATATGATCCGGATGAGCATGGGTCAGGATGATGAGAGCAATCTCCGAAGGATCACGGCCATGTGCCTGAATGGTATCAAAAATCTGTTTTTCGCATCCGGCTACACCGGTATCAATGAGGGTTATGTTCTTCCCATAGATGATGAAACTGTACACAAACCGGTCAAGGAACAATCCGGGTGCAATCGGAATTCTAAACGAGTGGTATAATGCATCGACAGAGAGTGTAATCTGCATAGGTTATCCTGTTCTGTATGTTTGGAACTTTTATGCAAATATATACCGATAATAACTTATTCTGCATACATGAATGGACAATATGAATCGGGTCATTTATTACGCTTTTCTAGAATTGCTTCTCCTCCCCATTGATTGGATTCTATGTTGCAGAGGATGTACAAGGTTCATTGCGTATGTTTAGGGTGGAAATGCCTCAATCATGAAAAACCGGGATGAGATTCTGATTCTAACCTTTCAGGACATTATTCCCTTCTTCTATGGGATCGGAAAAAGAAAATGTTTTCAATCATAGTACAACTAATTATCATAATGATTATGCTACCAAAAAACCAATGAAAACTCATGGTTTTTGGGAGTCAGCCTGATTTTTTCCTGATTACCTTCTCACTGATCTATCTGATAATAACGGCAATACTCTCCCTGATTCTGATTTGGAGTAGAAATGTACGGAATAATCCGGCTATTCTTCCCTTTCAAATCCTCCTTGTTTTATTCATTATTGCAACTGTAATTCTTTCATTATTTTCATTTACCAATTCACTTGACACATGGATACTACTTGAAAAAATTGGATATTTTAGTTATGCTTATGCATCTGTTTTTTTCTTTATTGTTACCTGGCAATACATTGGGTATAAGGATATCTGGCGATGCAAACTAACACCCCTGATGTTTATCGTGCCCTCTATTACTATCCTTTTGCTGTGGATGCCCGGATACCAGAGCCTGATGATGTCAGGTTTTTATTTTGATACGTCAGGGATTGTCCCTACTTTAGTATACCAGTACGGAATCTGGGGATATGTACATACAATCAATAATGTAATCTTCATGTTTGGATCGCTGGTATTACTGGTTATTTCCTTCTATTCTCACACCGATACTCGCAAAAAGGGAATCCAGTATCTTTTAGCAGGTTTCATTATCTTTTGTATATGGAATATGCTCTATACGGCTGGTTTTATCCCCCTTTGGGTTTTCAATCTTCCGTTTCCGCTTTTGTTATTCAGCATTTTGATGAGCATAGCAATTTTTCGATACAATGCTCTTGATTTTCTGCCGATGGCGAGGAATCTTGTACTTGAGCAGATCAGTGATCTTTTTCTCATTATCTCTGTTGACAACCGTGTGATAGATATCAACCCATCAATGGCCCAGGCTTTTGATCTCAATCACAGATCTTCAATAGGTGCTCATATTTCTGAAGTTTTTTCTAATTATCCTGATTTCATCTCCATTTTATCAGAATCTGATGGAAATGTTTCTTTTTTTTCTCTCAAGAAAGGGGAATTAGCCCTTATCTATGCTATTAAAAAGTCAACGATATCGGACAAAGAGGGGAATGTACTTGGAAATGTGCTCATCCTGCATGATATTACAGAACTTGAACATGCACTGGATATGCTTGAAAAATCAAATACAGAATTACAATTAATAAATACAAAGCTCCAGGATGAAATAACTGAACGAAAAAAAGTTGAAGGGGCACTTCATCTTACGATGAAAAAATTAACCCTATTAAATTCGATGACTCGGCATGATATCAGGAACCAGTTAAGAACCATATTGGGATTTCTTTATTTTGATAAGAAAGAATTAACAGATCCTGAACAAATTCGTCGGAATCAAATGGAAAATAATGCATGTCTTTCTATTCTGAATCATATTGAGTTTGCTCAATTATATCAGGATGTTGGAAAATATGAACCCATATGGAATTCGGTTTCAGAAATAATAGAGAAGGTGATTGGTCAGTTGAATCTCTCGGAGATTAAAATTATTCACGATATTTCTGATTTTGAACTTTTTGCTGATCCCATGTTTGAAAAAGTCCTATACACATGTTTTGATAATAGTATCAAACATGGGGAGAGAGTGACAGAAATTAAGATATGGGTTGAAACTCATTCTGATTCCTGTTCACTTATGTATTGTGATAATGGTGTTGGGATTCAAGAAGATGAGAAAGAAGTTATTTTTAATCATGGGTATGGAAAAAATACCGGCATTGGATTATTTTTAGCCAAAGAAATTCTGGCAATAACCAAGCTCACCATCAAAGAGACCGGAGAGCCGGGGAAAGGATCAAGATTTGAGATTGAGATCCCAGCTGGGTTTTGGAGAATAAATTTCAGTACTCAACAAAATATCTCTTAAAATCTAACCAGTTCATTAATAATGGTCACATTACAGTCTCTTCATTGGATCATTTTTTACACAAAAGTTATATTTTGCGAGATAGAGTATTAATAGACTTTGAACGCATAATTCTTCGTTTATTTTCTCTCTGAATGATTCAGGCATCTTGATGTGCTCAATAATAGCACAGTTTCTTAGTTAAGGCTGAAAAAACCAGGGAGGTTTTGTATAGATTTTGATTAGTATATAAAAGGAGAGTATAGTATGCAGATATCTAAAATTCTCGATATATCCGGGCCGGTGGCCCTGTATGAAAAAGGCACAGCATGTATGTGGGAGGACGAGTATATTTCAAGCCAACTCCTGCAGATTCACCTGAGCCAGGAAACCGATTCAGCAAGTAGAAAACGATCAACCATCATGAGGACCGTTGATTGGATTTTGGGAAACATCAATGGGTCCGAAAACTCAATTCTTGATCTTGGATGTGGTCCTGGATTATATTGCGAACTGCTGGCAGAACGAGGCCACCATGTTACCGGAGTGGATTTTTCAAGGCGTTCTATTGATTATGCAAAGAAGGAAGCAGCAGCGAAATGCCTGGATATAGAATACATCTGTCAGAATTATCTTAACCTTACCTTTGATAACCGGTTTGACCTGGTGATGATGATTTATTGTGACTTTGATGTGTTGATCCCTGCGGAAAGAGAAAAACTCCTGAAAAATGTCTATCAGGCTCTCAAACCAGGAGGTTTATTCATTTTTGATACGCTCAACACGAAATCTCCTGACAAAATGAACGTACCGGGAAAATCATGGGAGGTTGCCGAGAAGGGATTCTGGAAAGATGAGCCGTATCTTGCTTTATCTGAAACGTTTCACTACGAAGAGAAACAGGTAATCCTTCAGCAGCATATTGTCTGCCCGGAATCGGATGATCCTGTGATTTATCGATTCTGGACACATTATTATGAGTCTGAAGGCTTATCATCAATTCTGAGTGATTACGGTTTTCATTCGGTTCAATCATTTGAAAACCTGTTACCTGATGATGGGTCAGGTATGCATGAGATGGTTACGTTCTATGTAGGAAAAAAGTAAATTCGGGTACTAGATACCCGGAATCCCTGATTTTTGGACACATGACACGTATTCAGCAACCAGATAATAATTATTCAGATCTTCTTCATCAAGACCGCGATATACGAATAACTCATCCCAGAGCTGACTACTTCCTTCGACCATGAAATATCCTGATTCGAGTTCAAAGCCAACAATAATATCACATCCCTTGAACACATCAACCTGATTTTCATAGAGACGTTTTCCGGTTCCGGTGTTTTCTATCTGGAAGACCTGTGGCAGAGGATTTTTCCCGGTTGAAATCTTTTGTGCGGAATATTCGTTCAGGATTACATTATCAATAACGACCTGAAGCAGGCTTTCTTCGTTTCGTTCTATGACCGGATAGTTCTCTTTTAGGTATGCAATGACGTCTTGTATTGGTTTCCTATTCGGTTTGAGTCCTGGTCTGAAGGTATTATACGTTTCTTTCCATGACTGGACCATTTCCGGGGTTGGTTCCTGCATGAGCATAATGAGGTGAAAGATATCTCACTCATGAATAATCAATGGATCCTATATTCCCGCCCACTCATACCGATGTAGGTGGAGTAACCCCACGATCGTAAAATAATTGATCTTGTTTTTTTACCATCTCCCCCACTCCTAGAACGTTTCCAGGCTGCTTAAAACATTCAATGACATCCAACATATCCAATAACCGAGTTATTGAGTATTTTTTTCCACGGTGTTCAAAGATTATTTTTCCCCTCTTTCTTCTTGCAAATTATTGATCCTTTCTTTCAGTATAAACTCTAATTTTGCCCTGATTTTTGCATTCTGTTCATATTCATAGGTAACTAAATCCTCATCCTTTCTTCGTACCTGTTCATACACATCTTTGTATGAATTCTTTAGATATTGCATAATATTGACATCTTTCTCTCTTGGAATTAAATCCTGTAATATTTGAAATTGATATCGTTCAGTCGCGTTGAATTTTTTCTCCATCCGATTCCATACGGTATCACATGCTTCCTCATAAGGCACACCTTGCATCTCTAATTTTTTCGTTTCTTCCAGGAATTCCTTTCCTTTTGAACTGATAAGAGTATTCGTACCCATTACATCGTCACGTATTACTTTTGCTACTTTTTCAGGGAAATCGAGAGGGCTGCTTGGGATCTTTAATATATTTGTGCCAATCTCTTTTATGGTATCAATGAGAAGTTCAGATAATGTTTCATCATCATATGTGCCTATTGAATCGATATCAATATACGGATATTCTGTCTCATAAATGTCAATATGCCTATTGATCTGGTCCTGAATTTTTCCAGCCAATTCTGGATCATCCAAGAGAACAGAGATTATATCTTCACTTGACGCATCGATTTTCCATTCCTGCCGGATAAAGAAGGCCTGATTATCTAAATCAAGTGACTCTTTTTGTTTATTTTCTCCATTCTCGTCAACTTTTTCTTTATCTGAAGCGGTCTGTTCTTCCGAAGATTCCTCTGATGTATCTTTTGTCATCACACCAGTCAGAGCTCCGGCAAGGTCTAGAGAAGAACTGCCGGTCAAGGGGTTTTCATCTTCGATTGTGTATTCTTCTTTCTCATTCTCATCAGTCGGTTTCAGGATCATCTCAAGAGAAGTATCCTCGTCTTCTTCTTTCGTGGTATCTGAAGGCTCCTTCACATTTCCTTCTTGCAAAGGGGCGTTCCCGAATACATCTCCGTTTTCAGTGCTTTGTGTTGTCGAGTCATACGTATCATCGATTGAACTCATAACCGTGTCAAGAGCATCATCCTCTCTTTGAGTGGTTGTGCTATCAGAAGTCTCCAGTTGTTCTTCAGGAGCAGTATCCCGTCCCAAATCTTTCATTATCTCGTTCCATCGTTCATTTAATTCTTCTTCAGAATATTGTGTCTCTGTGGTTACGTACCCAAAGTTATTGAGATAAAAAACAGTCTTGGTTTTGGGATCATACAATTGATTTGCCTCTTCATCAATGGTAATCTCATCAGATGCTTTTGATTCATTCACATAAACATCTGGAATTTGTGTCGGCTTTGGAGTTGTTGTCAAGGGAGGGTATTTTTTGTTGTCAGTGTCATGATCACATACCCCATTCCCATCAAGGTCAATGTAATCCTTGCAGATATGTGGTGAATTATGAAAACAGGTTGCTGCTGAAGTGGGAACATTCGCCAGAGAACATAGGATGAGAGTTATACAGATAAGTGCTATGAAGGAACCGGAGTTGTAAAGAGATGAATATGGATCCATGAAGTGAATTCGTACATTTCCTACATAAGGATAACGATCACAGTATGTTCATTCCGATCCAACTATATATCATCTTTTATAATTTGAATTTGCATTAAAGTAAATTTTTTATACTACAAAATATGATAAAGCCGTATGAAAGGACTCATTTTATTGTTCATCATGATGATATCGCTCAGTATCCCGGTCATGGCAGCGGAGGAGCAGGAATGGACTCCTTTTCGAGCCGATTCAAGGATTGATATAAACTTCCCATCACACTGGAACTGGCAGGAGATCCAGACAGGTAACAAAGGGATGAAGGCGTACTTGATGACAGATAAAAAAAGCCCGGGGCTGTATTCGCTTGTGATGGTTGCAGACAATCCCTTCTATCAGATTCCTGACAAGGATGTCCTTAATGAACTGCTATTTTCTTTAATGAATGATTATCCTGATTATGTTCAGCAAGGTGAGACAAAGTTTGGTTCTGATGATAAACGTCCGTATTTCTCACTCTCTCAATGGGAAAATAACACAACGGGAGAAAGACTCACTCTCATTGTTGCAGGATCAAAAAAGTCAATCGTCTATCTCTGGATGGTATATCCATCGGAACTCTTGGAGAAGGCATATCAATCACTCATGAATGACATGGCAACATCGTTAAAAATATTTTAATATTTTTTCCATATTCATCATTATCCAGCACTTCATCGAACTCCTCACTCCTGAATTTTTCAGGGTCTCTTTTCCATAGAACTGCTACAACTGTTACAACTGCTACACGGGCGTTAAATTTGATAAAGATACCTCAATACTGCGATATTGGTGAAAGAAGATAGTTCCATTGAATAATGATATGGGGGCTTTCGAATGATCGGTCATTTTATATGATGAATTGTGGAGTCAGTGACTCCACTATCATGTTTCACGGAATACTTGCTATAACCGATTTTTGCACTTTTTGGTGATATGAATGGGATAAGATAAAAAGGATACCCAGATTTACACATTTTTCCTGGAAGTCTTGCATAAGTGCGATACTTGCTATTCAATCAAACCTACAGAGGAATTGTGAGCGATAAGCTGATGAGTTCCCATTACATATAATAGATAAGAAGGAACTGGGATGTTAAGGACATATAAGGCGATTATAAGAAATAATTATGTTGAATGGGATACCGACATACATGAGATTATAAACTCAGATAGTCCAGTTTCAGTGTATATTACTATTTTAGATGAACCCAAACCAGACAATGATGTCGAAAGAGGCAAATGTATGGTTTCAGCTTTGAACAAGTTAGTTAAAATAAATGCATTTGGCGATGTTGATGATCCAGTTGAGTTCATACGGGAAATGAGGCAGGAGAGAGAGTTACCAGGAAGACAAGATGCTGATTGATAGTAATATAATCATTTATGCCATGCATCCCGATAAGGAAATTATCCGAAAATTAATTGAGAAAAATTCACCCTTTGTCTCCGTTGTCAGTTATGTCGAGGTACTCGGATATCATAAATTAAGTGAAATTGAGAAGGAATATCTCGAAGTTTTTTTCAAAAATGCGAAAATGTTACCGATTTCTCAAAATGTATTAAATTATGCAGTAAAACTCAGGCAAATAAGAAAAATGACATTGGGAGATGCACTCATTGCAGGCACGGCACTTACTCATGATATTACATTAGTTACCAGAAATATTAGCGACTTTCAATGGATCGAGAACCTAGAGTTACTTAATCCATTTGAATAGATTATCGCAATATTTGTAGATCCAGTTCCTTTCATCATGTAATGTATGCAGGAAAATATATGTTCAGAAATCCCCACCAAATTCACTTCTTTTTTTAGTGGGTCTCTTTTCCATAGAACTGCTATAACTGTTACAACTGCTACACGGGCGTTAAATTGAATAAAGATACCTCAATACTGCGATATTGATGAATCGTCTCCAAAGTGACCTATGTACAACAGAGATGGGACATTCTCCCTCCTGAACTGAGGGAGTAATTTGCTCATTTTTTTTAGCCTGGAAATTACCCCTCTTTTTAACCAGAGGAGTTAATTAATACCCATGAAAATTACCAAACTTTGGTAAAAATTACCCCCTATTTTAGCCAAGTTATATAAACCCAAATCATCTATATCAAAGGATAATGTTTCGCACTATAACGTCTCATCTGGCATCCTGGAAAAAAAACCACCGTTCTCCTCTTCTTATCAGAGGTGCAAGACAGGTTGGAAAAAGTTATAGTGTTGAACAATTTGGTAAAACTGAATTTAATAATTTTATTTCACTGAATTTTGATTTAAATCCGGGGTTAATCTCAATATTTGACTCAAGAGATCCTGATTCTATAATTAGCCAGATAGAAATCTTATTCCGGGTAAGAATCACAAAAGATACACTCATTTTTCTGGATGAAATCCAGGAATGCCCAAATGCGATAACTTCTCTTCGGTACTTTAAAGAATTACGCCCGGATCTTTTTGTAATAGGAGCGGGTTCACTCCTTGAATTTGCATTTACCGAAGATATCCGGATGCCCGTTGGAAGAATTCAATTTTTAAATATGTTCCCCCTTTCCTTTTATGAATTCATGAAGGCAATGGGTGAAGAAAACCTCATATCTTTCCTCAATACCGTTTCATATTCTGATACTATCTCTTCAGCAGTTCATGAACATCTCCTCTCACTTTTACGGACATATTTTGTCCTTGGAGGAATGCCTGAAGTCATCGTCTCACACAATGAGACAAAAAGTTTTCTGGAGGCTTCCTATGTTCAGGATTCACTTATTGAGACATATAAACGTGATTTTTATAAGTATGCCCAATCATCAGAATTAATTCATCTCCAGACTGTTTTTTCTGCTATCCCCCGGATGGTATCGGAACAGATAAAATACGTAAATATTGACAGGGAATCAAGATCCCGTGACTTAAAAAAGGCATTACACTTACTCACTCTTGCACGGGTGATAACTCCGGTCTCAAGTACCGATGCATCAGGACTTCCCCTTGGTGCGACACTTTCAAGCAGACAGAAGTATATTTTTTTAGATATCGGACTTATGCAGCATCTTTGTGGATTGAATACTGAAATTTTAAGCCAAAAAGATATGATGCAAATAAACAAAGGAAATTTAGCAGAACAGTTTATTGGCCAGGAATTATTGGCACTCGAAGATCCATTTATCAGTTCTGAACTATATTTCTGGGCTCGTGATAAACAAGGGAGTTCGAGTGAAATTGACTATTGTATTACCAGAAAAGGAAAGATATACCCTATTGAAGTAAAATCAGGTACGACAGGAAAATTACGATCGCTTAGAATATTCATGGACGAGAAAAAACCACCTTTCGGAATCCGTTTCTGGGAAGGAGAAATCAGTTTTCATGACAATATTTTATCAATACCACTCTATATGGTCGGTGAAGCCGGGCGGCTTATTGATGAGGTTTTCGAATCAGAAAAGAACAATATCTGATTAAAATTTTTAGGAATCCGGGTAATAGGTGGTTAAGAGATGGACTGCATAGGTATGTCCCTGGACGATCTCGAATCCTGAGCGATAAATCCGGCCACCAGCAGAAAAGCAGAATTGGCAAGCACAGGAGAGACAATAGTGTCAAACCCTCAAAAGGTTCCGGCACGGATGGTCAGATACCCTGCCTGTTTTCCATCAGTGTTCTCGCACACGAGTATTCCGGTATAACACTCCGGAAAAAACTACAATAGATCGAATAGTGGAGTCAGCGACTCAACAATTTAGGTTCGGCCTTATCTCAAGATAGTTTATTATATAATGAATTGTGGAGACAGTGTTGCCATAATTATGTAGAACAGGGTATATTCTCACCATAACCAATTTTAGCACCTTCTGGTGACACGAAAGCGACAGAATAAAAAGGATCATTTTTTATAATTTCCCTATATCAAACTATAAAAAACATACCATTATGACGACTTGTTCAGTATCTGGAAATTCATTCATCAATAAAAACATTTTTCTATGTCTATCATTATAGAACTTATATCATACAATCAGATCATTCCTCACGTTTTCAATAATAAGACCAATTTCACAACTTTGCAGATACCATGACCGTGAACCAGAATCCTGAACAGATAGCTCGGGACACCATCGACCGGAAATTGATCGAATCCGGATTTGCGGTCAAGGAATACCCGACTGATGCTCTGCCTGCTGATTATTTTCTGTTTATGGACCGGGTTTCTGTTGGGATTATCGAGGCAGTGTAAAATTCAGAGAGTATTATTAGAATAAGCAGGATTTAGAGACATTAGCAAAGGGATAACAGAATATACGATGCCACAACTTGAACTGATCGAAGCAATCGAGAAACGCCTCTGGAAATCAGCAGATAATCTTCGTGCAAACTCCAACTTTGCCAGCAATGAGTACTTCCTTCCGGTGATGGGACTTATCTTCCTTCGTCATGCATACAGTCGGTATCTCATGGTGAAGGATGAGATAGAAAAGAACCTTCCAAAGCGTGGAGGAAAAACCCGTGCTCTCACCAAGGAAGATTTCTCCCAGAAGAGTGCTATCTATCTTCGCCCCGAAGCCCAGTATGATTACCTGGTTTCTCTTCCTGATAGCAACGACCGTGCGGGTGCAATCATCGCTGCGATGGAGTCAATTGAGGAGGATTATGATCTTGAAGGTGTACTACCAAAGGAAGAATACCGTGCTCTTGAGAATGATGTCCTGAAACAGACCCTTCAGATCTTAAACCCGGATGAGCTCAAACAGGCGTCCGGGGATGTGTTTGGTAGGATATATGAGTACTTCCTTACCCAGTTTGCAGACCTCAAAGCCCACGACAACGGTGAATTTTTCACCCCGGTCTCTCTGGTATCACTCATTGCCAATATCATCGAACCAAAGGAAGGCATTGTGCTTGATCCGGCCTGTGGGTCTGGTGGCATGTTTGTCCAGAGTGCTCATTTTGTGGAAAGGTTAAATCAGAGTCCGACTGAGCATCTGACATTTAAGGGGATGGAGAAGAATGCAACCACTATCCGGCTTGCCAAGATGAACCTGACTGTTCATGGACTGGAAGGGGATATCATGAAGGCTATCACGTATTACCAGGACCCTCATGAATTATTTCAAAAAGCGGATTATGTGATGGCAAATCCTCCGTTCAATGTTGACGAAGTGGATGCCGACAAGGTAAGGAATGATCCCCGTCTTCCGTTCGGTCTCCCCGGTGTGAATAATCAGGATAAGGTCTCGAACGGCAACTATCTCTGGATCAGTTACTTTTACAGTTACCTGAATGACCATGGCAGGGCCGGGTTTGTGATGTCTTCCCAGGCATCAAGTGCTGGACGGGACGAAGCAAAGGTCAGACAGAAACTGGTGGAGACCGGAGCGGTTGAAGTCATGGTCTCTATCCGGTCGAATTTCTTTTACACCCGGACGGTTCCCTGTGAACTCTGGTTTTTGAACCGGGCCAAACCGGAAGAGATGAATGATTCGGTTCTGATGATCGATGCCCGGAATATTTTCCGGAAGGTTACACGGAAGATTTATGATTTCAGTCCTGAGCAGGAGCAGAATATTCTTGCGATTGTCTGGCTGTACCGGGGTGAGACAGAGCGATACCTGGAACTGGCCTTAGGATACTGTGAGACGATGCTGAAAGAGGCTAAATCATCGGTCAATTCCGGAGATGAAACTCTTCTCAATCAGTTCTGCCAGAAGATGACCCTGTTTTTGGACACCGCCCGGCCATTTATTATCAGGCTTGCCGAGGATCATGCAGCGAAAGAGATCTTCTCCGAGCTTGAAGGAGAGAACGCCCAGTTATCTGAAGATATTACCGGATTTGCGAAAGCTACATCTCATGAACAAAATCTCTGGGAGAAACAGGATACTTCGAACGGGGGACTGAAGATTGCAGTTGACCGGCTCTCTTCTCTTGCGGATAGCAGTCATGCACTGGTAACCCAGGTAGATCTGATTTCGAAACTTGCAAACCGGCTTATTGAGACCTGCGAGAAGGATGGTCAGGCGAAAGAGTCAGATCTCTGGTCAGGTCGGGATTTAAACCGTATTCTGAAAGATGCT
>Ga0302251_1001791_pt1 | contig 11900 bp, 14 predicted proteins | sample AAG_RA_Gln_MG_FD_193534 | JGI IMG/M metagenome (GOLD analysis project Ga0302251, IMG submission 193534) | Enriched activated sludge microbial communities from anaerobic digester in WTTP, New Holstein, Wisconsin, United States - AAG_RA_Gln | ecosystem: Engineered > Bioreactor > Anaerobic >...
GCTGTCCGTGTAAATAAAGTCTGAAATCAAAGAATTAAATTGGCATTTTGAATGGTTTTCGGAAGAATCGCAACTTATTTGGTGGCCGCCAATCCCAATAAAATCAATCTCCTTTTTTGAAATATCAGGAAATATTTTTAAACCGATATTCTCGGAAGCGTTTCCTTGCGTTGGCGAAGCTGCAGATTGGTAATATGTTTTTTCAACAATCCAATTTGCCGGATATTGGAATTCAAATCCTTTCCAACGATATATTTCCCAATTGGAAACATTGACGGTTTCAATTTGATCAGATGCGGTTTGGGGCCCGGTTTCTTGGACCGCGGGAACGGCTGGCGACGTTGGCTTGCCGATTTGCGTTTGGTAAAAATAAACCCCGGCGCCGGCCAAAAGCGTGGCCGCGACTATCAGCGCGACAGCAATCGTCGCAAATCCGTTTTGATTTTTTTTCATTGATGTTTATTTTAATTTAAATTATTTCATTTTAACAAATCAACGCCAAAAAAAACAGACGCCGCCGCTTAAATCAAAAAACAGGGCATACCCTGTTTTGTTTTGTATTTTTGCATTTGCAGGAGCGAATAATCATTCGCCCTTACGCGATCATCCCAACGCTTCTTTCACCAGCTTTCCCGCCATTCCGCTGTCGGCCTTGCCCTTTATTTTGGGCATCAAAATTGCCATCACTTTGCCCATATCTTTAATGGTGGCCGCGCCGGCTTGCGCAATCGCGCCAGCGACAAGTTTTTTGATTTCGTCTTCGCTAAGCTGGGCGGGCAGATAACGCAGGAGGACTTCAATCTCTCCCTTGTTTTGCGCAACCAGATCAGCGCGGCCTCCCTGCTCAAACAGCGCGATGGCATCGCGAAGTTTTTTAACTTCGGCGGAGATTACGACAATGATATCGTCGTCGGCAAGCACCGCTTGAGCAATGTCTTCGCCCGCCTTGCTGGCCTGGAATTGCTTTTCTTTTTCTTTGTTAAGAAGAGCGGCTTTAAGGTTCTTCAAAACCGAAAGTTCGCCTTCTTTTTTTTCCTTGAACGCCGCCTTGAAGTCTTCGTTGATTTTATCTTTCAACATTGTTGGAAGCAAAAAAAATGCGCCGCTAAGCTTTGCGCATTTTTTTGATTAAATCGTATTTTTTCTTGGTTTCAATTTTGCGCAGGGCGGATCTCTTTTGCATATTGTCCGATTTTGCCCGCTTGGCAAACTGGCGCCGCCGCTTTTCCAGCAAAATGCCGCTCTGTTGCACCGCTTTTTGGAACCGGCGCATCATCGCTTGCGCGTTTTCGCGCTGTTTTCTTCTGATTTCCAAAGCCATAAGATTTATTAATTATAAGTTATAAATTATCAATTCTAGCCGGTGGCGAACGGCAACTCTTCGCCGCCCACCAAGTGAACGTGCAGATGATCCACCGACTGGCCGGAATCTTTGCCGCAATTGATGATCAGGCGATAGCCGCTTTGGGCCACCCCCTTGATCTTGGCGATTTCGGAAACCGCCAGCAAAATTTGTGACAAATATTCTCCGTCTTGCGCTTCCGCCTCTTGGATGCTGGCAATATGTTTCTTGGGAATAATCAACACGTGCACCGGATGCACCGGCTTGATATTTTCAAACGCCAGCACCCGGTCGTTTTCCCACACAACTTTCGCCGGAATCTCTTTGTTAATGATTTTGCAAAACACGCACTCCATATATTTACCTCAATTTCGGTTATTCGTCAACCTCACTTCCGCAGGCGTTTTTTCACTTCCGCCACCGCGGCGTCAAAATTCAAAACCTCCTGTTTGCCCGATTCCATATCGCGCAGGATCACGGTGTTCTCAAGCGCTTCTTTCTGGCCCAAGAGCAACGCATACCGGGCGCCGTATTTGTCGGCAACCCTCAATTGCGATTTCAACGAATCGCGGTCAAACGCCTCGCCGGTCGGAATTTGGGCGCGGCGCAACTCTTCAAAAAGTTTCAATGATTTTTTCTTGCCCAACCCGCCCAGTTGCGCCAAAAAGACTTTTACTTTTTTGTCTTTGCCGATTTCAATGTCCGCGGCTTTCATCGCCAAAACAACACGATCAACTCCCATGCCGCCGCCAACCGCGAAAGTTTCCTTGCCGCCCATCATTTTAACCAGCGCGTCATAGCGGCCGCCGCCGGCCAGCGCCACCGGCGCCTTTTCTCCCTCTCCTTCCCGGAACATTTCAAAGACCGTCCGCGTATAATAATCCAAACCGCGCACCAAATAAGGATTCAGGCGATAGGGCAAGCCAAGCTCTTCCAGATATTCCAAAACTTCCTGGCAGTGTTTTTTGCATTCGTCGCAAAGATGATCCACCGCCTGCGGCGCCTGCGCTTTGACCGATTGGCATTTTTCTTCTTTGCAGTCAAGCACTCTCAGCGGATTTTCTTTCACCCGCCGCCGGCAATCGGCGCAAAGGGAGTTCTGGCGGTTCTTCAGATAACCGGCCAGCGCCCGCCGATATTGCGGCCGGCAAACCGCGTCGCCAATGCTATTGATTTCAATGGCGATATCCTTCAAGCCCAACTCGCGCAACAAATTAAAGTATATTTGAATGATTTGCGCATCAATAATCGCTCCACCCTGGCCGATTGCTTCAAAGCCCAACTGCCAAAACTGGCGATAACGGCCGGCCTGAGGTTTTTCATAACGGAAAAACGGCCCCCAATACCAAAGTTTGACCGGCGGCGGCCAATTGGCCATCCCGTGTTGCAAATAAGCGCGGACGACCGGCGGCGTCCCCTCGGGACGCAACGCCACATTGTCGTTACCCTTGGTCTTGAAAACAAACATCTGTTTTTGCACAATCTCCGTGGTCATACCCGTGCCCTTGATGAAAAGATCGCTGTCTTCCAAAATCGGCGTTTCTATCCGCGAGAAACCGTAAAAGTCCGCGATCTCTTTGGCGGTTTCATAGATTTTTTCGTAATATTTCTGATCGTCGGGCAAAATGTCGTGCATGCCGACGACGCTTTGGATTTTTGGTTTCATAGCAAAACAGGTCATTAGAGGTTTGTTGCCAATTTGGCAACAAACCCATTAGTAGCTGGGTGTCTGAATCCGCGTGATGCTGTTTGGCGGCCAAAGGCGGACTTCCACCCGGCCGATGATGTTTCTTTGCGGCAATTCTCCCCAATCCTGCGAATCGGAAGAATAAGGCCGGTTATCCCCCAACACAAAATACTCGCCGGACGACAAGGTTGCCGGCGGCATATCCGGCGCTTTTGACCCGGCGGGAATATAGGCCTCATCCAGCGTCCAACTTTTTTCTCCGGCGGTGATGATCACTTGTCCGCCACTGATTTCCACCGTTTCCCCCGGCAAACCGATAATCCTTTTGATAAAACGCTTGGAAGCGTCCAGCGGATATTTGAAAACCACCACCTCCCCCCTTTCCGGTTCGCGAAAGCGATAGGAAAGCTCGTCAACGATCAGATAATCCGCCTCATAAAAATTCGGCTCCATTGACGAACCCTGGATGACGAACGGCTGGAACAAAAAATAACGGATTGGCAGGACAATCGCCAGCGCCAAAATCACGATTTTGGCCACTTCCCAGATAAACTCACCCGCGTTTTGCAATGCTGAAGACATGCGTTTTTTGATTAATTTCAATTGATTTTAAGCGAAAACATCTTTCATTATACCACAAAAATCCTCTTCCGCAAGAGAGTAAATTGCATAGGTGTCACCTATGCAATTTACTTAAACGCTCCCTAAATTTAACGCGAAGGTCCAGCCTTTGCGACCCTTGCGATTACCCGGCGGGAAAATATGCTATAATGGCCTAATTATGGAAAAGAAAATGATGGAAAAAACGCCGGCCGTTTTCATCATCGGCCTGGGAAACCCGGGAGATAAATACCAGAACACGCCGCACAACGCGGGGTTTCTTGCGGTTGACGAATTCGCGCGGCGGTTTGAGTTTCCGAAATTTGCGATGATGCCCGACGGCATTTTGGTCGCGCGCAAAGAAATCTTCGGCAAAACCGTGATTTTGGCAAAGCCGCAGATGCTGATGAACAATTCCGGCAAAGCGCTGGCAAAATTGTTCAATCATTTAAAAATCCGCCCGAAAAAATCCCGCCCCGATCTTTGGGCGATAAACGACGATTTGGACATCCCTCTTGGTAAAATCAAAATCTCGCAAAACCGCGGCGCGGCGGGACACAAGGGCGTGCAGTCAATCATTGACCAACTGAAAACCAAAAACTTTATCCGCTTTCGCATCGGCATCGCCTCGCCGATCGCGCAAACAAAAAAAATCCCCGCCGATAAATACGTGCTCAAAAAAATCCCCGCCGCCGATCGCACCCCGTTTGATCAAGCCATCGGGACGGTCATATCCGCTCTTTCTCTCGCCCTCTCCGACAACCCGGAAAAATCAATGACCGAATTCAACCAATAATCTTTAATCATTAATCGTTAATCTTTAACAAAATCCAATAAAAAGGCTGAAATTAAGTAGGCTAAAATTTTAAAAAAGACGGGTCAGATAAAAATTTTGAAAGCGGCACAAATTTTATTTTTTGGCCGTCTTTTTCAATTTCCGCCTCCAAGCCCCAAGTCACCACCATCAAATTGCCGCAAGAAAATGTTTTTGCCGCGGCCAGCAACGATTCAATTTCCCGCGCCGGCAATTCGGCCATGGTTTCCGCATAGGTTATCTGGTAAAGTCCCATTGCCTGGCCGTTTTTCATCGCCAGAAAATCAACTTCGCGCCCGCGATAATCTTTCCAAAAGAACACTTCCAAAATCCCGTCATGGGCGCAACGGCGCAAAAACTCCAAACAAACCGCCTGCTCCATCAAATGCCCGATATTCCGCGAAAACACACCGCCGTAGCGCGCCGAAAAATAAGTGTCGGCCGAATAGATTTTTTTTGCCGATTGCAATCTTTTTTTGACGCTGGGCGAACCGGTTTCCAGAACAAAAACAAAATACGCGTTTTGCGCGGCGCGCAGATAATCAATCACGGTGGTTTTTCCGATCTTATGCCCCAAACTCTTCAAGCTGGCGGCAAATTTGGAGTAAGTAAAAAACCGGCTGTTTAAAACCAGCTTCAAAAGATCGCGCAAAGCATTTTTATTTCTTATTCTTTCCCGGCCAATAATGTCCCGTTGGACGAATGTTTGATAGTAATCGTCCAAAAGCATCGGCCGCAATCCCTCTTGCGCCAAAACAATTTCGGGCAATCCGCCAAAATTCAAGAAGTCGCGCAAAAGATAGAGTTTTTGTTCAAGCGGTGTTTTTTCAAGATCAATTTTTTTGAATTTCAAATATTCCCGCCAATTGAGCGGAAACATTTGCACGTTGACGGTGCGCCCGCGCAATTCCGTGGGAATTTCCGCCGAAGACAATTTGGAAGACGACCCGCTCAAGATTAAACGATAGCGGCTGGTTTCATTGATCCGCCGCGCCCAGCGGCTCCAATCGGGAATTTCCTGAATTTCATCCACCAGCAAAAACAACGATTTTTGCCCATACATTTCCCCCAAAACCTCAACCAGCTGAGTTAAAACAAACGTCTCTTTGGGCAAACGCTCGTCTTCGCAATTGAAATAAACGCAATTGTCTTTGCCGTATTTTCGGGCAAAATTAAAAAGCGAAAAAGTTTTACCGGTGCGCCGAAAACCGGTCACGCAAATTATTTTCCTCAAGTTGGGGTCAAAATAATCCATTAAATCGGTTTCCCGATCGCAAATTGCCGGCAATTCGCTTGCTTGCCAGCTTTCCACGATTTGCCGCAATAATTGCTTTATATTTGTTTCCATATAGGACAATATTATCAAATATCGTTCTATAATGCAATCCCTAAAGCACAAAACCAATGAATTTGCATTTTTGGGGTCTATCCCCTGCGTATCCGCAGGAGTTAGGCCTTTTAAAAATATTTTGCATTTGCGTTTCAAAAACAAAAAAGCCCGAACTTTCCAAAAAATTAAAACAATTTATGGATAGTGCTTGGTCTCTATGCCTCAACAAGGAATTATTTGATCCAAAACAAACTTTTTGACATTTTTGGCCGCACTTAACGCGGCTTTGGCTTCTTGGCAATCAAACCCTTCGGCGACATCGGATAAATAACGAGTTTGAATATAATACTTGTTAAGCAAAACAAATTCATCGGTAAAATTGACGATTTCGGGCACCGATTTCTTGATCAAATTCACCAATTGCGACAAATCATGAACTTTGACAACATCCATATTCAAAAAAGCCAGCAAACCTTTTAAATATTTTTCCGCGCATTGTTGCGACAAAAAACAAACCGTGCTTGGAGCGACCCCTTCTTTCAAAAGCGTTTCCGCGGCCAATTCATCATTATCGGCAAGGCAAAACCATTCTTGCGCAAGAATGAAATTATTTTTTGGCATAAAGCAATTTGCCTTTATCAAAAATTTTTTTTGCAAACGAATCGCCCAAATCCAGCCGTTTTTTAAAATATTCCGGCGAATAAACAAGAATATCCAGCGCAACTTGGCGATCAAATAAAGTGCGGTCAATATCTTCGGCGGCTTGACGCATTGATTTGATATTTTTTTTAACGACCAGCAAATCAATGTCGCTATCATTTCTCGGCTTTCCCCAAGCCAAAGAACCAAAAAGAAATATCCTTTCGGGATTATGATTTTCAATGATTTTTGCGGTAATTTGATTGATCTGCTTTTCCTTAATCATAATAGAGACATAATATCATTTTCCATAGTTTTTACCAATATCCGTTTTTTGCAAGGGATGAAAAAATGGTATAGTGAAAAAGTGGAAAACGACCAAATCAAAAAAATAAGCGAGGGAGATATTGAATTTCCCAATTGCCTGCGCGCCATTCCTTCGCGGCCGAAGCAAATTTATTATCGCGGCAACATCAATATCGCCGCGCCATGCGCGGCGATCGTGGGTGCGCGCGTTCCCTCAACCTACGGCAAACAGGCCGCGCACGACATCGCCACGGGATTGGCGCGCGCCGGCGTTTGCATCGTTTCGGGAATGGCCCCGGGCATTGACACCATCGCCCACCTTGCCGCCCTTGAATGCGGCAGCCCAACCTGCGGCGTGATCGGCGCCGGGCTTGACAAAGAATCGTTTTTCCCGCAAACAAACCTTGGGCTGGCGGAAAAGATGGTTGACGCCGGCGGATGCTTGGTGAGCGAATACGCGCCGGGATTCAAATCCGTCTACTATTCCTTTCCCCAGCGAAACCGCATCATCGCCGGCCTATCGCTGGCGGTGATCGTCATTGAAGCCAAAGAAAAATCAGGATCGCTGATCACCGCCGAATGGGGCAGAAAACAGCATAAACCGGTCTTTGCCGTTCCGGGGTCAATCTATTCAACTTCTTCGGCCGGATGCAACCGTCTGTTAAAAAACGGCGCGGCCGCTTGCACCGGCGCCGAAGACGTTTTGAACTTTCTGGGACTGGCCGGTGCCGGAACAAAAACCACGGCCAAAAGCAAAAATCCCGACGAACAAAAAATCTTGGATGCCCTGCGCCAGGGCGCGCTGAACGCCGACAAAATCATTCGCGCGGCCGCACTGCCCGCGGCCGCGGTGATGAGCCTGCTTCCCATAATGGAAATCAACGGCGCGATCCGCAATTTGGGCAACGGAGAATACTGCTTAAATTAAAAATTTCAAATTACAAATTTCTTTTTTTATGAAATTGATTATTGTTGAATCGCCCACCAAAGCCCGGACCCTGCAAGGGTTTTTGGGGTCGGGCTACAAAATACTCTCGTCGTTCGGACATGTGCGCGACCTGCCCAAGGGCGATTTTGGCGTTGATGTTGATAAAGATTTTGAACCGAAATATGTCATCCCGACGAAAGCAAGGAAAAATTTGACTTTGCTGAAAAAAGCGGCTAAAGACGCCGGGTTGATTTTGATTTCAACCGATCCGGACCGCGAAGGCGAAGCCATCGCCTGGCATTTGGTGGAGGCGTTGAAACTGGACAAACCCAAAACCGAAAAAATCGAAGGCAAGCCCTACCAACGGATTGAATTCCACGAAATCACCAAAACCGCAATTGAAAACGCGCTTAAAAATCCGCGCGAAATCAACTTTGATCTGGTCAACGCCCAGCAAGCGCGCCGGATTTTGGACCGCCTTGTGGGCTATAAGCTGTCGCCGTTCCTGTGGAAAAAAATCGCCAAGGGATTGTCGGCCGGACGGGTGCAGTCGGTGGCGGTGCGCCTGATCGCCGAACGCGAGCGGGAAATTGAAGCTTTCAAACCCGAAGAATATTGGGAGATCGCCGCGCTTTTGAAAAACATTGAGAATGACCCCAAAAAAGAATTTGCGGCGCGGCTTAACAAAATCAACGGCCGAACGCTGGACAAGCTGGAAATAAAAGATGAACCGCAAGCCATCGCCATTGAAAAAAATTTGGCGGGCGCGGCTTATTCAATTGAGAGAATTGAGAAAAAAGAAACGCGCAAGAACCCAAACGCGCCGTTCACCACTTCAACGATGCAACAGGCCGCCTGGCAAAGATTCAAGATGACCGCCAAGGCCGCAATGATAACCGCCCAGCAATTGTATGAAATGGGACTGATCACCTATCACCGCACCGACTCGCTGAATTTATCCGCCCAATCGCTGGCCGCAGCCAAAAGCTTCATTGAAAAAACCTACGGCAAGAATTACCATCCGGGACATTTTAATGTCTACAAAACCAAATCCAAGGGCGCGCAGGAAGCTCACGAAGCCATCCGCCCCGCCTATCCCGACCAAACTCCGGAAATGGCGCTGGCCGACAAAGATCTTTCGCGGCCGCAAGCCAAATTATACGAACTTATTTGGCAAAGGTTTGTCGCCAGCCAAATGACGCCCGCGGTTTTTGACAGCGTGAGTGTTGATATTGGCGCCGCCGGAAATTCGGGAACAAATTACGGTTTTAAATCCAACGGCCAAACCTTGAAATTTGACGGCTATCTGAAGGTCTATCCGTCAAAGTTTGAACAAGTGGAATTGCCGGCAATGGAAACCGGCGCGCCGCTGGAATTCATCAAGCTCAATGTGGATCAGCATTTTACCAAGCCGCCGGCCAGATATAACGAAGCCACCCTCATCAAAGCGCTGGAAGAACAAGGCATCGGCCGGCCGTCAACCTACGCGCCGACCATCTCCACCATCCAAACCCGCAATTATATTGAAAAAGACGAGAGAAAATCGCTCAAACCCACCGAGATTGGCCTGATGGTCAATGACTTGCTGGTGGCGCATTTTCCGCAGATCGTGGATATCGGCTTCACCGCCAAGATGGAAGAAGAATTTGACGAAATCGCCGAAGGGCGCGCCGAGTGGGTGAAAGTTTTGCGCGAATTCTATGATCCGTTTATTAAAAATCTGGAAGAAAAATACCAAGAAGTGGAAAAGAAAAACAAAACGCCGGAAACCACCAACAAGCTCTGCCCCAAATGCGGCGCGAATTTGGTGATTAAAATGGGACGGTTCGGCAAATTCCTGGCCTGCCCCAAATTTCCCGAATGCAAGCACGCCGAACCTCTGGCGCCGGAGAAGCCGGCGTTTGCGGCGGAGATCCCCTGCCCCAAATGCGGCGCCGGACACATTGTGGAAAAGCGCACCAAAAAACACAAAATTTTCTACGGCTGTTCGGCCTATCCCGCCTGCGACTTCGCCCTCTGGGACAAACCCACCGGCGAAAAATGCGAAAAGTGCGGCAGTCTGATGATCACCACCAAACGCAAGCAAGTGAAGTGCTCAAATAAAGAATGCGAAACCAATGCCAAGAAACATTAAACTTTGAACATTAAACATTGACGAAATTCAAATAACCAAGCATTTTGTCAAAGTCCAAAGTTCAATGTTCAAAGTTTTATTTATTCCCTTGCTTTTTCCCCAATTTCGCGCTATCTTACTATCAGCAAAAATGATGATTTGCCGCCGAAGTGGTGAAATTGGCATACACGCAGCACTCAAAATGCTGTGAGGGCAACCTCGTGTGGGTTCAACTCCCACCTTCGGCACTTTTTTCAAAAAATCCGCTCCCCACCAGGGGGCGGATTTTTGTTAATAGTTAATAGTTTATTGCTTATCGTTAATACGGGGCAGAATTACCAAAACTATGCTAAAAACATTGTTTTTAGCGCACCGCACTTGACTAATTTATATGTTTTTCATATAGTGAATATATAAAAACAAAATATGAAGCCAAGAAAAATTGTTCCTCAATTAGAAGATGAAATTGCCAATCCTTCCAAAAAAATCATTTTTTTGTGGGGGCCGCGACAAACCGGCAAAAGCACTCTTTTGAATCACTTGCGCCAAAAACACGGCGGCGCGTATTTTAATTTTGATGATCTAAACGACCAAAAATTGTTCGTCCCCGAATTGGAAAAATTAAGATCAGTAATCGCGCAAAAAAATGGCGGGAAAGATTCGCGCATTATTTTTATTGATGAAATCCAAAATTCGCCGGAAAGCACCCAATCGTTGAAACTGCTTGCCGACCGCTCCGATTATATTATTTTTGCCACCGGTTCATCGGAGCTACGCGCCAAAACCCGGCAATTTGACACTCTCGCCGGGCGTTATAAAGAGTTTCTCTTATTCCCTCTCACAATTGACGAGATCGCAATTTTTCACGAAGATAAAATCAGTTTTGAAAAATCGCTCTCATTTGCCAACCGCGACTTGCTATCACGCCACCTGGAAGAAAATATGATCTATGGCGGTTATCCGGCGGTGATTTTGGCTGATAACAAAATTGAGGAGATTAAAAATATTACTCAAAACAGCGTGGTTAAAGACATTGTCAACATTTATGATTTAAAAAACACCGACTTGATTTATAATCTTTTGCGGGTTTTGGCAATGCAAATCGGAAATCTGATCAACATCGCCGAGCTGGCTTCCTCGCTGAAAACCACCACCACCACCATTGATAATTATTTGAGCATTCTGGCAAAAAACCGCATCATTTATTTACTGGAACCATATCGCACCAATAAGCGGCGCGGCTATCTTGGGCGCAAAAAAGTTTTTTTCTACGATTTGGGCATTCGAAACGCCTTGATTGATGATTTTCGCGCGCTCAATTTACGCTCGGATCTGGGCGCGGTTTTTGAAAACTTGATCATAATGGGCGTTTTGCGCCAAAATATTTACGAAAGAAACAATAACAAAATATATTATTTCCGCGAAATTTCCGGCAGTCAAAAAGAAATTGATTTGATCATTGAAACGCCGCAAGGATCCAAAACCGGCTATGAAATAAAATTACATGGCGGCAAGCCAAACATCTTTCCCGAACTGCAAATCGCCGAATATGGCACAATCTCCAAAGAAAACGCCCCCGACTTTTTAATTTAATACTTACCGCAACACCCAACTTTCTGGCAAAGATTAAAGGCAATTTTGTTAAAAAACCGGGTGTTCAGATGATCGCCAAAATCGCTAAAGCATAATGATTAAGGATTAGCGGCTGTTTTGCTCTATCCTGATTGCTTTGCCGTTGATGAGGGCATCGGCGGTTTTTTGGTTGGCCGAGGCCAGAATCCGCGCAAAAGTGCTTTGCGAGGTATTCATTTTTTTGGCCGCTTCGGTCTGTTCCAGCCCCTCCAAATTTTTCAACCGCAACGCCTCCATTTCTTCCAAAGACATTTGGACCACCTCCAAACACCGCACGGGAATTCCCTGCGGCTTAAAATAATTTACTTGCGGATTGAATTTGACATTGCGGCACAATCTGGGTCTGACCATATTTTTTTATTTATCATTTATCATTGATGATTCACAACTTGATCTCTTTCCAGGCTCACATTGCAATTCGGGCATTTAATCGCCGCGCAAGGAACGCCGCTTTGATGCGCCGCGCGGCGGCCACATTTCGGACAAACGCATTCCCCTCCCGGACCGCG